>Ga0302314_10007439_pt1 | contig 19686 bp, 20 predicted proteins | sample III_Palsa_N2_3_FD_200533 | JGI IMG/M metagenome (GOLD analysis project Ga0302314, IMG submission 200533) | Peat permafrost microbial communities from Stordalen Mire near Abisko, Sweden - III_Palsa_N2_3 | ecosystem: Environmental > Terrestrial > Soil > Palsa > Peat permafrost | place: Sweden...
GGCGCCGATCACGGCGGCGTAGTGACCGAGCAGCTCATCGGTCAGCGCCGGCCAGGTCCGGCCGAGCACCCGCCGCCGGGCCGCCGCGCCCAGCCGCGCCCGCAGCTCCGGGTCGCCGGCCAGCGCCTCGACCGCCGCGGCGAGCGCCCCGGGGTCGCCCGGCGGCACCAGGTAGCCGGTCACGCCCTCGGCCACCAGGTCGAGCGGGCCGCCGGCGGCGGGCGCGATGACCGGCAGGCCGCTCGCCGCGGCCTCCTGCACCGTCTGCCCGAAGGTCTCGAACGGGCCGGTGTGCACGAAGACATCCAGGCTCGCGTAGATCCGCGCCAGGTCATCGCCGTGCCGCATGCCGAGGAACGTGGCCGTCGGGAGGGCGGCCCGCAGGTCTTCCTCCATCGGGCCGCCGCCGGTCACCGCGAGCCTGATCCCGGGCAGCCCGGCCAGCCCGGCGAGCAGGTCCACCCGCTTCTCCGCGGCCAGCCGGCCGACGTAGCCGACGATCACCTCGCCGCCGGGCGCGATCTGCCCGCGCAGCTCCTCGTCGCGCCAGGCCGGGCGGAACCGCTCGGTGTCCACGCCGCGGCCCCACAGCCGGACCCGCTCCATGCCGTGGGCCTCCAGGTCGGCGGCGGTCACGCTGGACGGGGCCAGGGTGCGGCCCGCGGCGTTGTGGATGTCGCGCAGCCAGCGCCAGGCGAACGCCTCGGTGACCGCGCCGAGCCGGTAGGCGCGCGCGTAGTTCGGCAGGTCGGTCTGGTACACGGCGACCGTCGGCAGGTCCATGGCCTTGGCCACCCGGCTGCCCCACGCGCCCAGCGCGACCGGGCTGGCCAGGTGGACCACCTCGGTGCCGTGCCGGGCGATGGCCCGGCGGGTGCGCGGCGTCGGCAGCCCGAGCCGGAAGGTGGGGTACCCGGGCACGGGGACCGACGGCACCCGTTCCACCGGATAGGGGAACCGGCTGTCGGCCTCCGCGGTGTCGGCGGCCGCCTCCGGGGCGATGATCAGCGGGCGGTGGCCCTTGCGCACGAGGTTTTCCGCCACGCGCACCACGCTGTGGGCGACGCCATTCACGTCCGGCGGGAACGACTCCGTTATGATCGCGATCCTCATGCTCTCAAGATCGCCGTGAGGTGTTCGACTATCGCCACGGCACCATGACGGCCAGACGAACGATCGATGAAGATGTATTCCGGCTTCAGCGGCGGGCGCGGGCCAGCCCCCAGGCCAGTCGCCAGCCGAGGAGGAACAGCCCGAGGAAGGCGAGCGCGACGACGATGAACGCGGCCGCCGTGCCCTGGCCGGAGATCACCCGCACGACCATCCCGAGCGCCACCGTGCCCAGCCAGATCACCAGGCCTTCGGGCCGGATGGCCAGGGGCCGGCGCCAGGCCCGGGCGGCGGCCCAGCCGGCCGCGAGCCCGCACAGGAACGGCCACGAGGTCGAGGCGATGCCCGCGAGGGACTCGCCCTTGGTGTGGCTGGCCCGGCCGATGATGACGAAGATCAGCACGCAGCCGACGTCGAGCACCACCGCGACCCGAGCCGAACGCATGAGGGCGAGCATATAGCGTCTGACCGGCAACGGTCCCGGTTGAATTCTGTTGCCTCGCGCTAGTCGCGTTTCCCGGTAACAGGGCGATGATGGGGGCATGGGTACCTGGGTGCTTCGCATGGCCGACGACGGTGTCGGCCCCCGGCTCGCGGTCAAGGACTGCATCGACGTAGCCGGAGCCGCGACCACGGCTGGGTGCCCGGTCGTCGCGGAGATGGCCGAGCCCGCCGACATCGACGCGGCGGTGGTCGCGTCCGCCCGCGAGGCCGGCGCGCGGATCGTCGGCAAGACCGGGCTCACCGAGCTGTGCTGGTCGGCGGCCGGGGTGAACGCCTGGTCGGGTACCCCGGTGAACCCGCGTGACCCCCGGCGGCTGCCCGGCGGCTCGTCCAGCGGGTCGGCGGTCGCGGTGGCGACCGGAGAGGCGGACGTGGCCTTCGGCACCGATACCGGCGGGTCAGTGCGCGTCCCGGCCGCCTGCTGCGGCGTGGCCGGCCTCAAGACCGCGTTCGGCCGGGTCTCGGTGAAGGGCGTCTACCCGCTCGCCCCGTCGCTGGACACCGTCGGCCCGCTCGGCCCGGACGTGGCCGCGGTCGAGCTCGGCATGCGGCTGCTCGAGCCGGGGTTCACGGTCCCGGACGGTCCCCCGGCGCTGGTCGCGGGGCGGATCATGGTGACCGGATTCGGCGACGGTGTAGACCCGGTCATCGACGCCGCGGTGGACCGCGCGCTCGAAGCGGCCGGCGTCGCCGTGACCCGGCTGCCCGCCTGGGATGTCGGCCCGGCCCGCGAGGCCATCGCGGACCTCATCGACCGGGAGGGCTTCCTGGGCAACGCCTACCTCATGCCGTACCTGCGGCAGCTCAGCCCGCACGTGCGGGTGAACATGGAGCGCGGCGCCCGGCTGTCACGGGCGGACCAGGCGACGGCCGAGCGGACCCGGGCGACGGTGCGCGACGCCTTCGAGTCGCTGCTCGCCGACTTTCCCGTGCTGGTCCTGCCGACCCTCGCCGGGGAGCCGCCGCTGCTCGGGGCGCGCCCGTTCCCGCTGACCGCGCTGACCCTTCCGGCCAACCTCGCCGGACTGCCCGCCCTGTCCCTGCCGGTTACCGGAGCCGGGGACGTGATCGCGTCCATGCAGGTCATCGGCCGTTCCGAGGAGCAGGTGCTGGCCTTCGGGCGGGTCATCGAGGCCGCGGTCCGCGAGTGACAAGCCCGGCGACTCGGTCGCGGACGAAGCGGCGGCGCTGCTAGGCTTCCGGTTCACGCTCGGGACGCTTGCGGCGATTTGGTGCGTACGGCGGACGGCAAGTCGGGGCTAAGCCCGCCCGGCTACCTGACGGTGGGACTGAGGGTTTACAGCTATGTGGTTTGAGTACGCTCATGACCCCGAGGCACGCTCGCTTGTCGCGCTGCGTGACTCCTACGGGCTGTTCATCGGTGGCTCGTTCGCGGGCGGGTCATCGGTCTTCAAGACGATCTCGCCGGCGACCGAGGAAGTGCTCGCCGAGGTGACGCACGGGACCAACGAGGACGTGGACCGGGCGGTCGCCGCGGCGCGGCAGGCCTACGAGCGGGTCTGGTCGACGATGCCCGGAGCCGAGCGAGGCCGGTACCTGTTCCGGATCGCGCGGCTGCTCAAGGAGCGGGCCGCGGAGCTCGCCATGCTCGAGACCATGGACAGCGGCAAGCCGATCCGCCAGACCCGCGACGTGGACCTGCCGCTGGCGGCGGCGCACTTCTTCTACCACGCGGGCTGGGCCGACAAGCTCGGCTACGCCGGGTTCGGCCCGGCGCCCCGGCCGCTCGGCGTGGTCGGCCAGGTCATCGGCTGGAGCTCACCGCTGCTCATGCTCGCGTGGAAGATAGCCCCCGCCCTGGCCTGCGGCAACACCGTGGTCCTGAAGCCGGCCGAGACGACACCGCTGTCCGCCCTGGCGTTCGCGGAGATCTGCCAGCAGGCCGACCTGCCGCCCGGCGTGGTCAACGTGGTGACCGGCGACGGCACCACCGGGCAGCTGGTGGCCGCTCATCCCGGGCTCGACAAGGTGGCGTTCACCGGGTCGGCCGAGGTCGGCAAGGAGATCGCCCGGGCCTGCGCGCTGTCGGGCAAGCGGCTCACGCTCGAGCTCGGCGGCACGGCGGCCAACATCGTCTGCGCCGACGCCGACATCGAGGCGGCGGTCGAGGGGATCATCACCGGGGTCTTCGCCAGCCAGGGGCACGTGTGCGGCGCGGGGTCGCGCCTGCTCGTCCAGGAGCCCGTCCTCGACGACCTGATAGCGGCGCTCAAGAGCCGGATGACAACGCTGCGGCTCGGCGACCCGCTGGACAGCGGCACCGACATCGGCGCGGTCAACTCGCGGGCACAGCTCGACAAGATCGCCGAGCTGGCCGCCTCGGGCGAGGCCGAGGGCGCCACCCGCTGGTCGGCCGCCTGCGCGCTCCCCGACCGGGGGTTCTGGTTCCCGCCGACGGTGTTCACCGACGTGTCCGACGAGTACCGCATCGGCACCGAAGAGCTCGCCGGCCCGGTGCTGACCGTCGCCGCCTTCGATACCCCCGAGCAGGCGGTGGAGCGGGCGAACAGCACCCGCTACGGGCTCTCCGCCGGGATCTGGACCCAGCAGGGCCCGCTGCTCGGGTGGCTGGCCTCCCGGCTGCGGGCCGGGGTCGTCTGGGCGAACACGTTCAACCGGTTCGACCCGGCCGCGCCGTTCGGCGGCTACCGTGAGTCCGGCTTCGGCCGGGAGGGCGGCAGGCACGGCCTCGAGGCCTACCTCGACACCCCCGGCGTCGGGCCGCCCGATGTCTGAGCCCGACATGACGATCAGCGCCGAGGCCGGCCGGATCGCCGTGCGGCTGACCTACCGGCTCTACATCGGCGGCAGCTTCGCCCGGTCCGAGAGCGGCCGCACGTTCGAGGTCCGCGGCGCGGACGGCGGGTTCCTGGCCAGCGCCGCGCTCGCCTCGGGCAAGGACGCCCGGGCCGCCGTGGTGGCCGCGCGCGCGGCCTTCCCGGCGTGGTCGGGCGCGACCGCCTACCACCGGGGCCAGGTGCTCTACCGGGTGGCCGAGGTGCTCGAGGGACGGCGCTCGCAATTCGCCGACGCGGTCCGGCGGGCCACCGGGGTCTCGTTCGGCGCGGCCAGCGGCGAGGTGGACGCGGCCGTGGACCGCTGGGTCTGGTACACGGGCTGGTCGGACAAGATCACCCAGGTGCGCGGCGGGGCCAACCCGGTCGCCGGCCCCTACGTGAACGTCTCGCTGCCCGAGCCGGCCGGCGTGGTCGCCGTGCTCGCCCCGCACGACAGCGCCATGCTCGGCCTGGTCAGCGTGCTCGCCCCGGCGATCGTCAGCGGCAACACCGCGGTCGTGGTCGCGAGCGAGCGCGCCCCGCTGCTCGCCGTCGCGCTGGCCGACGTGCTCGCCGCCGCCGAGGTGCCACCCGGGGTGGTGAACGTGCTCACCGGCGAGGTCGCCGAGGTCGCCCCGTGGCTGGCCGCGCACCAGGACGTGAACGCGATCGACCTGGCGGGCGCGCCCGGCGCCCTGGCCGACGACCTGGCCGTGACCGCGGCGGGCAACCTCAAGCGGGTCGTCCGCCTGCACGACGTCGACTGGGCCGCCGAGCCCGGACCCGAGCGGATGTTCGCCACCCTGGAGACCAAGACGGTCTGGCACCCGCTTGCGACATGAAACACATCCCAGTGTGATCGTTGTCCCATGGATCCTGGTTTCACCTAAGCATTCCGCGGACTAGCGTTTGGGTATAGACCTAAGGACCCCAACGGGGCGGTGCCGCGGTCGGCGATCCCGGCCGCTAAGCCATGTGCGCGTCCCGTGACAGAGCGTGAAAGGGACCGCGAATGCCCGGAGCATCGGCAGGTACTGGCAAAGCGGCGCTGCGTTACGGCGACGACGCTGAGCTCGACCTCCCCATCAAGCCCGCCACCGAAGGCTCAGCGGGGATCGAGGTGACGAAGGTGCTCGCGACGACCGGCATGGTCACGCTCGACCCCGGCTTCGTCAACACGGCCTCCTGTTCCTCGGAGATCACCTATATCGACGGCGACGCCGGAATCTTGCGCTACCGCGGTTACCCGATCGAGCAGCTGGCCGAGAAGGCGAGCTTCCTCGAGGTCAGCTACCTGCTGTTCTACGGAACCCTGCCCACCGCCGACCAGCTGGCCGACTTCACCGAGAAGGTCACCCACCACACGCTGCTCGACGAGGACTTCAAGACGTTCTTCAGCGCCTTCCCGCGGACCGCGCACCCGATGGCGGTGCTGTCATCGGCGGTGTCCGCGCTGTCCAGCTTCTACCCGGGGCACCTGGACCCGCACAACGAAGAGGACGTCGACCTGTCCATGATCCGGCTGCTGGCCAAGCTGCCGACGCTGGGCGCGTACTTCTACAAGCGGTCGATCGGCCAGCCGTACCTGTACCCGGACAACTCGCTGACCCTGGTGGAGAACTTCCTGCGGATGACCTTCGGCATCCCGGCCGAGGACTACCAGGTCGACCCCGAGGTCGCCAAGGCGCTGGACATGCTGTTCGTGCTGCACGCCGACCACGAGCAGAACTGCTCCACCTCCACCGTCCGGGTGGTCGGGTCGAGCGAGGCCAACGTGTTCGCCAGCGTCTCCGCCGGGGTCCACGCGCTGTCCGGCCCGCTGCACGGCGGAGCCAACGCGGCCGTCCTCGACATGCTCGAGGACATCCGCGAGCAGGGCGGCGACGTGAACGCGTATGTCACCCGGGTGAAGAACCGCGAGCCCGGCGTCAAGCTGATGGGCTTCGGCCACCGGGTCTACAAGAACTACGACCCGCGGGCCCGGATCGTCAAGAACGCCGCCGACCGGCTGATCGCCAAGCTCGCGCCGGACGATCACCTCCTCGACCTGGCCATGCAGCTCGAGGAGGTGGCGCTGAAGGACGACTACTTCATCAGCCGCAAGCTGTACCCGAACGTGGACTTCTACACCGGCCTGATCTACCGGGCGATGGGCTTCCCCACGGAGATGTTCACCGTGCTGTTCGCGATCGGCCGGCTGCCCGGCTGGCTCGCGCACTACAAGGAGATGCTGCACGACCCGGCGACCAAGATCGCCCGCCCGCGCCAGGTCTACACCGGCCCGGCCGAGCGCGACTTCGTGGTCGTCGAGAAGCGGTAGGGAGCGAGTATCCGCTGGGACAGGCGGCCCCGGTCCGTTCGCCGGAAGGCTGTTGATCGCCTTTCGGCCGGCCCGGGCCGCCGTCCGGCGGTACATCCACCCGGGGGCCTGCGGGGGCGGGTAACGTGAGCCAATGAGCGAGGAGCCGACAGCGGCGGCGGCGGCGGAGGTGGCCGCGCCCCCCGAGGAGCCGGTCGCTCCCGCGCCCGAGGACGAGCGGGCTGACGCCCAGGACGACCAGCAGGACGACCAGCAAAGCGACCCGGACGACCCGTGGAGCAACGCGAACCTGCCCTGGGAGGGCAAGCCGCGCCGGGTCGACATCGCCTGCTGGGGCGGCATCACCCTCAGCGGCATCTTCTACCTGTGCCTGCTGCCGTTCCGCGCGGCCCTCGTAGGCACCCACCCGCTGATCCTCGTCCTGCTCAACGGGTCGACCGAGGCGATCGTGTCGGCCGCCGCGTTCGCGCGGGTGGGGCACGGCTCGATCGTCGTGGTCCTGCTCGCCGCGATCCCCGGCCTGATGAAGTTCGACCTTCTCTACTGGTGGGCCGGGCGGCTGTGGGGCAACCGGATCATCCTGCTGTTCTCCGGGCGGGGCAAGCGCAGCGCCCGGTTCGTGGCCCGGGTGGAGCGCTCGGGCCGCTGGCTCACCTGGCCCGCCGTGGTACTCTCGCCGTTCCTGCCGATCCCGAACGCCCTGGTCTACGCGGTGGCCGGGATGACCGGCATGAGCTGGGTGACGTTCCTGATCCTCGACGCCCTCGGCTCGCTCGCCTGGGCCGGCATGCTGGCCGGCCTCGGGTGGGCGCTGGGCCAGCACGCGGTGTCCGTGGCCCAGGAGATCTCGAAGTACGGATTGTGGGTGTCGATCGCGATCGTGGTCGTTGTGGTGGCGAGCCAAATGAGGCGCGCCCGGGTCACGCGTTAGCTGCACGTACCAAACGCACGTGCATTTGGCCTTGCGGCTGCATAGGCGAATGCGGCAAGATGTGTCGTGCGTCAATCACCCGGATGACGCAGACGCTCCTCCCGGGGTCGCGATGAGCATGAACCAACTTGCGCAGCTGCCCACCCGCACACGGTTGCATCCTGCCGCCCGTAAGCCGGCGGACGAGCCTGCCCGGCTCGATCTTCCGGCTAGACGCCCGCGGATGATGCGGATGCCCGCGGACTGGTGGGACTCGCCCACGGCGGTCGGCTGCCCGCTGTCCAAGGGCCCGCAGTCCGCCCGCACGGCCCGCCGCCTGACCCGGAACACCCTGCGCGAGTGGGGGCTAGCCGAGCTGGCCGAGGACGCCGAGGCGATCGTGGGGGAGTTCGTGGCGAACGCGGTCACGCACGCCGCCGCCGCCGTCGTTCCCGCCCCCCGCAGGCAGCCGGTCGAGGCCCTCGGGCTGCGCCTGCTGCGCCGCAACGGCGAGGTGATCTGCGCCGTGCTCGACTCAAGCGACGCGGTTCCCGTGCTCAAGGCGCCCGCCTCCGTCGAGGAGGCGGGCCGGGGCCTGCAGATGGTGGACGCGCTGAGCGACGTCTGGGGCTGGTCCCCGGTCGCGGGCCGCGGCAAGGCCGTCTGGGCGGTGCTGTTCTGCGCGTGAACTGGGCCGGTGCTACCCTCGCATGACGCAGCAGCGAGACGGGAGTGGCGGCGCGATGCCCTGGACTTGGCGGTACGAGAAGGCCGATGGCGCGGTAGTCAGCAGCACGGCGGTGCAGGAGGCGATCTTCCCGAACCAGGGGGACGCCGAGAGCTGGCTGGGCGAGAACTGGCGCGAGCTCCTGGACGGCGGGGTCGACCAGGTGAGCCTCTTCGACGACGCCCGCAAGGAATACGGGCCGATGACGCTGCACCCCGAGAGCTAGCCGCACCCGGCCCGGGGAGCTAGCCCAGGGGCCGCTGGGGCGGGCTCGCGGTACGGGACGGGTCGCGCGTCACCGCGTCGCCGAGTACCGCGTCGATGGCCCGCATCAGGCCGGCGTCGAGCTCCTTGCCCGCCGCGCCCACGTTGTCGCGGACCTGCTCGGGCCGCGAGGCCCCCACGATCGCGGCCGAGACGTTCGGGTTCTGCAGCACCCAGGCGACCGCGAGCTGGGCGGGCGTCAGGCCCGCCTCGGCCGCCAGCGGTCCGAGCCCGGCCACGGCGGTGAGCACCGGGTCGTTCAGCCAGCGGCTGACGAACCCGGCGCCGGCCGGGTCGGTCGCCCGTGACCCCGCGGGCGGCTGCGCGCCGGGCTGGTACTTCCCGGTGAGCACGCCCTGGGCGATGGGGGAGAACACGACCTGGCCGATGCCCTCGGCCGCGCAGAGGGGCACCACCTCGGGCTCGATGACCCGCCAGAGCATGCTGTACTGCGGCTGGTTGGCGACGATCCGGTTGAGTCCGAGCTCCCGGGCGATCGCGAGCGCGCTGGCGATCTCCTCCGCCCGCCACTCGGACACGCCGATGTAGAGCACCTTCCCGGCCCGCACCAGGTCGTCGAACGTCCGCATCGTCTCCTCGAGCGGCGTCTCGTAGTCGTACCGGTGGGCCTGGTACAGGTCGACGTGATCGGTGCCGAGACGCCGCAGCGAGCGGTGCAGCGACTCGGTGACGTGCTTGCGGGACAGGCCGCTGTTGTTCGGGCCGTCGCCGACCGGCCAGTAGACCTTGGTGCAGATTTCCACCGACTCACGGGGGACGTCCCGCAGCGCCCGGCCGAGTACTTCCTCGGCCCGCCCGCCCGCGTACGAGTCGGCGGTGTCGAAGGTGGAGATGCCCGCGTCGAGCGCCGCGCGCACGCAGGCCAGCGCGGTCTCTTCCTCGACTTGCGAGCCGTGGGTGATCCAGTTGCCGTACGCGATCTCGCTGACTCGCAGCCCGCTCGTGCCCAGATGCCGGTATTCCATGGCACCAACCCTAGCGAGCGGAGCCTAGAAGTCGTCGCCTGGCTTGACCCGGGGAGCCGGGGTGCGGAAACGGCGAAGCTGGAGCGCGCGCATGATCGCGTAGAACGTCAGGCCGCGGGTGGACTCGCCGGGGAGCCGCTCGGCCGCGAGCTTGGTGATCGACCGGCGCAGGAAGAGCGCGTCGATGACGATGACCACGATGATCGCGAGCAGCACGATCTGCATGTAGCTGCTGACCGCGTGGTTCGACTTGCCGCCGATCAGCGCGATGACCAAGACGACCAGCGCGTACATGTAGAACTCGCTCGGCCGCCGGTGCGCGTCCACGTAGTCGCGGGCGAGCCGCTTTATCGGGCCGCGGTCGCGCGGGCCGAGCGCCCAGTCCTCGCCGCGCCGCATGGCCGAGAGCTGCTTGCTCCGCTCGGCTCGCGCCCTGGCCTTTTCCTCCGGGGTCGCCTTCCGCCCGGGAGGGGGCGCCGTGCGTCCCCGGCCGCTGGTAGTGGACCCGGTGATGGACCGGTAGCGGTTGGCCTCGGCCTGGCTGCGCTTGGGCGTGGGCCTGCCCTTGCCCGCCTGCGCGGGCGGCTTCTCTTTAGCCGGAGCTTCCGGGGCCACGGTGCCCGAGGAACCCTGGGCGTTGCCTTCGGTCGCCCCGGCGCTGCTGCGTCGGAACACGCGCTCAGCTTAACGTCTGCGGGTGGGCGTTTCGCGCGTGGGCGCCGGATAGTTCGCAAGTGCCGCCGGGCAGCCGGTGACCCCGGAGGGAACCGGGGTATACAGGCGAGGATAAGTGGCTACCGCTCGCGGCAGCGCGTAGGGTTAATTACGATTAGCCGGCGGCAATGAGCCGTCGCCTGGTGACGTCGCGCCCGAGGCGGCGGCGCACAGTTAGATGAAGGGGACGGCCGCGTCTATGAGCGTGATGAAGCGAGTCTCGCTGATATTCCGGGCCAAGGCCGACAAGGCGCTGGACCGGATGGAAGACCCTCGCGAGACCCTGGACTACTCGTATAAGCAGCAGGTCGAGATGCTGACCCGGGTCAGGCGCGGGGTCGCGGACGTCGCCACGTCGCGCAAGCGCGTCGAGCTGCAGATGAACTCCCTGCAAAAGGAAGTCACGAAGCGCGAGACCCAGGCCCGCAACGCGCTCGGCGTGGGGCGCGATGACCTGGCCCGGGCGGCGCTGCAGCAGAAGGGCCAGCTGCAGCAGCAGCTCGACGACCTGCAGGGGCAGTACTCCCAGCTCCAGGAGCAGGAGGAGAAGCTGACCCTCGCCTCGCAGCGGCTTGACACCAAGGTCCAGGCCTTCCGCACCCGGAAGGAGACCATCAAGGCGACGTACACCGCGGCCGAGGCGCAGACGCGCATCAACGAGGCCTTCTCCGGGATTTCCGAGGAGATGGGCGACGTCGGCCTGGCGATCCAGCGGGCCGAGGACAAGACCGCGCAGATGCAGGCGCGGGCGGGCGCGATCGACGAGCTGCTCGCTTCCGGTGCCCTCGAGGACCACGTGGGCGGCCCGGGCTCGAATGACTACATCCAGGCTGAGCTCGACCGGATCGGCGGCGGCAACGACATCGAGTCCGAGCTGGCCCGGATGCGGGGCGAGCTGGCCGCGGGCACACCGAAGCAGCTTGAGTCCAACGGCGACGGCCCGGCCGACATCCCGGCGACCACCCCGGCGGTGGAGCAGCCGCAGGCTGGTGAGGGATCGTGATCGTCCGGATTCTCGGCGAGGGGCAGTTCCGCGTCGACGATGAGACGGCCGCCAGGCTGACCGCGCTTGACAAGGAGCTGGACGCGTCCGTCTCCGCCGGGGACGAGGCCGCGTTCGCGACCGCCCTGGGCGTCGCTATGACGCTGGTCAAGGCGGTCGGCACGGCGGTGGCCGACGATGAGTTCGTCACCGCCGACTACATCCTGCCGTTCTCCGACGCCACCGTCGCCGAGGTGCGCAAGCTGCTGGCCGACGGCACCCTCCCCGGCGACTCGATCGGCCTCCCTTAGGTCAGCCCGCTTCCGGGTCAACCCACTTCGCCGAGGGCGCAATCATTGCCGTCGTTTCCAGCGTCCTGAGCGGAAGCCTTAAGCCCTTCCCGAGCGTTGTCCGTATACATTGACACTGGGATCCAGGCAGACCGCGACTCGGCAAACCGGCCGCGTCACCTGGCGGAATTCGGAGGTGCGTCATGGCGGCGCGTAGCAGGTACGCCCCGGACCGGGGCCTGACCGTGCGGATGACGGCGACCATGTTTCTCCTCGGGCTGGTCTTCGTCGCGTTCGTCGCGCTGATCATCGGGGTCATGACGGCCACCCATCAGTCGGGCGCCGCGATCGTCGTGGTGGCGCTGCTCCTCGGGGGCGGCACCGCCTTCATCTCGCTGTTCTACAGCGACAAGATCGCCCTGGCGTCGGCGGGCGCGCGCATCGTGACCCCGGAAGAGGCGCCCCACCTGCACGGCATCGTTGACCGGCTGTGCGCGCTGGCGGACATGGACAAGCCGGTGGTGGCGATCGCCCCGACCGCGATGCCGAACGCGTTCGCGACCGGCCGCAACAGCAAGCACGCGGTGCTGTGCGTCACCCAGGGGATCATGGACCGGCTGGACGACAACGAGCTCGAGGGCGTTCTCGCGCACGAGCTCTCTCACGTCGCCCACAAGGACGTCCAGGTCATGACCGTGGCCAGCCTGCTGGCGATCGTGGCCGGGCTGCTGGTGCGGTTCGCGTTCTACTCGGAGCTGTTCGGCGGCGGCCGCCGGAACAACAACCAGAACGCCTTCCCGATCATCCTGGTGATCATGGCCGTCTCCGCGGTGGTCTACGCGGTCAGCTTCCTGCTGATCCGGCTGCTGTCGCGGTACCGCGAGCTGGCCGCTGACCGCAGCGGCGCGCTGCTCACCGGCCAGCCGATGGTCCTGGCGTCGGCCCTGCGCAAGGTCAGCATGGGCATGAACCGGATACCGAACGAGGACCTGCGGGCGGCCGAGCCGCTGAACGCGTTCTACTTCGCCCCGGCGATGAAGCTGAACGGGGACAACAGCCTGTCCAAGATCTTCTCTACCCACCCGTCGCTCGAGAAGCGGATCGAGCAGCTGGAGAAGATCCAGCAGCAGCTCAACGAGCTCAGCCCGGGCGCCAAGGGCCTGCGGTAATGAGCTTCCTGGACACGCTGCTCGGCCGGACCAAGCCGGTCCAGCCCAAGCTCGACGACCTGTTCGGGCTGCCCTCGGCGGCGATCCAGCTCCAGGCGGCCACCGGGTTCACCCCTACCGGCTCGGGCTCAGTGTGCTTCCGCGGCGTCGACGGCAAGACGTTCGGCGACGTCCAGAAGGAGGTCCGTGAGCTCCTCGACCTGGACTCGGGCAAGCCCGACGGCGGCCTGCCGGTCGAGGTGAGCAAGGACAGCTACGGCTTCACCTGGCTGGTCAGCAACCACATGAGCGACGAGATGGACGGCCTCGTCACCGACCTGCACGCGGTGAACACCTCGCTCGTGGACGCCGGCTACGGCCCGCAGCTGCTCTGCACCGTGGTCGCCTTCGCCGACGACAGCCACCGCCGGGTGGCCCTCGTCTACCTGTACAAGCGGGGCACGTTCTACCCCTTCGCCCCGCTTCCCGGCGGCCGCAGCCGCCGGGACAACGCGCTTGAGATGCAGATCAAGGCGGCGGTCGCCGAGGATCTCAAGATGGAGCCGGAGCTGGAGAAGTGGATGGCGCTCTGGGGCGCCCCCGGATTGTGACCTTGACCGCGAAGCCGCGCACCGTGGCAGGAATGCACCCGGCGCGCATACAGTTGTTGACGAACGACGATGCCGCGATAGCGGCAGCGCAGCAGTAATACAGCAGACGTAACGACGGGAGCTAGTCACAGATGACCGTTCAGGACGAAGCGACGCAGACCCAGACGCAGACCAGTGTCATCCTGACCGAGGCCGCCGCGGCCAAGGTCGGCGCGCTGATCGCTCAGGAGGGTCGCGACGACCTCAAGCTGCGGGTGGCCGTGCAGCCGGGCGGTTGCTCGGGCCTGCGCTACCAGCTTTACTTCGACGAGCGCTCGTTCGACGGCGACGTCGTCGCCGACTTCACCGGCGTCGGCGTGGTCATGGACAAGATGTCCGCCCCGTACCTGACGGGCGCGACGATCGACTTCGTGGACACGATCGAGAAGCAGGGCTTCACGATCGACAACCCGAACGCGTCGGGGTCCTGCGCCTGCGGCGACTCCTTCCACTGACCGAGTCCCACCCGCCGATAACTGGATAGAGCCCTCAACGATGCGGATCGCTGTCTCCGGGTCGATCGCTACCGATCACCTGATGACGTTCGCCGGCAAGTTCACCGACACGCTGATCGCCGACAAGCTGGACAAGATTTCCGTGTCCTACCTTGTCGGCGACCTGCAGATCAGGCGCGGTGGCGTGGCCGGGAACATCTCGTACGGCCTCGGCTGTCTCGGCCTCAAGCCGCTGCTTGTCGGCAGCGTCGGCCCGGACTTCGCCGAGTACCGGGACTGGCTCGAGGGGCACGGCGTAGACACCTCCGCCGTGCGCACCTCGGCCACCCAGCACACCGCGCGGTTCACCGCGACGAACGACGAGACGGGCAACCAGATCGCGTCGTTCTACCCGGGCGCGATGAGCGAGGACAGCGAGAACGACATCGCCTCGCTCTGCGCCGCGAACGGAATCGAGCTGGTGGTCATCGGCGCCGGCGACCCGGCCGCGATGCAGCAGTACACCGCGGACTGCCGCGCCGCCGGCATCCCGTTCGCGGCGGACTTCTCGCAGCAGGTGGCCTTCCTCGACGGCGCGGCGATGCGCACGCTGATCGAGGGCGCCGTCTACCTGTTCTGCAACGAGTACGAGGCCTCGGCCATCGCGTCCAAGACCGGCTGGTCGTCCGAGGACATCCTCGCCCGCGTGCGGAGCTGGGTCATCACCCTCGGCAGCGAGGGCGCGCGCGTCGAGCGCCAGGGCCAGCCGCCGGTCGTGGTCGGCCCGGTGCCGGACGCCACGTTCGTCGAGCCGACCGGTGCCGGTGACGCCTTCCGCTGCGGCTTCCTGGCCGCGACGGCCTGGGGCCTGCCCCTCGAGCGCGCCATCCAGCTCGGCAACCTGATGGCCGTCGAGGCGCTCGAGACCGTCGGCCCCCAGGAGTACGACCTCAAGCCGGCCCACCTGGCCGACCGGGCCAAGCACGCCTACGGCGAAGAAGCCGCCACCGACCTAGTGGCCCACCTCCCCGCCTAGCACCACAGCGTCACAGCGTCACCGGAAAGCCCGCCAGAAGCCCACCGCTCCCGGCGGGCTTTCCGCTGCTCCCGCTCCTCGGTTGAGATCTACTTGCTGACCCTGCCCGTCGGCTACGTCATTTGTCGCGGCCGGGCTGGCCTTGATGCCGGGCGCGACGCAGGCCGTCGTCGGGTGTACTGGTCACAGGCGGTGCGGGGTATGACCGCTGACGTCGAGCATCGAGGCTTGGGCTGCGGTCCGGCCGCAGGAGGTTGCGCCATATGGGACGCGAGAGCCTTGAGTCCGCGATCGCGGCGGCGGGATCGCCGGTCGAGCTGCTGCGTAATTCGGCCGCCCGGCCGCACACCTTCCCCGTCCCGCCGGAGTTCACCAACTGGCGCTCCGAGCAGCACGCCTGGCGGACGTCGTGCGTGCTGTTCGACCAGTCCCACCACATGACCGACCTGTACCTGGGCGGCGGCGACGCCATCCGGCTGCTCGCGGACTTCGGGGTGAACACCTTCGCCAGCTTCACCCCGGGCAAGGCCAAGCAGTACGTCGCGGTCAACGCCGACGGCTACCTCATCGGCGACGCCATCGTCTTCCACCTCGAAGACGAGCTGTTCGACGTCGTCGGCCACCCGACCGTGCTCAACTGGCTGCAGTACCAGGCGGAGACCGGCGGCTACGACGTCACGGTCGAGCGGGACGACAACTCGGCCGACCGGCCGTCGGGCCCGCCGAAGAACTTCCGCTACGAGCTCCAGGGGCCGACCGCGGGGCCGATCGTCGAGAAGCTGACCGGCGCGCCCCTGCCCGACGTCAAGTTCTTCACCATGACCGAGTTCACCGTGGCCGGGTACCGGGTGCGGGCGCTGCGGCACGGCATGGCCGGGCAGCCCGGTTTCGAGCTGTTCGGCCCGTGGGCGCAAGGCGATGACGTGCTCGCCGCGATCTTGGCCGCCGGCCGCGAGTTCGGCCTGGTCCGGGCGGGGGCCAAGGCCTACTCGACGTCCAACCTGGAGTCGGGCTGGATCCCGACCGTGATGCCCGCCATCTTCGGACCGGAGATGAAGGCGTACCGGGAATGGCTGGGCGCGGGCGCGCTCGGGTCGCTCGGCGGCAGCCTGTACTCACCCGACATCACCGACTACTACGTCACGCCCTACGACATCGGCTACGGGCGCACGGTCCGGTTCGACCATGACTTCCTCGGCCGGCCGGCCCTCGAGCAGGTGGCGGCCGCGCCGCGCCGGGCCAAGGTGACACTGGTGTGGAACTCCGGCGACGTCGCGGCCGCGGTCCGCTCGCTGTACGAGCCGGGCACGCCCGCCAAGTACATCGAGATGCCGAAGGCCCGCTACGCGTTCTTCCAGGTCGACGAGGTGCGGCACGACGGCGCGGCGGCCGGGATGTCGCTCGACCTCGGCTACATCGCCAACGAGCACGCCTTCGTGTCCCTGGCGACGGTTGACCGGGCGGTCAGCGCGACGGGGACCGAGGTCACCGTGGTGTGGGGCGAGGACCCCAACTCGGCCAAGCCGGCGGTCGAGCCGCACCGCCAGGTCGAGATCCGGGCCACGGTCGCCCCGGCGCCCTACGTCCAGGAGGTGCGCGACGCCTACCGCCGGTCCTGAGTCACCAGGCCCTCGCGCACCGCGACCAGCGCCGCCTGGGTGCGCGAGCTGAGCTGGAGCTTGCGCAGCACGTTACTGACGTGGGTGCGGGCCGTCCGCTCGCTGATGGCCAGCTCCTGGGCGATCTCACGGTTCGACCGCCCCCGCGCGACCGCGATCAGCACGTCGCGCTCGCGTCCGGTCAGCACGTTCAGGCCGGTGCCCGGGGACACGATCTCCCGGGTGAGCCGCCGCGCGACCGCGGTGTCGAGGAATACCTCGTCGCGGGCGGCCGCCCGGATCGCGGCGGCCACCTCGGCCGGCCCCGCGTCCTTGAGCAGGTAGCCGACCGCGCCGCTGGCCAGCGCGGCGTGCACCCGCTCGGTCTCGCCGAAGCTCGTCACCACGACCACCCGCACTCCCGGGTACTCGCCGGTGATCCGGGCGGTGGCGAGCACCCCGTCCATTCGCGGCATCACCAGGTCGAGCAGGACCACGTCCGGCAGCTCGCGGTGGGCGGCCATCTGGCCGAGCAGGTCGAGCGCCTCCTGGCCGTCGGCCGCCTCGGCCGCGACCGCCATCTCGTCCAGCGCCTCCAGGTACGCGCGGATGCCGCGACGGACGATCGCGTGGTCGTCGACGATCATCACCCGCACCGGCCGCGCCCCCGGCCCGGTCACGACGCGGTCCCCGGCACCCCAGGCACCGGCACCCCGGGCACCGGCACCCCGGTCACCGGTATCCCCGCCGCCAGCGGCAGCACCAGCCGGACGACCGTGCCCGAACGCCGGCCCGGCCCGACCGTCACCTTGCCTCCCCACCGCCGCGCCCGCTCCCGCATCGTGTGCAGCCCGTACCCAGCGTCCTGGCCGCCCCGGTCGCCCCGGCTCCCAGCGGGGTCGGGCGCGGTACCGATGCCCCGCCCGTCGTCGCCGACGCTGGCCCGCAGCCGCCCGTCGCGCGCGCTCAGCCGGATCGCCACCGTGCTCGCCGACGCGTGCTTGACCACGTTGTGCAGGGCCTCGGCGATGATCCGGTACACGTCGTCGGCCATCTCCGGCCCGATCTGGTCAAGCGGGCCGCGCACGGCCAGGCTGAACCGCAGCCCGGCCCGGTTCGCGCTGCTCTCGGCCAGCGCCCGGATCGCCTCCTCGAGGCCGCCGAACTCGGCCGACGGAGGGCGCAGCTCGTTGACCATCGCGCGCAGGTCGGCCAGCACGGCCTGGGCGAGGACGCCGATCTCGGCCGCCGTCCGCTCCGTCGCCGCGGCCGGAACCGGGCCGCCGCGCTCGGCCAGCACCTGGATCGACTTGGCCTGCATGCTGATCGAGAAGACCTGCTGCACGATGGAATCGTGCAGGTCGCGGGCCAGCCGCTGCCGTTCCTCGCGCCGGGCGGAGTCGAGCGAGCGCTGCACCAGGGCGGCGTAGTCGATCGCGATCGCCGCCTGATCGGCCATCGCGACTCCGAACTCGAGCGCCACGGCGCTGATCTCCTGCCCGGGGGCGAAGAACACGTTGAGGACGCCCACGGCCTGCCCGCGGATCAGCATCGGGATGCTCGCGAACGACTCCCACGCGAGTTCGCCCAGGTAGGCACGCAGGGGTGCCCACGCCGGGTCGTGCCTGATGACCGACCACCGGTCGGTGACGACCACCGGCTCGCGGGCCGCCAGGGCGTCGAGCATCCGCAGCGCCGCGCCCCGCTGGCGGCACTCCATCAGCCGGTCGAAGAAGTCGGGCCAGTGCCGGAAGCCGGCCGAGCCCATGATCTGCAGCCCGGTGCCGGCGGAGTTGAGGGCCAGGATCTGCACGCCCGCCAGCGCGCCGGCCTGCCGGACCTCGGCCGCGAGCGCGTCCAGGATCGTGGTCAGCGAGCCCTGGGCCGCGAGCTTCGCGGCCGTCCGGGCGATCGCCTCCATGTGCCGCTGCCGCTCGGCCCAGGCCGCGGGCGCGGCCGAGGGCACAGGCGCGGCCAAGGGCACCGGCGCAGGCTTGTTGACCATTGAGAACAGGACCTCCCCGGCACCACGATAAGACCACGCCGGGCCGCCGAGTAGCGTAGCAACCATGGTCGGGATCGCCGCTGGATACGTGGGACCACCTAAGTTCACCTTCGGGCGCGCGTTCACCGGGTGGACCCTGGACGTTCCGATGCTCGTGCTCATCCTCCTGCTCGCGGGCTGGTACCTGGCCAGCGCCCGGAAGATCAGGAAGTCGGGCGGGCAGTGGGGGACCGGCCGGGCCATCGCGTTCTGCGGGCTCGGCCTGGGCTTCTGGGTGATCGCGACCATGTCCTGGGTCGGCGTCTACCAGGACGCCCTGTTCTACGCGCGGGCCACGCAGACCGTGCTCCTGGTCCTCGTGGTCCCGCTGTTCCTGGCGATGGGCAAGCCGATCACGCTGCTGATCGAGGCTCATCCCGCGGTTGGCCGCCGGGTCGAGGAAATGATCCGCAGCCGGGTCGCGAAGGTCGTGACGTTCCCCGCGATCACCACCCTGCTGCTCGTCGCCGTGCCGATGAGCATGTACTTCACCTCCTGGTACACGGCGGTCTTCGCCAGCGGGACGGTCCGCGAGCTCACCGACCTGATCCTGATGGCCCCCGGCCTGGTGTTCTTCTGGACGCTGCTGCGGGTCGACCCGGTGCCCAAGCGCTACCCGTACGGCGTGGCCATGTGGATCACGGCCGCCGAGGTGGTCGGCGACGCGTTCTTCGGCATCGCGATCATCGCCGACCAGAACATCCTCGCGGCCGCGCACTACCACGCGATCGGCTACCCGTTCGGCCCCACCCTGGCCACCAGCCAGGTGCTCGGCGGCGGCATCATCTGGATCCTCGGTGACTCCGTCGGCCTGCCGTTCCTCGCCGTCCAGCTGATCCAGATGATGCGCGAGGACAAGCAAGAGGCCGCCGTGATCGACGCCGAGCTCGACGCCCGCGACGCGGCGCGCGACGCCGCCCGCGAGGCGGCCCGCGAGGCGGCCCCGGAAGACGCTCCCGACGCAGACGGCGACGACAAGGCCGATCGCCCCTGGTGGGAATCCGATCCCCGCCTCACCGACCGCTTCCGCCGGGCCTAATCAGGCGTCAGTAGCGCCGGCGCACGCCGAACGACCAGCCCGACGGCAGGTCGGCGCGGAACACGCAGTCGTGGGACTTAAGCGAGCACCAGGCCGGGATATCGGAGTAGGCGGCGGGATCGTCGGCGAGCA
>Ga0302314_10007440_pt1 | contig 19685 bp, 17 predicted proteins | sample III_Palsa_N2_3_FD_200533 | JGI IMG/M metagenome (GOLD analysis project Ga0302314, IMG submission 200533) | Peat permafrost microbial communities from Stordalen Mire near Abisko, Sweden - III_Palsa_N2_3 | ecosystem: Environmental > Terrestrial > Soil > Palsa > Peat permafrost | place: Sweden...
TCGTTTCGAACGACCGGCATGCCCCGCGCTATGGTATCGACCTCGTGCGATGCTCCTGATCGATCGGTAACCAAAGCCCGTGCGCCCCGAAATCCTGTTTCCGCTGTTCGCCCCGGTCACCTCGCTGAAGGGGATCGGCCAGCGCTTCGCCACCCTGGTCGAGCGCGCGGCGGGCGGGCGCCTGGTCGATCTGCTCTGGGCGAAGCCGGTCGGCGTGATCGACCGGCGCTTTTCGCCCAAGCTGAAGGACGCGCTGCCGGGCCAGATCGCGACGCTGACGGTGATGGTCGATCAGCATCTGGTGCCGGCCAGCGCGCGCCATCCCTACCGGGTACGCTGCAGCGACGAGACCGGCCAGATCATCCTGACCTTCTTCCGGGCGCGCGGCGACTATATCGAGAAGATCCTGCCGCCGGGCCAGATCCGGGTGATCAGCGGCAAGGTCGAAACCTACGGCGACCAGTTGCAGATGAGCCATCCCGACCATATCGCCGCCGAGGGCGAGGTCGAGCTGACGGTCGAGCCGATCTATCCGCTGACCGCCGGCCTGTCGCTGAAGATCATGCGCCGCGCGGTGCAGGCGGCCGTCGCCCGCGCGCCCGTGCTGCCGGAATGGCAGGACCCGGCCTTCATTCAGCGCCGGCAATGGCCGCTGTGGCTCGACGCGTTGGAGACGCTGCACAACCCGACCACGCCCGAGGACCTGGCCCCCGAGCGGCCGTGGCGCCAGCGTCTGGCCTATGACGAGCTGTTGGCCGACCAGTTGGCCCTGGCCCTGGTGCGCGCCCATAACAAGCGCCAGCCGGGCCGCGCCGTCGCCGGCGACGGCGCGCTGCGCCGCAGGATCATCGCCGGCCTGCCGTTCGAGCTGACCGGATCGCAGCGCCGCGCGCTGGACGAGATCGAGGCCGATATGGCGGCGCCCGAACGAATGTTGCGCCTGCTGCAGGGCGACGTCGGCAGCGGCAAGACCGTGGTGGCGCTGCTGGCCCTGGCGAACGCGATCGAGACCGGGGCGCAGGGCGCGCTGATGGCGCCGACCGAAATCCTGGCGCGCCAGCATTTCGCCACGCTGGAACGGCTGGCGGCCCCGGCCGGCATCCGCATCGCTCTGCTGACCGGGCGCGACAAGGGCAAGCCGCGCGAGCGCATCCTGGCCGGCCTGGCCGACGGCACGGTCCAGCTCGCGATCGGGACCCACGCCCTGTTCCAGGACGAGGTGCGCTTCGCCGATCTGGCCGTCGCCGTGATCGACGAGCAGCATAAGTTCGGCGTCGAACAGCGGGTGCAGTTGGCCTCCAAGGGCCGCGGCGTCGATGTGCTGGTAATGACCGCGACGCCGATCCCGCGCTCGCTGCAACTGACCAGCTATGGCGATCTCGACGCCTCGCGCCTGACCGAGAAGCCGGCCGGGCGCCAGCCGATCAAGACCAGCGTGCTGCCGCTCGATCGGCTGGACGACGTGGCAGACGCGGTCGGCCGCGCGCTCGACAAAGGCTCAAAGGTCTATTGGGTCTGCCCGCTGATCGAAGAGAACGAGACGCTCGACGTCGCCGCGGCCGAGGAGCGCCACCGCCATCTGAGCGAACGGTTCGGCGCCCGCGCCGGCATGCTGCACGGCAGGATGAAGCCGGCCGAGCGCGACCAGGTCATGGAGGATTTCGCCCAGGGCGGCATCGACCTGCTGATCGCGACCACGGTAATCGAGGTCGGCGTCGACGTGCCGAGCGCCACCGTGATGGTGATCGAGCATGCCGAACGCTTCGGCCTGGCCCAGTTGCACCAGCTGCGCGGCCGCATCGGGCGCGGCACGGGGGCATCGACCTGCCTGCTGCTCTACGCGCCGCCGCTGGGCGAGACCGGCACCGAGCGGCTGAAGATCATGCGCGAGACCGAGGATGGTTTCCTGATCGCCGAGGCCGACCTCCGGCTGCGCGGCGCCGGCGAGGTGCTGGGCACGCGCCAGAGCGGCATGCCCGAGTTTCGTCTGGCCGATCTGGCGTTCGACCAGGAATTGCTGGCGATCGCCCATGACGAGGCGCGGCTGGTCCTGGCACGCGACCCGGATCTGGCGACGCCGCGGGGCCAGTCTCTGCGCACGCTGCTGTATCTGTTCGAGCGCGATGCGGCGGTGAAATACCTGCGGTCGGGCTAGCTTGGAGATCAGGCGGCGCGGAGACTGGTGAGGAAGCTGTCGATATTGCCGCGCAGCGTCGCCGCCTGGCGGCTGAGTTCATCCGCCGACGCATTGATCCGATCGGCCGCCTTGCCGGTCTCGGCTGCCGCCTGGCTGACGCCGACGACGTTGCTCGACACCTGCCCCGTCCCCAAGGCCGCCTGCTGGACGTTGCGGGCGATTTCCTGCGTCGCGGCGCCCTGCTCTTCCACCGCGGAGGCGATGGTCGTGGCGATCTCGTTCATGGCACCGATCGTCCCGCCGATGCCCTGGATCGTCCTGACCGCCTCGTTCGTCGCGCCCTGCATCGCGGCAACCTGTGTCGAGATCTGTTCGGTCGCGAGGGCGGTCTGGCTGGCCAGCGACTTCACTTCCGTCGCAACGACCGCGAAGCCCTTGCCGGCTTCGCCGGCGCGCGCGGCCTCAATGGTCGCATTCAGCGCCAGCAGGTTGGTTTGGCTGGCGATAGCGCTGATCAAATTCACCACGTCGCCGATCTTCCGAGCCGCGATCGACAAGCCTTTGACGGTCTCGTCGGTGCGGCTCGCTTCCTCCGCGGCCTGCCCCGCGATCCGGGTGGATTGCTCGACCTGGCGGCCGATTTCGGAAACGGAGGAGGTCAGTTCCTCGGTTGCCGCCGCGATCGTATTCACATTGGCAGAGGCCTGCTCCGCTGCTGCGGCAACGGTCGTCGCCTGCAAACTCGTCTGTTCGGCGGTCACCGACATGCTTTGCGACGTCGCCCGCATTTCCGTCGCGGACGACGTGAGCGCATCGAGCGATGCGCGGACACTCCGTTCGAAAGTATCCGCCAATTGGTTCATCAATGTCTGCTTGTCGATCTCGGCCCGCTGTTTTTGCGCTTCCTGTTCCTGGCGAAGGCGTACCGCCTCGATCGCATTCTCCTTGAATACCTCCAGCGACCGCGCCAGCATCCCCACTTCGTCGGACCGGTCGGTGCCGGTCACGACGACCGCGAGGTCACCCTTGGCGAGACGTTCGAGCAGGCGCGCGATGGCGCTCAGCGGCTTGGCAATTCCTCGGCCGATCAGCCAGGCGAGCGTGCCGCTCGCACCGATCATCAGCACGATGCCCCAGCCGATGAGTCGGCTGGTTTTGGCCATCGCCGCAGCCGCCACGGCTTTCTCCGCCGCCCCGCGCTCCTGAATCGACTGATCGAATTCTTCGAGGAGAGGTTCGACGTCGGCATATGATTTGGACAGTTGCGCGACCGCATCCGCCTCACCCAGGGTCGCCCTGGCCGCCGACGCGAAATCGGCTTGGTAGGCATCGAGCTTGGTGGCGATGATGACCTTGTGGTCCGCGGGAGCGGCGCTGGCACCCAGTTTCTCGATGAAGCGTGTTGCCGCCTCGTGCATGGCGTCGATGTACTTGCCATCGACGCGGGCGAAGAAATCCTTTTCGTGCCGCCGCATCATCAGCATCGAGGCCTGGAGCCCATCGTCCTTGTCACTGACCAGGAGGGCCTCGATGTCATGGACCGAGTTCCGGAGCCGCCCCTGAAGCCCGCCGTTCTCATCAAGACCGATTTGACGAACATCGTTGGCAACGACCGCGAACTGGGCCTTGTATTGCCCGATCGCACCCGAAATCCGATCGAGTTGCGCCCGAAACCGATCACCGACCAGGCTCTGCAGCATGACTTCGTCGCGCCCGAATTTTTCCAGGGCCGCATCGTGCTTCTGGGTAAACTCCTCTTTATGCCGCAGCAGGAAATCCTTTTCCGACCGGCGCGCCTGGAGCAGGTCGATTTCAACCGCGGCCAACTTCGCCAGAGTCAGATTGGACTGCTCGACCGCTCGACCGGCATCGACCACGTCGCGGCTGCCCGAGGAGTAGACGGCACCGACCACGACGAGGCTCGCGACGCCGATCAGCCCGACAAGACCGATCTGGCCGCTTATGCTCATCCGGCTCAAGAGATTCGCCATCCCCGCCTCTCTATCGCCGTGCCAGTCTGCCGGGCTCTACCTCAGCTTTTTCCTGTTAAGCATCCGATAAAAATACGTCGTCCCAGAGAACCAATTAACCGAAGGGTTCGACGGCTCATCTCTGACAAATCGCGCACAATCATCTTGCGGACGCGGCGGCATCCGCCCACATTTCCCCTCATGGCGAACGAACTCAACCCCGCGACCGAAGCCCTGAAGCTCGGCAATCAGCTATGCTTTGCCGTCTATGCGGCGGCCCATGCGCTGAACAAGACCTATAAGCCGCTGCTCGAACCGCTCGACCTGACCTATCCGCAATATCTGGTCATGCTGGTGCTGTGGGAAGGCGACGGGCTGACGGTCAAGGACATCGGCCAACGGCTTTTCCTGGATTCCGGCACGCTGACGCCGTTGCTGAAGCGGCTGGAGACCGCCGGTCGCCTGCGACGGACCCGCGACAGCACCGACGAGCGCCAGGTCCGCATCACGCTGACCGACGCCGGCCGGGCCTTGCGCGACCGGGCGGCGGCCGTGCCCCCGATGCTGTTTTGCGCGACCGGTCTGGATCTGCCGGGCCTGATCGGCCTGAAGGACGATCTTTCGAAGTTGCGTTCCACGCTCGAAACGACCGCCATCTAAGGCGTCATGAAAAATTCTCGGACTGCCCCTTGCGATCATTTGAATTGTGCACTATTTAATTGTGCGTAAGTTTAACCGCGACGGTCTGACCGCCGCTCATCCCCAGGAGAGCAAAATGTCTGTCAACGTCCTCTATACGACCAAGGCCACCGCAACCGGCGGCCGCGATGGCGAGGCCAAGACCGCCGATGGCACGCTGGCCGTCAAGCTGGCGACGCCGAAGGAACTGGGCGGCGCCGGCGGCCCGGGCAACAATCCCGAACAGCTGTTCGCGGCGGGCTATTCCGCCTGCTTCCTGGGTGCCATGAAGTTCGTCGCCTCGCAGGGCGGCCCGAAGGTCCCGGCCGACACCACCGTCACGGCGACGATCGGCATCGGCCCGCGTTCGGAAGGCGGCTTCGGCATCACCGCGGCACTGGAGATCTCGCTGCCCGGTCTGGCCAAGGCCGACGCCGAGGCGCTGGTCGAGCAGGCCCATCAGGTCTGCCCGTACTCGAACGCGACGCGCAACAACGTCGATGTGAAGCTGACCGTCGCCTAACCGGCCAAAACGAAAAGGCCCTCTCCCGCGTCGGCGGCAGAGGGCCTTTTTGTCGGGCGGAGGATTATTGCTTGTAGATGCGGATCTCTTCGACCGGGGCGCCGATATCGGCCTCGGACGAGGTCGAGATGCGGGTCGGGGTCAGGCCGAAGGCGAGCAGCGAGCGCTGGACATCCTCGACATGACGACGGACCGCGTTGAGCCGTTCGGCCGTGCCGGCCGGCATAGATGCCTCGGGCGTCACGCCGCGGATCTGGAAGCTGGCGTTCGGCTGCGCATCGAGCGTCTGGCTGATGGTGCGATACAGCGCCTCTTCATAGCGCTCGGTGAAGCGGTCGAAGCGGATCACCATCAGCGGCACCCGCTTATCGACGGCCGAGGCCCTGGTCACCGGATGTATCGGCTTGGCTGCGGGCCTGACATGCTGCACCGACGGCGTGAGCGGCACCGGAGCGTTGGACGGGGCGGGCGATGCCTGCCCCGGCTCGGCCTGCGCCGGCGGTGCTGTTTCCGGCGCGCCGGGTGCCGGTACCGTGTGGGTCGCGAGCTTACCCTTATGATGGCGGACGGCGTACTGGCGATGCGGACCGGCCGGCTTGCCATGGAGATGGGCGATCGGCGCGATCCGGGTCGGTGCAGCCGCCGGCGCGCCGATCGGCGTCGCCACGGGGCCCTGCATCGCGGCGTAGCGCGGCTGGTTGTTCGCCAGGCTATGGCCCAGCAATTCGCCGACGCGGACGCCCTCGGCCAGGGTCGCGATATTGTTTCGTTCGATCCCGAGCGCCGCGTTCTGGCGATTGATCTCGTTCGTGACGTCGGTCAGCTCGTCGCCGATCTCGGCCTGGGAGCCGGCCACTTCGGCCTGCAGCGAGCGCAGTTGGTAATGATCCTCGTCCAGCGCGCCCGGCATCAGCAGGGCGGCGCGGGTCGAATCATCCAGGTACACGCCGGTCTGGCCATCGACTGCCATGTCGTTCGACAGGGCGGTGACGCGCGAAAGATTGTCTTCGAGCTTGTCGAGCGAGTTGCGCGCCTGGGTCCATTTCTGGGTCAGGATCGGATTGGACGGCGTGGTGCCCGACTGCAGCTTGGCGCTGATCTCGCCGACTTGGGCGTAATACTGGCTGGCGGCCGCCTGCCGTTCCTGCCGGATCTGGCTCAGCATGGCCAGATGCTGGTCGATGCTCGACTTCAGCTGCCGCACCTGGCCGCGCAATTCCTGCATGCGCGACCCGACGGCGGTCCCGCTCGGTGCCGGCGCGCCGGGAACAAAACTCCCGGGGGCCGCATCGACGTCGGTGCTCTGCACGGGCGCGTCGGCGACAGGCGCCTGTTGGCACCCGCCCAGTATGGCCGCGAGAAGGAACGTCGAACAGAGGCGAAGGTTCGGCATCGTTTATTGGGGTCTCCGACCCTGCGGTGAACTCTGGCCTAACCGACATGCCCGGCGGCGGGGGCGCCTGTCAAACCAAATTGTGTCAAGTTCTAGGCACCTAAGAAAGATATGGCCCCAGATATTCAATAAAAAACCCAATTATGCGGCGCCACGCAAGGGGACGATTTCATTCGGCGCGTAATCAATCAAACCGAGTAGCGTGGAGACCACACTCCCCTCCTCGCTCAAAGGCACCAAAAGGCGAGCCAGGACCTGCTGCCGCCCGGCCGAGTCGCACCAGCGGCCGCTGTGACAGGTCGGCCGGCGCTCGCGGATCGTCGCTTCGGCAAAATGCCGCATGATGTCGGCCTGATCGGGCACCAGACTGTCCTCGACCCAGCGGCTGGTCGGATCGGCGCCCTCGTGAAATGCGATCGCGCTGCCGACCAGACGCCAGCGCAGGCGACATGACGGGCCGACCACATCCAGCAGAAAAACATTGGGCGACAACTTGCCGAGCGCGGCCGGGTCGATGTCGCGACGGCGCGGAATGACGCCACGGCCGGCACTGTAGCAGCGCGCGCGCCAACAGTCCTCGACCTGCGAGGCGAGACGGGTCGGCACGATTTCGACGTCCGCCTTGCGCTGCAACCGTACCGGCGCCAGTTGATCGATCATCCCGGTTCCGCCCCTGCCTTCAGAACCCCCCGAACCAAACCCGGACTCCCCATCGCGCGACGCTGTCCCAGGCCAGGGCCCGGACCGGCGCCGCGACTAGCGGTCGCGGCTATTTTCGGATTGGCACACCATATACACGATCGACAGATATTCGTGTAATGGTTTTGTCGGGGTTTTTGAAACGAGTCGGCAAAACACGGCCTGCCGCCGGATCGAAACGGCAACGGCCCGCCGTCGATCTTGATCCCCACGGCCGATGCTATAGCTTGAACGGCATTCTCATTCCCCGCCTTCCCGGTCCCTCAACCCAAAGTGACTCGATGATCCCTCGCGCCCTTGGCTTCTTCCTGCTCGCCGGACTGCTGGCAAGCCCGTTCCGACCGGCCCTCGCCGACGACAAGGTGGTGATCGGAACCGACTGGCGCGCGGAGGCCGAGCATGGCGGGCTCTATCAGGCGCTGGCATCCGGTCTCTATAAGAAATACCACCTGGATGTGGAGATCCGACAGGGCGGCCCGAACCTCAATCAAGCGCAACTGCTCGCCGCCGGCCGCTATGATTTCGCCGTGCAGTCGAACAGCTTCGAGCCGCTGAATTTCGTCAAGAACGGCGTGCCGATCGTCGCGGTCGCCGCCGCGTTCCAGAAGGACCCGCAGGTGCTGATCGCCCATGCCGGCGCCGGCCTGGACACGCTCGGGAAAATGAAGGGTAAGCCGATCCTGATCTCGGCCGCGAGCCGCGAGAATTTCTGGCAGTTCCTGCGCGTGCGCTATGGCTTCACCGACGACCAGATCCGACCCTACACCTTCAATCTGGCGCCGTTTCTGCACGACAAGGACGCGATCATGCAGGGGTATCTGACCAGCGAGCCCTACGCTATCGAGCAGGCGACCGGGGAAAAGCCGCTGACCATCCTGCTGGCCGACCAGGGCTATCAAAGCTACGGCGCGATGATCGCCACGACCCAGGCGACGATCGACCGGAAGTCCGATCTGGTCCAGCGCATGGTCGATGCGACCATGCTCGGCTGGATCGACTATCTGAACGGCGACCCGTCGGCCGCGAACGCGCTGATCAAGCGCGACAATCCGGAAATGACCGACGCGATCATCGCCCATGCCATCGCCGGCATGAAGCAATATGGCATCGTGCAGTCGGGCGATGCCCAGACCCTGGGCGTCGGCGCCATGACCGACGCGCGCTGGCACGATTTCTTTACCTTCACCGCCGAGGCCGGGATCTATGCCAAGGACCTGCCTTACCAGAAGGGCTACAGCCTGAAATTCGTGAACCACAAGCTGGGACTGCCGCAATAGCCCCGCTCGTCACGCTCGACGGTGTGGCCAAGCGTTTCGCCAACGGCACGGCGGCGCTGGCCGGGCTCGATCTTTCGGTCCATGCCGGCGAGTTCCTGAGTCTGGTCGGCCCGTCCGGCTGCGGCAAGAGCACCGCGCTGCGGCTGATCGCCGGCCTGACGCCGCCAAGCGACGGCCGGGTGCGCTGGGACGGGCGCGACCAGCCGCCCCCAGCCGGCGACATCGGCTTCGTGTTTCAGGAGGCGACGCTGATGCCCTGGGCGCACGCGCTGGCCAACGTCACCCTGCCGCTGAAGCTGGCCCACCTGCCCGGCAGGCAAGCGGAGGACCGCGCCCGCGAAGCCCTGGCGCTGGTCGGGCTCGCCGGGTTCGAGCACTCTTTCCCCCGCGAATTGTCCGGCGGCATGCGCATGCGGGTTTCGATCGCGCGCGCGCTGGTCATGCGGCCCCGGCTGCTGCTGCTGGACGAGCCGTTCGCCGCATTGGACGAGATCACGCGCCTGAAGCTCAACGACGACCTGCTGGCGCTCTGGGCCCAGCGTGGCCTGACCATCGTCTTCGTCACCCACAGCGTCTATGAGTCGGTCTATCTGTCGAGCCGGGTCGCGATCATGGCGGCCAGGCCCGGCCGCATCGTCGAGGACCGACCCTTGCCGGCGGCCTATCCGCGCGACGCCGCCTTCCGCCATGGCGCCCCGTACGGCGCCGCCTGCGCCGACATCTCGGCGGCGCTCGCCCGGGCGATGGCGGCATGAGCCGGCTCGCCGGCTGGCTGCTGCCGGCCCTGGTCGGCGCGGTCGCGCTGGGCGCCTGGGAAGCGGCGATCCGCCTCCTGCAGGTGCCGCCCTATATCGTGCCGGCGCCGAGCCGGATCGCGCTGGCCCTGGTGCAGGATTGGGCCATCCTCGGGCCGGCGCTGCTCTACACGCTGAAGATCGCGACGCTGTCGCTGCTCGCCGCCATCCTGGGCGGCGGCGCGCTGGCCCTGCTGTTCGCCGGCTCCCCGCTGATCGAGCGCAGCCTGTTTCCCTATGCGATCATCCTGCAGGTCACCCCGATCGTGGCCGTCGCCCCGCTGATCATCATCTGGGTCGACAACACGACGGCCGCCCTGCTGATCTGCGCCTGGATCGTCGCGTTCTTTCCGATCCTGTCGAACACCACGCTGGGGCTGAACAGCGCCGACCGGAACCTGGGCGAGCTGTTCCGGCTCTATGGCGCCAGCCGATGGCAGACCCTGCTCTATCTGCGCCTGCCGTCCGCCCTGCCCTATTTCCTGGCCGGGGTGCGCATCTCCGGCGGCCTGGCCCTGATCGGCGCGGTGGTGGCCGAGTTCGTCGCCGGCGCCGGCGGGCGGGAGTCGGGGCTGGCCTATCGCATCCTGGAATCGGGCTATCGGCTCGACATCCCGCGCATGTTCGCGGCCCTCGCCCTCATCTCGCTCGCCGGCATCGCGATCTATGGCCTGCTCGCCGGGCTGTCGCATCTGGCGCTGCGCCGCTGGCACGAAAGTGCGCTGGCCCGCGAAGACTAGCGACGGCTTGCACAGCGGCGTCCGGCCGCCTACCTTCCGATCGATCCCGCGCGTGAATTAAGGATTTCGAATCATGGACATGACCGGCGAGTACCGTATCGCGGCGCCCCGCGCGAAGGTTTGGGCCGCGCTCAACGATGCCGAAATCCTGCGGCAGGCGATCCCCGGCTGCGACGAGATCGAGAAAACCTCGGACACATCCTTCACCGCCAAGGTCACGGCCAAGGTCGGGCCGGTCAAGGCGAGCTTCGGCGGCAAGGTCACGCTGAGCGACATGGATCCGCCCAACGGCTACACGATTTCCGGCGAAGGCTCTGGAGGCGTCGCCGGCTTCGCCAAGGGCGGCGCCAAGGTCGCCCTGGTCGATGACGGCGCCGGAACCTTGCTGACCTATGCGGTCGATGCCCAGGTCGGCGGCAAGCTGGCCCAGATCGGCTCGCGCCTGATCGACGGCACGGCGCGCAAGATGGCCGAGGATTTCTTCAGCCGCTTTGCGGCCTTGGTCGCGGAGGGCGAGGTCGCCGACCCGAGCGTGATCGCCGTCGTGACGCCGGAGCCGGCCGCAACCCTCGCGGCGGAGCCCGCGGTCGAGGCGGCGCTGGCGTCGGCGGCCGATCCCCATGCGGCGGGCTTGCCGATCGAGCCGACGCCCGTTGCCGTCCCCCAAGCCGCGAAGCTGGACGCCCCCGGCGGCGCCACGCCGGTCTCGAGCGGCAACAAGCCCAGCGGCGGGTTGAACCCGTGGATCTGGATCCCGGCCCTGGTTATCGTGCTGGGCATCGCGGTCGCCATCTTCCGTTAGCTTCACCCTTCCCACAAGGGGGGTGAGGGCGTCGAAAGCAGTCTCCGGCCTTACGCCGCCCGGATCGTCTCCAGGAACGTGCCGACCTTGTGTTTCAGGGTCGAGCCGCGCTCCGCCAGATCGGTCGCGGCGTCGAGCACCTGGCCGGCTTCGGTGCGGGTGCTGCCCATGGCATCGGCGACCAGGCTCATGTTGACGGAGACCGCCTCCGTGCCGGTCGCGACCTGCTGGACCCGGCGTGAGATTTCCTGCGTCGCCGCCGTCTGTTCCTCGGTCGCGGCCGCGACGGCGGTGACCAGTTCGCTGATGTCGGTCACCGTCCGGGTCACACCCGAGATCGACTTCAGCGCCGCGGTCGCTTCCTGCTGGATGGCGCCGACCTGGGCGCGGATCTCGTCGGTCGCGTCCGCCGTCTGGCGCGCCAAGGCCTTGACCTCGCTGGCCACGATCGCGAAGCCCTTGCCGGCCTCGCCGGCGCGCGCCGCCTCGATCGTGGCATTGAGCGCCAGCAGGTTGGTCTGGCTCGCGATCGAGTTGATCAGGCCGATGACCTCGCCGATCTTGGCCGTTGCCCGCTCCAGATTTTCCATCAGCCCGGCCGCCGTCTGCGCCTCGGCATTGGCGTCACCGATCGTGCGCACCGCCTGGGCCAGGCGGTGGCTGATCTCGCTGATCGAGGCAAACAGTTCCTCCGACGCGCCCGCAACCGCGCTGACATTGCGCGAGGCATCGTCCGACAATGCCACGATCTCGCCCGATTTATCGCTGGTGTTCTGCGCGCTGGTGGTCAGGACCTGGGCCGAGTGACGCATCTCGGTCGACGAGGCCGAGACCGCCTCGACCACGCCGCCGACGGCGCGCTCGAACTCCTCGGCCATGCGCAGCAAGGACGTCCGGCGTTCGGTCGCGGCGACCTGCTTCAGACTCTCCTGCTCCAGGCGCAGCGCCTCGGCCTCGGTCATGCTGGCGCGGAACACCTCGAGCGCGCGGGCCATGGTGCCGATCTCGTTACGCTCGGCGACATAGGGTACGGCGACCGTCATGCTCCCGGCCGCCAACGTCTCCATGGTCACGGCCAGCGTGCCGATCGGACGGCTGATGCTGCGGCCGACATAGGCCGCGAGCCCGCCGGCCAGGACCAGCCCAACCAGCGCGAGGCTGCCGACCTTGACCAGATTGTCCCAGACGCCGGCGTCGATATCGTCGACATAGACGCCGGCCTGGATCACCCACTGCCAATGCTCGAACGCGCCGGCATAGCTGAGCTTCGAGACGGATTCCGTCCGGCCGGGGCGCGGTACCATCGTCCAGACGAAACCGCTGCCGTCCCGACCGGCCTGGATCAAGTCGGCCACCGTGCGGTGGCCCTGCGGATCGGTCGTATCCATCCGGTTCACACCCTCGAACTTCGGGTTGCTATGGACCAGCGTCACGCCGTCATACTGATAGATCCCGTAATAATTGCCCTCGCCCCAGCGCATGGTGCGGGCCGCGTTCTTGACCGCGTTCTGCGCCTCCGGCAGCGCCATTTTCCCGGCCGCGACCTGATCGTCGTAATATTTCATGGTGCCCAGGACGCTGGTCACCATGTCGTGCAGCTTGTCCTTGCGCTCCTGGATCATCGACTGGCGGAACGAGACGGTCTGCATCGCGACGACGCCCACGATGGAGAGCACCAGCAATCCGACGATGAGGGCAACGCGCTGAGTGATGCTGAGACGCTGCATATTAAGGACCTTGAAAAACAATGAAATCACGCGAATCAGTATATAATGATTCTTAAAATTTACTTATTGCCGGAATATGTCGAAGCTTTTCTCAGGTTCCGCCAAAATTATAAAATAAAGACGTTATTTAATTGTCGTTAAGTATTGTTTAAAGGTGATGCCGAGACGCTGCATGGGGCAAGACCTGATCGGACGATGAAACCGCACAGGGCTAGACCGGATTTATTTAACATTAAACTAAGTATCTGTAAAAATTGATATTTATCCGAAAATTCCAATTGTTCGGCAGATGATCCAGCGGCCTCGGCATCATGGCAGCATCGTCACGATCGGCCTGATCGCCGATGCGAGCAGGACCGCTGCGAACAGAAGGTTCACCACCCGCGACACCGACGGGCGATGCAGCAGGCGGGCGAAGGAGGAGCCGGCGAGCAGCCAGGCCCCATGGATGATGACGATCATGACGGCGAGTACCGCTGTCTTCAGAATCGTCTCGGTCAGGCGCGATCCGACGGCGAGCGACGTGCCGGCGAACACCGCGGCGATGGCCACATAGGCCTTGGGATTGGCAATGGCGAGCAGGAAGCCGCCCCTGAAGCGCGGCGCCCGCGATGCCGGATCGGAACGGGACAGCGGCGGCGCCGTCGCAATTCTGAAGGCCAGATAAATCAGGTAGATGACGGAAAGGCCGAGCAGAAGGGGCCCAAGGCGCGGCACCGAAAGAAGAATGGAAACAAGCCCGCCGGCAACCACAAGCAGTACGATGCTTGTGCCTAGAATAATGCCGGACAGGTATGGCAGAGATCGGCGCAGGCCAAAGGCCGCGCCGAGCGCGGTGACGCTCATGGTCGCGGGCCCGGGGCTTCCCATCACGACCGACGCCGCCAGAACCAGGTTCAAGATCGCCGGCCAGAAGCCGGGGTCCGAAAGCTGCTGCTCCATCCTCGATATCCCTGTAGCCTTGGGGCATGGGCGGGACGCTAGTGCACTGACGCAAACAAGGGATTCACTTTGTCGGTCTTCTATGCGATTCTTGGGGCATGGCCCAGATAGTCAGCGTCATTGTCACTGCCGAGAACCGCGCGCGCTTGTCGGCGATCATCGGCGATCGCAACCGCCCGCAGAAGCACGTGCAACGGGCTCGGATCGTCCTCCTTTCAGCGGATCGACTGCCCGTCGCGGAGATTGCGCGGCAGGTCGGCGTGAGCCGTCCGTCGGTCTGGCGCTGGCAGTGCCGGTTTGGCGAGAGTGGCGTGGATGTGCTGCTGCGTGAACCAAGCCGCAAGCCCGGCAAGGCGCCGCTGCCGTCGTCGGCCGTGAACAAGATCGTGGCGCTGACCTGCACTGAACCGCCTGGCCAAGTGACGCACTGGACGGGGCGCGCGATGGCCAAGGTGATGGGTATTTCGCTGCGCGCCGTGCAGCGCATCTGGGACGCCCATCATCTTCAGCCGCACCGCATCCGGACATTCAAGAAGTCCCGGGACCCTGCATTTGCCGCGAAGGTCGAGGACATCGTCGGCGTCTACATGAACCCGCCCGCCCATGCCGTGGTCGTGTCGATTGATGAAAAGAGCCAGATCCAGGCACTCGACCGAACCCAGCCCGGTCTGCCGATCAAGCCCGGCAAGTGCGGGACCATGACCCACGACTACAAGCGCAACGGTACCACGACCTTGTTCGCCGCCCTCAACATCCTCGACGGCACCGTGATCGGGCGCTGCATGCCGAAGCACACTCACGCGGAATTCATCAAGTTCCTCAATGCAGTCGAGCGTGCCGTCCCGGCCGGAAAGATCATCCATGCCATCGCCGACAACTACGCCACGCACAAGCATCCCAATGTTTTGGCTTGGCTCGCTGATCATCCGCGTTGGGTCTTTCATTTTACCCCGACATCCAGTTCCTGGCTCAACGCTGTCGAGGGCTTCTTCTCGATCATCACCCGCCGCCGAATCCGCAGAGGCGTCTTCAAGTCCGTCGCGGACCTCCAAGAGGCCATCCGCCGCTACATCAAGCAGCACAACAAGCAGGCCAAACCCTTCGTCTGGACCCAACCAGCAGAGACAATCCTCGAAAAGCTCCGACGCCTCCCTGCATCCCTTGTTTGAGTCGCTGCACTAGGTCACGAAAACAAAGCCGGTCTTGAAGGCCTGTGCCAACGCGTCGATCATGGCGGCGCGGCCGGAGATGCCGTCATCAGGATCGGACGCGGCGCTGCCGGCATCGAGCGGGTCGAGGCCGATTTCGCGGCCCAAGCCTTCGCGCCGCACCGCCACGATACCTATGCGATCGGCATCACCGTCAGGGGCGTCCAGACGTTTCGATACCGGGGCGAACAGAGATATACCGGGGCGAACAGAGATACTGTCGCCCTGGCCAGGCCCACATTCTTCACCCGGACGAAATGCATGATGGCGGCCCCGGCACCGAGGCGGGCTTCGGCTATCGGATCGTCTATGTCGCCCCCGCGCTGATTCAACAGGCGCTCGGCGGCAAACCGCTTCCTTTCGTTCCCGAGCCCATTGTCGAGCGTCCGGATCGGCTCACCGGCCTCGCTGCCTGTCTGAGAGATCTCGACGAGCCGATCGACGAGTTGGATCGTGTCGAGATCGGGGTCGCCCTTGCCGGCCTGCTCGAAGCGCTATCGTCACCTGTTCCGAAGCAAACCCGGCGCCTTCATCTGAGCGCGATGGTGCGCGTGCGCGACTTGATCATGGCCGATCCGGCGGCCCGATTCTCTGTCGAGGCCTGCGAGCAGGTGGCCGACCTCGATCGATGGAGCATCGCGCGCCAATTCCGCGCCGCCTTCGGCACGAGCCCCAGCCGTTTCCGGACCATGCGGCAATTGGATCAGGCCCGTCTGCGGATCCATCAAGGGCTGTCGCTTGCCGAAGCGGCTCTGGACGCGGGCTTCGCCGATCAGAGCCACATGTCCCGCCTGTTCAAGCGCACCTATGGGCTGACGCCCGCGCGCTGGGCCGCCGCCCTCGTTTCGGACGCCTGAGCGCCGATCGGGAGCGGCCCGAATACCGCACCGCACACTTCCCGATTGTCATCGGAGCGCCCTTGACCAAGGCGCGCGGCGCGCCGACACTCCGCGCTGAAGCATCGGGCGGAATTCGGATTCCGCCTGTCCGCGAGCGCGCTTGAGCCAGGAGCGCCGCCAGCCACTAGGGGAGAATCGTCGATGTCGGCACCGGTTTCCATGACGGTGAACGGCAGGAAGGTCACGGCCAACGTCGAGCCGCGCACCCTGCTCGTTCAATATCTGCGCGATCAGCTCGGCCTGACCGGGACCCATGTCGGCTGCGATACCAGCCAATGCGGCGCGTGCCTGATCCATGTCGACGGCAAGTCGGTCAAGAGCTGCACCATGCTGGTGGCGCAGGCCGCGGGTGCCGAGATCCTGACGATCGAGGGCCTGTCGACCGGCGAACTGCATCCGATGCAGGCGGCGTTCAAGGAGCATCACGGCCTGCAATGCGGCTTCTGTACGCCCGGCATGGTCATGAGCGCGGTCGATCTGGTGAAGCAGAATCCGGCGCCGACCGAGCACGAGATTCGCGACTGGCTGGAAGGCAACATCTGTCGCTGTACCGGCTACCACAACATCGTCAAGGCGGTGGAGGCGGGCGCGAAGGCAATGGGAGGCTCCCATGCCGGATGATGCCATAGCCGGCGCCGGCGGCATCGGCGTCGCGGTTCGCCGCAAGGAGGATTTCCGCTTCCTGACCGGCCAGGGTCACTATACCGACGACATCAATCGTCCGGGCCAGACCCACGCCTATCTGCTCAGGAGCCCGCATGCCCATGCGACGCTCGATGCGATCGACAGTGCCAAGGCGATGGCCGCACCGGGCGTCGTCGCGATCTTCACCGGCGCGGATCTGGCGGCATCCGGCATCGGCGGGCTGCCCTGCGGCTGGCTGATCACCGACAAGCACGGCAAGCCGATGGTCGAGCCGCCGCACCCGGTGCTGGCCCAGGGCAAGGTGCGCCATGTCGGCGACCCGGTCGCGGTCGTCATCGCCGAGACGCGGGAACAGGCCAAGGACGCGGCCGAGCTGATCGAGGTCAGCTACGGCGTGCTGCCGGCCGCGGTCGAGGCGACCGACGCGATCAAGCCGGGTGCGGCCCAACTGTTCGACGAGGCGCCGGCCAACACCTGCTACGAATGGGAGATCGGCGACAAGGCCGCGACCGACGCCGCCTTCGCCAAGGCGAAGCTGGTCGCCAAGCTGGACCTGATCAACAACCGCCTGGTCGCGAACCCGATGGAGCCGCGCGCGGCGATCGGCGAGTACGACAGCGGCACCGGCGACTATACGCTCTACACCACCAGCCAGAACCCGCACGTGATCCGCCTGCTGATGGGCGCCTTCGTGCTGCATCTGCCGGAGCATAAGCTGCGGGTCGTCGCCCCGGACGTCGGCGGCGGCTTCGGCTCCAAGATCTATCATTATGCCGAAGAGGCGATCGTCACCTGGGCCTCGGCCAAGGTGAAGCGGCCGGTCAAATGGACGTCCGACCGGTCGGAGGCCTTCATCTCCGACGCGCAGGGCCGCGACCATGCGAGCCATGCCGAACTGGCGATGGACGAGAACGGCAAGTTCTTAGGACTCCGGGTCGAGACCGTCGCCAACATGGGCGCCTATCTTTCGACCTTCGCGCCGGCGATCCCGACCATCCTCTATGCGACCTTGCTCGCCGGCACCTACACGACGCCGGCGATCCATGCCGCCGTTCGCGCGGTGTTCACCAACACGGTGCCGGTCGACGCCTATCGCGGCGCCGGGCGGCCCGAGGCCACATATCTGCTGGAACGTCTGGTCGATGTCGCGGCGCGCGTCGCCAAGCTCGACCCGGCCGAGATCCGCCGACGCAACTTCATTCCGACCGACGCCTATCCGTACCAGACGCCGGTGGCGCTGTCGTACGACAGCGGCGATTATTTCAAGACGCTGGAAATGGCCTTGAAGACCGCCGACCGGGATGGGTTCGAAGCACGCCGGGCCGAGGCCGCGACGCGCGGCAAGCTGCGCGGCATGGGCATCGCCACCTATATCGAGGCCTGCGGCATCGCCCCTTCGGCGGTTGCCGGCGCCTTGGGCGCCCGCGCCGGGCTCTACGAGACGGCGGAGGTCCGGGTCCATCCGACCGGCAGCGTCACTCTGTTCACCGGCACCCACAGCCACGGCCAGGGGCACGAGACGACATTTGCCCAACTGGTGGCGTCGGGCCTGGGCGTGCCGGTCGAGCTGGTCGAAGTGGTCCATGGCGACACGTCCAAGATCCCGTTCGGCATGGGCACCTACGGCTCGCGCTCGCTCGCGGTCGGCGGATCGGCCGTGATGAAGGCGATCGACAAGGTCGTGGCCAAGGGCCGCAAGATCGCGGCGCATCTGCTGGAGGCGGCCGAGGCCGACGTCGAGTTCGCCGACGGCACCTTCCGCGTCAGCGGCACGGACCGCTCCAAGAGCTTCGCCGAGATCGCCTTCACCGCCTATGTCCCGCATAATTATCCAATCGAGACGGTCGAACCGGGGTTGGACGAGACGGCATTCTACGACCCGAAGAACTTTACCTATCCCTCGGGTGCCCATGTGGCCGAGATCGAGATCGACCGGGAAACCGGCGTGGTCGAGGTGGTGAAGTTCACCGCGGCCGACGATTTCGGCCGGATCATCAACCCGATGATCGTCGAGGGCCAGGTCCATGGCGGCTTGGCCCAGGGCATCGGCCAGGCGCTCTACGAGGCGGCGATCTATGACAAGGACGGCCAGTTGCTGACCGGCTCCTTCATGGATTACTGCATGCCGCGCGCCGCCAATCTGCCGATGTTCGACGTCGCGACCAACGTCACGCTCTGCACCCACAATCCGCTCGGCGTCAAAGGCTGCGGCGAGGCGGGGGCGATCGGGGCGCCGGCGGCGATCATGAACGCGGTCAGCGATGCCTTGTCGCCGCTGGGCGACATCCGGATCGACATGCCGGCCACGGCACACAAGCTGTGGCACATCATCCAATCCCATCCCGAATCCCATAGCCCGGCCCAAGCGGCGGAGTGAGGACGGACCATGTATGAATTCAACTATCAGGCGCCCACGAGCCTCGCCGACGCGACCCAGGCCATCGCCGCCGCCGAGGACGGCAAGCTGCTGGCCGGCGGCATGACCCTGGTGCCGACGCTGAAACAGCGCCTTGCCCGCCCGTCCGATCTGATCGATCTGGGCAAGATCGCCGACCTGAACAACATTCGGGTCGATGGCGGCACCGTCACCATCGGCGCCATGGCGACCCATGCCGAGGTCGGAGCCAGCGACGCCGTGCTGAAAGCGATCCCCGGCCTCGCCTGGCTCGCCGGCAATATCGGCGATCCGGCGGTGCGCCATCGCGGCACGCTCGGCGGGTCGATCAGCAACAATGATCCGGCCGCCGACTATCCGGCCGCCCTGTTGGCGCTGGATGCCACGATCTACACGACCAAGCGGCAGCTCTCGGCCGCCGCGTTCTTCGTCGGCATGTTCGAGACGGCGCTGGAACTGGACGAAATCGTGACCGCGGTCAGCTTTCCGGTCCCGGAGAAATCGGCCTATCAGAAGTTCCGCAATCCGGCCTCGCGCTATGCGGTGGTCGGCGTGTTCGTCGCCAAGACCAGCGCCGGCGTGCGGGTCGCCGTGACCGGGGCCGGGCCGTCAGTGTTCCGGGTGTCGGAGTTCGAGGCGGCGCTGGACAAGAGCTTTGCCGCGTCAGCGCTCGACGGGCTGACCATCGATGCGGGCGAGCTCAACGCCGACATCCATGCCAGTGCCGAGTATCGCGCGCATCTGGTGACTGTGTTCGCGAAGCGTGCGGTCGCCGAGATCAGCTAGTGGATAAAATCAGACGGATGCTTCCGTCTGATTTCCCCACAACGCATTAATCTGGTGGTCCGATCCTGAC
>Ga0302314_10007441_pt1 | contig 19684 bp, 21 predicted proteins | sample III_Palsa_N2_3_FD_200533 | JGI IMG/M metagenome (GOLD analysis project Ga0302314, IMG submission 200533) | Peat permafrost microbial communities from Stordalen Mire near Abisko, Sweden - III_Palsa_N2_3 | ecosystem: Environmental > Terrestrial > Soil > Palsa > Peat permafrost | place: Sweden...
GCCATCGACGCGGGCAGCAGGCTCTACGGGGAGCCCAAGTACCCGGCCTGGTTCGAGTCCACCATGCCCTCCCTCAACGGCCCGGCCGGGGAGGCCTGGTCGGTGAGCTGCAAGCACGCCGCGCTCACCGCGGACGGCGGCGGCCTGGAGCGCGGCGACGAGCCGCTGTTCTCCTTCTCCGCCGACCTGACCGGGCTGACCCGCACCCCGGTCAACAACACCCCGATCACCGGCTACGGCGTCGACGCCGCCGGGCGCCCGCTGGCGGGCCCGATGAACGTCTACCAGCCCTACCAGTACTACCCGTTGTCCCCGGACGTGCTGTCCGCGCACGCGCCGGCGCCGGACGGCGGCGAACGGGTCCGGCTGACCGTCTCCGACGGGGCGTCTGCCATCGGCACCGACCTGACCGGCCTGATCGGCGGGGCGCCGGTCACCGCCGCCTGGACCTACCAGTCGCCGCCGGTCGCCGCCCACAACCACCCGTACTACCTGCCGCACTAGGACGTGCCATAGGGTCCTGCTCACGGCTTCACCGGTACGGAAGCCCGCACCGGCGGCAGAGAGCGGGGACCCGCCATGGACACGATGCGGCGCTCACCCGGGCGCGTGGGGGTCGCCTCGGCCCCCGCGCACCACGGCGAGATCCTGCAAGGCGTGTTCGCCGGGCCCGCCGGGCTCACCAGGGGCCTGGTCACGCTCCCCTGCCCGCTGTACACCAGCGTGGCGACCTTCGTCCCGGCGCCGGGCGCCGGGTTCACCGTGGCACCGGCCTGGAAGGGCAAGGCCCTGCGCGCCGTGCGGCTGGCCCTGCGCGCGGTGACGCCGCCGGACGGCCCGCCGGTGGGCGGGCACCTGGAACTGACCGGCGGCGCGCCGCCGGGCCGCGGCTTCGGCTCGTCCACCAGCGACGTGCTGGCCGCCATCCGGGCCGTCCGGGACGCCTTCGCCGCCCCGCTGCCAGCGGCGGAGGCGGCCCGGCTCGCGGTCGCGGCCGAGGCCGCCTCCGACTCGCTGATGTTCGAGGGCAGCACGGTGCTCTTCGCCCAGCGTGAGGGCAGTGTCATCGAGGACTTCGGCCGTCCGGTGCCCCGGCTGCGGGTGCTCGGCTTCGGCTCCCGGCCGACCGGCGGCGGGCTGGGCGTGGACACCCTCACGCTGCCGCCCGCGCGCTACGACCGGGCCGAGACCGAGCGGTTCGCCCGGCTCCGGGACATGCTGCGGGACGCGCTGCGGACCGGCGACCTGGCGCTGCTCGGCGCGGTCGCCACCGGCAGCACCGGGATCAACCAGCGGCAGCTGCCGGTCCCCGGCCTGGACCGGATCCGCCGGGTCGTCAGCGAGTCCGGCGCGCTGGGCCTGCAGACCGCCCACAGCGGCGACATCGCCGGGCTGCTGTTCGACCCGGACGACCCCGACACCGGGGCCCGCACCGCCCTGGCCGCGACCCTGCTGCGCCGGCTCGGCCTCGCCGACCAGTGGACCTACACGCTGGACCGGGCCCGCTCCGGCTGAAGCACCGGGCGCGCGGGCAGGAAGAGCCGGCCGCGCAGGCTGCCGTGGGCGGTACGGGCGGCGACCAGCAGCCAGGCCAGGACCAGGCAGCCGTAGAGCACGGCGGCGGCGACCCGGAACATCTCCGAGCCGGTGTGCAGGGCCAGGCCGCTGGTGCCGGTGACCACCGTGCCCACCGGGAAGGTGAAGGACCACCAGGTGAGCGAGAACGGGAGACCGCCGCGGGCGGTGCGCAGCGTGATCGCGGCGGCCAGGCCGGCCCAGAGCAGGGCGAAGCCCCAGACCGGGACGCCGTACAGGACGCCGAAGGCCTGCATGGCGCCCGCGTAGGGGGCGGGCAGGGCCTGGTGGGCGACGCCGCCGAGGAGGTTGGCGGCGGTGACCGACTGGCCGAGCGGGCCGAGGACGATCCACAGGGTGGGCACCATCCGGGCCGGGCCGGTGCCGTGGACGGCCAGCCGCTGCCAGATCAGGGTGATGATGACGACCGACGCCAGCAGGCTCACGCCGAACATCGCGTAGCAGCAGAGCAGCATGGTCAGCCGGGCCTGTCCGGCGGCGACGTGCGGGACCAGCAGCGCGCCGGTGGAGGCGGAGACCATGGGCGGCACGACCGGCATCAGCCAGCCGCCGAAGGCACTGTCCGGCCGCAGCTCATGGCGGGTGATCATCAGGTACGGCACCGCTGCCGCGCAGACCAGGCCGAGCAGCGTCCCGGCGGACCAGAGCACCCAGTCGATGCCCACGGCCGCACCCAGGCCGATGACGTCCCGGCCCAGCAGCAGCGTGCCCGCCCCCACGGTCAGCATCGCCATCGGCACCGCGCCGTAGAAGTGGGCCATCACCGCGTCGCGGGCGTGGCCCCGGGCGGTCTCCCGGTGGCGCAGCCAGTGCAGCGCGGTGGCCGCGGTCAGCGCCACCAGCAGCAGTGCCGCCAAGGCCCACACCGCGGTCGCCGCGGTGCGCAGCCCGGGGAACTGCTCGGGCAGTGAGGCGGCGGCCACCGCGACGATCCCGGTGCCCATGACCGAGGCGTACCAGTTGGGGGTGATGTTGGCGAGCACCTGACCCGGGCGGTCGAGCTCGCGCAGCAGGCCCCACCTGGCCAGGGCGTGGGCCGGTGCCGGGGTCGGCGCCGGGGGGTTCGCGGTCAGCAGGTTCGTCATACCTGCCACGATCTCGCCGTATCGCCGCAGGCAGTAGGGCCCTGCGGGTTGCAGCGGTACAACGTGGCCTTGTAGCGGGCCGGGTAGTCTTGGCGGATGGTACTGAGTGCGCGGATGCCCGAGCTGGGCGCGTTGGAGGTGCTGCTGGCGGTCGCCCGGGAGGGCAGCCTGAACGCCGCGGCCCGTGAGGTCGGCGTCAGCCAGCAGGCCGTCTCGGCGCGGATCTCCTCGATGGAGGCGCAGACCGGCGTCCAGCTGGTGACCCGGACCACCCGTGGCACCACGCTGACGGCGGCCGGTGTGGTGGTGGTCGAGTGGGCCTCGCGGCTGCTGGATCTCGCCGGGGAGCTGGACGCGGGCCTGGCCGCGCTGCGCCAGGACCAGCGCACCCGGCTGCGGGTCAGCGCCAGCCTGACCATCGCCGAACAGCTGCTGCCCGGCTGGCTGGTCTCGTTCCAGGCCGCCGTCCGGCACCGGGCGCAGCCCGCCGCCGAGGTGGTGCTGACCGCCGCCAACAGCGACGCGGTGATCGAGCACGTGCGCGCCGGTGAGGCCGACGTCGGGTTCATCGAGGGGCCGCGCACCCCCCGGGACCTGCGCAGCCGGGTGGTCGGCCAGGACACGCTCACTCTGGTGGTGCGGCACGACCATCCCTGGGCCAGGCGCCGCCGCCCGGTCACCGCCGAGGAGCTCGCGCGCACCCCGCTGGTCACCCGCGAGCCCGGTTCGGGCACCCGGGACGCGCTGACCGTGGCGCTGCGCACGGCGCTGGGCCCGGGCGTCGTCCAGCCCGCGCCGGTGCTGGAGCTGTCCACCACCACGGCGGTCCGGGCGGCCGTCCTGGCCGGGGCCGGACCGGCGGTGCTCAGCGAACTCGCCGTCGCCGACGACATCGCCGCCCACCGGCTGCACCGGGTCCCGCTGGCCGGGGTGGGGCTGGGCCGCGAGCTGCGGGCGATCTGGCGGGGCCCGGTCCAGCCGCCCGCGGGGGCGGTCCGCAACCTGGTCGCCCACATCGCCGCCGGTCCGCCCGCCCCCAGGACCCTCAAGCTGCCCTGATCATCAGCTGAATCCCGAGTGAACAACTGAATCCGTTGTGATCATGGCTCTTGTGGCCATGATTTCGTCGTGCCAGGATGACTCGCCGGGGGAGCACGCAGGGGCGGGAGGCCGATCATCGACGCGACTCGGAACACCGGCCGTCCAGCGGCCGCGCTGGTGGCCCGTTCGCTGCGCCGGGCCCCGGCCCCCGGACTGGTCCTCGGCGGCATGCTCGGGCTCCAGGGCGGCGCCGCCCTCTCCGTCCGGCTCTTCCCGCTGGTCGGCCCGGCGGGCGTGGTGACGCTCAGGCTGACCATCGCCGCCGTGGTCCTGGGCGCGTTCTGGCGGCCCGGACGGCGGCCGGCGCCGGGCACCCGGCGGACCGTGCTCGCGGCCGGGACCCTGCTGGCCGTCCACCACCTGTGCTACTACCAGGCCATCGGCCGGATCCCGCTGGGAGCCGCCACCACCATCGAGTTCCTCGGCCCCTTCGCGGTCTCGCTCGCGGGCTCCCGCCGCCCGTCCGACCTGACCTGGTCGCTGCTGGCAGCGGCGGGCGTGCTCGCGCTGGGGGAGGGCGGCAGCCCGCTCGGCGCCGCCGGGATCGCCTTCGCGGTGACCGCCGGAGCCTGCTGGGCCGGGTACATCCTGGTCTCCGCCCGGATGGCAGGGCAGGCCGAGGACGGCGGCGGCCTGGCCCTGGCCGTCGGCTGGGGCGCGCTGCTCAGCCTGCCGTACGGCATCGCCCGGGCGGGCGGGCGGCTGCTGGAGCCGCACACGCTGCTGCTCGCGGCGGCGGTCGCGCTGCTCTCCAGCGTGCTGCCGTACTCCGTCAACCTGGAGGCGCTGCGCCGGATCCCGCCCCGGGTCTTCGGCGTGCTCACCAGCCTGGAACCGGCGGTGGGCGCGCTGACCGGGCTGCTGCTGCTCGGCCAGCGGCTGAGCCTGCCGCAGTACGCCGGGGTGGCCGCCGTGGCGGCGGCGTCGGTCGGCGCGACCAGGGCCGCCGCCCGCCGGGCCCGGGGCGGGTCGGCCTGCTAGGGCTCGACCACGACCGTGCCCAGGTGACGACTGTGCCCAGGTGGTGCCCGGCGACCCGATGCACACCTTCCGGGGCGGCCCGACCGGCTGGCCGGGCGTCACCTCGGCGCTCACCGACCAGCAGGCGGCCCGGCCCGCGCCGGTACCCGCGGCCCCCGCCGCGTCCGGACCGGTGGTGCTGGACGACGGTGACCGGGCACTGCTGTCCGCGCCGGCCCGGGACGGCCGCGCCGCGCACGCCGGGCCGGCCAGGGCCACCGGCTGGCACGAGGCGACGGTCCGCCGCCGGATCGCGCAGCTGCGGGCGAGCGGCGCCCTGTACTTCGACATCGACGTGGACGACCGGCTGCTCGGCTGCGCCGACCCCTCGCTGCTGTGGATCTCGGTCGAACCCGCCCCGCTGGACGCCGCCGGACGGGAGCCGGCCCGGCACCCGGAGGTCTCCTTCGCCGCCGCCGCCACCGGCCCCACCAACCTGCTGGCCTCGGTCCTGTGCCGGGACGTCCACGCCCGGTACGACTACATCGCGAACCGGGCCGGCGCCCTGCCCGGCATCCTCGGGATCGAGACCGTCCCGGTGATCCGGACGGTGAAACGCGCCGGGATGACCGACCGTGGCTGACGGTGACACTGGAGCCATGTACCGGGAACGTGCCGCGCTGCTGGTGCCCGGAGCGGTGCTGTGGACCCAGCGGGCCGGGTCCGGGTCACCCGCCCGGGTGCTGCCCGACGGCTGCATGGACGTGATCTGGAAGGACGGCGAACTGCTGGTCGCCGGGCCGGACACGGCCGCGTTCGTGGTGTCCGGGCCGGTCGGCGAGCGCTACGCCGGGCTGCGCTTCGCCCCGGGCACGGCGCCGGCACTGCTCGGCGTCCCGGCCTGCGAGCTGCGCGACCGCCGGGTGCCGCTGGCGCAGCTGTGGCCGGGACACCGGGTCCGGGTGCTGGCCGAGCGGGTGTCCGAGGCGGACGACCCGGGCGCGGCACTGGAGCGGCTGATCGGCTCCGGCGCGGGCGGACTGGCGCCGGGATGGCCGGGCGAGCCGGACCCGGTACGCGACGCGGTGGTCTCCGGGCTGCGGCTCGGCCGCCGGGTGGAGGCGCTGGCCCGGCAGGCCTCGCTCAGCGAACGCCAGCTGCGGCGCCGCTGCCTGGAAGTCTTCGGCTACGGCCCGAAGACCCTGGACCGGGTGCTGCGGTTGCAGCGGGCGCTCGGCCCGGCCCGCTCCGGAATGCCGTTCGCGCAGGTCGCGAACGTGGCCGGGTACGCCGATCAGGCACACCTGGCCCGTGAGGTGCGGGCCCTGGCCGGGGTCCCGCTGCGCGAGCTGCTGGCCGGCGGCTGAGGCCGGGCCGCCGCCGGTTCAGCCGGGCAGCGGCCCGAAGAGGTCGACCGCGTTGCCGTCCGGGTCGCGCACGATCGCGTAGCGCATGCCCCAGACCGCGTCCCACGGTTCCCTGTGGCCGGGGTGACCGGCCCGGACCAGGTCCGCGTACACCTGGTCCACCTCGGCCGGACCGGCGCAGGCGAAGGCGAGGGCGGTGCGGTGGCCCCCCTGGGGGGCGGTCCACCCGGGATCGAAGGAGCGGACCACCTCGACGGTGTCCCAGGCCAGCCGCAGGCCGCCGGGCAGGGCTAGTTCGACATGCGGCTCGGTGTCGGCCGAGGCGGGCAGGGCGAGCCCCAGGCGGCGGTAGAAGGCGAGCGAGGCGGCCATGTCCTGGACGACGAGGCCGATGAGATCGAGTCTGGGTCGCGGGTTCATGGCCTCAGCCTAGGAACGGACCGCCCGGCCGGTCTTGAACGAATCGGACGTCCTCGCCGCCGTGGTACCCGGGCCGCCGTAGTACCCGGGTACCACCCCGCGCGCCAGGATCGCCCCCGGGTACTACGGCCGCCCCGGAGCCGGAACCTAGCGTTGGCGGTACCACGCAGGCCGGAGCCTTCCGGTGGCCAGGACCGAGGGAAAAGCACCCGATGATCGAGGCGCAGCAGCTGACCAAGCGGTACGGCGAGAAGACGGCGGTGGACCGGCTCGACTTCACGGTCAGGCCCGGCACGGTGACCGGCTTCCTCGGGCCCAACGGCGCCGGGAAGTCCACCACCATGCGCATGATCGTCGGCCTGGACGCGCCCAGCAGCGGCTCGGTCACCGTCAACGGCCGCCGCTACGCCGAGCACACCGCCCCGCTGCAGGAGGTCGGCGCGCTGCTGGAGGCGAAGTCGATCCACCCCGGGCGCTCGGCCTTCAACCACCTCAACTCGCTGGCGCTGACGCACGGCATCCCGCGCCGCCGGGTCGAGGAGGTGATCGAGCTGACGGGCCTCCAGTCGGTGGCACGCAAGCGCGCCGGTGCCTTCTCGCTGGGCATGGGCCAGCGGCTCGGCATCGCCGCCGCGCTGCTCGGCGACCCGGCCACGGTCATGCTGGACGAGCCGGTCAACGGCCTCGACCCGGAGGGCGTGCTGTGGATCCGCAACCTGCTCACCGGGCTGGCCGCCGAGGGCCGTACCGTCTTCGTCTCCTCGCACCTGATGAGCGAGATGGCGCTGACCGCCGACCACCTGATCGTGGTGGGACGCGGACGGCTGCTGGCCGACACCACCGTCAAGGACCTGATCCGGCAGTCGGGCGGGGACACGGTGAAGGTCGCCAGCGCCGACCCGGCGCGGCTGCGCGAGCTGCTGGCCGGCCCCGGCGTGGAGATCACCGGCCGCTCCGGTTCGGAGGAGCTGGAGGTCACCGGCCTGGCGGCGCGGGCGATCGGACTGAAGGCGGCCGAGTACGGCATCGCCCTGTTCGAGCTCAGCACGAAGGGCGTCTCGCTGGAGGAGGCGTTCATGGAACTGACCCGCGACGACGTCGAGTACCACGGCAGCACCACCGTCGCGTCCGCGCCGGACGACCGGAACACCGAGGCCGCCGAGCCCGTAGGGAGCGCAGCATGAGCACCGCCACCGCAACCCGGGCCGCCACCGGGCGTCCTGCCTACCGGGTCACCACCGCCCGGGTGGTGCGCGCCGAGTGGGCCAAGTTCTGGTCGCTGCGCTCCAGCTGGATCACGCTGGGGGTGGCCCTGGTCTTCATCCTGGCGTTCGGCCTGATCCGGGACTGGCGCTACACGGTGATGATGAACGCCGGACATGTGCACGACCCCGAGGTGCTGGGCGCCAACGGGGTCGGCCTGTCGCTGTTCGGGCTGAACTTCGGCCAGCTCGCCGTCGGTGTGCTCGGGGTGCTGGTCACCGCCGGTGAGTACTCGACCGGGATGATCCGCTCCACGCTGGCCGCCGTGCCGCGCAGGCTGCCGGTGCTCTGGTCCAAGGCGCTGATCTTCGGCGGGGTCGCCTTCCTGCTCGGGCTGACCGGCGCGGTCGCCGCCTTCGGCATCGGCACCGGCATCCTCTCCGGGAGCAAGGCGGCGCTGGGCTTCGGTGACGCCGGGGTGGTCCGGGCGCTGATCATGGCCGGGGCGTACCTGGCGCTGATCGGGGTCAGCGGTGCCGCGCTGGGCGCGGTGCTGCGCTCGGTCGCGGGCGGTATCGCGGTGCTCCTGGGCACGCTGCTGCTGGTGCCCGGGCTGATGGAGCTGCTGCCGACGAGCTGGCAGAACAACGTCAGCCAGTACCTGCCCAGCCACGCCGGCGACTCCATGTACGCGCTGCACCAGGACCTGCACACGCTCTCGCCGACGGCCGGGCTGCTGGTGCTCATGGGCTGGACCGCGCTGGCCCTGGCCGGTGCCGCCTACCGGCTGAAGCGCACCGACGCCTGAGCCCCGTCCCGGGGTCCGCGCCGCGGCTGAGACGATGAACGGGTGACAGCGATGACCGGGGCCACCGCCCGAGCCGAGGACGCGATCTGGGGTCACCCCCTGGTCTCCCGGCTGCTGCGGGTGCTGCGCCTGCTGCGGCGGGGCGACCGGGAGCGGCCCTGGCTGCTGGACGCGCTGCTGGTCACCGCCGTGCTGCTGGTCTTCGGCCTGCCGGACCTGCTGCACGGCGGCGGCCACCCGAGCAGCGACCGGGTGGACAGCCTGGCGCACGGCCCGGCGGTGGCCTTCCAGCTCGCCCTGGCGCTGCCGCTGCTCTGGCGGCGGCGCTACCCGGTCACCGTCTTCGCGGTGGTGGCCGGGGTCTTCGTCGCCCAGTGGGCCGCGAACGTCTGGCTGCACGCCGACATCGCCTTCTTCCTGGCGCTCTTCACCGTGGTCAGGCGCGGTCCGCTGCGGCGGCTGCCGTGGGTCGGCGCCGGGACGGTGGCGGCGCTGCTGCTGGTGGTGGTCAGGGTGTCGGTGGTGGTGTCGCCGCTGGTCGCGCTGTTCTTCCTGTACAGCGCGGCCACCGCGGCGGCCGCCCTGGGCCTGGCGGTGCGGATCGGTACCGCCTACCTGGCGGCGCTGCGCGAGCGGGCCGCCCGGCTGGAGGTGGAGCGCGACCAGCGCAGCCGACTGGTCGCCGCCGCCGAGCGCACCCGGGTCGCCCGGGAGATGCACGACATCATCGGCCACAACCTGTCCGTGATCATCGGCCTGGCCGACGGCGGCAGCTACGCGGCGGCGCTGACCCCCGAACACAGCAGGAAGGCGCTCCAGCTGATCGCCGGGACGGGCCGCCAGGCCCTGGACGAGCTGCGCCGGATGCTCGGCGTGCTGCGCGAGGAGCACTCCGGCGGCCCGGAGCTCAGCCCGCAGCCCGGGGTGGCCGACCTGGACGACCTGTGCGCGCGGGTCCGCGCGGCCGGTGCCGCGGTCACCTACCGGACCGTCGGCGAGCCGGAGGCGCTGGACCGGGGACGCCAGCTGGCGGTGTACCGGATCGTCCAGGAGGCGCTGACCAACACCCTCAAGCACGCCGGGACCGGCACCAGCGCGCAGCTGACCGTGGCCGTGGAGGGCGCCCGGGTGCTGGTCAGGATCGAGGACACCGGCCGCGCGCGGGGCCCGGCCGACGAGGCCGGGGAGAACCCGCGGCCCGGTGCGGGACAGGGGATCACCGGGATGCGGGAGCGGGCGGCGCTCTACGGCGGGCGGGTGACCGCGTCCCGGCGCCCCGGCGGCGGCTGGGTGGTCGAGGCGTCACTGGACCGGGCACCGCTGGACAGTCCGGCCCCGGCGGGTGCGGCCGGATGACCACCGTGCTGATCGTGGACGACCAGCCGCTGCAACGCTTCGGCTTCCGCATGCTGCTGGACAGCGCCCCGGGCACGCAGGTGGTCGGCGAGGCCGCCAACGGGGCCGAGGCCGTCCGCCGGACCGCCGAACTGCGCCCGGACGTGGTGCTGATGGATGTGCGGATGCCCGGCATGGACGGCATCGAGGCCACCCGCAGGATCGTCGCCTCCGGCGGCCGGTCCCGGGTGCTGGTGCTGACCACCTTCGACCTGGACGACTACGCGCACGCCGCGCTGCGCGCCGGGGCCAGCGGCTTCCTGCTCAAGGACGCCCTGCCGGAGGAGCTGCTGGCGGGGATCCGCGCGGTGTCCGTCGGCGACGCGGTGATCGCCCCCGGCCTGACCCGGCGGCTGCTGGACGCCTACGCGCACCGCCTCCCGGGCGCGCCCGCCGGGGCGGAGCGGGAGACCCACCCGCGGCTGCGGGCGCTGACCGAGCGGGAGTACGAGATCCTGCTGGCCATCGGCCAGGGCTGGAGCAACGGCGAGATCGCCGAACGGCTGGTGCTCTCGGAGAGCACGGTCAAGACCCACGTCGGCCGGGTGCTGGCGAAGCTCGGCGCCCGCGACCGGATCCAGGCGGTGATCCTCGCCTACGACCTGGGCCTGGTCCGCCCGGTCCCGCCGGGCGCCGAGTAGCGCCGCCGCCGGGCCCGGTGCCGGGCCCAATCAGCTCCGGGCGCGGCCTGGTGACGCATGATGAGCCCATGTCCGCTTTCAACCCATTCAACCTCAGCAGTTCCTTTGTCACGTTCTTCGCGGTGGTCGGGCCGCCCAAGGTGCTGCTGGCCTTCGCGCACCTCGCCCATGACCGCGATCGCAAGGAACTGGTCCGGCTGGCGGGGATCAGCTCGCTGGTGGCCGCCCTGGTGGGGGTGGCCATGGCCTACTCGGCCGGTTTCCTGGCGTCGCTGTTCCACATCGGGCACGAGTCGCTGGAGCTCGCGGGCGGACTGATCTTCTTCACCTATGCGATGGCGCTGGTGCTGGGCATCCACCTGGGCGCCGGTGAGGAGGACTCCGGGCAGCTGTCCAGCCCGCTGGCCGACGGCCTCCGCGAACTGCTGCTGCCCTATGTGGCCAGCCCGCTGGCGATCAGCGCGGTGCTGGTCGAGTCGCTCGACAAGGACACCTTGTCCTGGGACACCACCATCGCCACGGCCTATGTGGCGGTGGCGGCCCTCAACTTCATCGCGGTGCTGATCCTGGCGCCGCTGCTGCGCCGGCTGCGGCAGACCCTGCTGGAGGTGCTCTCCCGGCTGCTGGGGCTGCTGCTGGCCGCGCTCGGTGTGGAGCAGTTCCTGGACGGCCTGGCCGCGCTCGGTGTCCCGATCTACACCGCGCTGGGGCACTAGCCCGGCTACCCTGAACGGCAGGTTCAGTAAGTGGCGGAGCCGGGGCGAGGGGAGCAGCGGTGACGGCGGGTGGGGACGGGGCGGACCAGCAGGCGGGCCGGACGGGCGGGCGCACCGGGCGGCCGCGCAGCGAGGCGCGGCGGGCGGCGATCCTGGCGGCGGCCGGGGACCTGATGATCGAGGGCGGCCTGCGGGCCGCGACCATGGAGGCCATCGCCGCCCGGGCGGGGGTGGGCAAGGCCACCGTCTACAAGTGGTGGCCCTCGCGCGGCGCGGTCGCGATGGAGGGGTTCATGCTCCGCGCCTCCGACTCCTGGACGCTGCCGGAGGGCGTCCCGGCGGCGGAGGGCCTGCGGATCCTGGTGGTCGCGGCGGTGCGGCTGTTCCAGGACACACCGGCCGGACCGCTGATGCGGGCCCTGACCGCTGACGCGCAGTCGGATCCGGAGATCGCCCGGGCGCTGCGGGAGCAGTGGCTCGGACCGCGCCGGGCGGTCGCCGCCGAGATCATCCGCGACGGCGTCCGGCGCGGGGAGCTGCGCCCGGACCTGGATCTGGCGACGACGCTCGACCTGGTCTTCGGCCCGGTCTACTACCGGTTGCTGTTCAGCCACGAGCCGCTGGACGAGGCGTTCGCGGAGCGCTGCGTGGAGCAGATGCTCAGCGGGATCGCGCTGCCCGGGGAATAGTCCGGGACCGGCGGCTGCTCATACCGAACGAAGCGTTCAGTAACTAGCTCCGGAGTGCGCGATGAGAACGTCCACCACACCCTCCCCGGTGGTTCCCGGGTCGGCCCTGTCCGCCCGCTCGCTGCGCTGGATCACGGTCACCCTGGCCTTCGCCTGCGGGGCGAGTGTGGCGAACCTCTACTACGCCCAGCCGCTGCTCGGCCTCATCGGCCGCACCTTCGGCGTCGGCCAGGGCACGGCGACGGTCGTGGTGACCGCGACCCAGGTCGGGTACGCGCTCGGGCTGGCGCTGCTGCTGCCGCTGGGCGACCTGCTGGAGAACCGGCGGCTGGCCTCGCGCACGCTGCTGCTGACGGCGGCCGCCCTGGCGCTGGCCGCCTTCGCCCCCGACATCTGGGTCTTCCTGGCCGTGTCCGCGCTGATCGGGGTGACCTCGGTGGTCGCCCAGATCCTGATACCCCTGGCCGCGCACCTGGCCCCGGCCGAGACCCGCGGCAAGCTGGTCGGCCAGGTCACCAGTGGCCTGCTGCTGGGCATCATGCTGGCCCGCTCGGTCTCCAGCTTCGCCGCCGCGGCCTGGGGCTGGCGCAGCATCTACCTGATCTCCGCCGGGGTCATGCTGCTGACCGCGCTCGCCCTGGCCCGGATGCTGCCGGTGCGGCAGCCCGGCCACAACGCCCGCTACGGCGCGCTGCTGGGCTCGGTGCTGCGGCTGGCCCGCGACGAACCGGTGCTGCGGCGCCGGGCGCTCACCCAGGCCACCCTCTTCGGCGCCTTCACCGCGTACTGGACGGCGGTCTCCTACGAGCTGATCGGCCACCACCACCTGACCCAGACCGGGGTCGCGGTCTTCGCCCTGGTCGGCGCGGCGGGCGCGGCGGCCGCGCCGGTGGCCGGGCGCCTGGGCGACGCCGGGCACGGCGTGCCGGTCCGGGTCGCGGCGATATCGCTGGGGCTGGTCTCGATGCTGGTGGCCGGGTTCGGCGCGGGCAGCCTGTTCCTGCTGGCGCTGGGCGGTGTGCTGCTGGACTTCGCGGTGCAGAGCCACCAGGTGCTCAGCCAGCGGGACATCTACGCGCTGCGGCCGGACGCCCGGGCCCGGATCAATTCGGTCTACATGACCACGGTCTTCCTCGGCGGCGCCGCCGCGTCGGCGGCCACCGGCCCGGTGCTCGCCGTCTGGGGCTGGACCGGGGTGACCGTGATGGCCGGTGCGCTGATGTCGGTCGGCCTGGTGATCTGGATCGCCGAGCGGCTGTGGTGGGGCGGGCCCGAGGTGGCCGGCTTCGCGACCGACTGAGACCGCCGGGCGCCAGGGGGCGCCCGGCGGCCGGGTCCGGCTGCGTCGGTTCGGGGCGGTTCGGTTCGGGTCAGTTGGGGCTGATGGTGACCCGGCTGATGTCGACCGGGAGGGTCGGGAAGCCGTCGCCGGGGCCGTTCTGGTCGTCCTCACCGGCTGCGGCGATCTTCAGCAGCACGTCCATGCCGCTGGTCACCCGGCCGAAGGGGGTGTAGTCGGGCGGCAGCGTGGTGTCCTTCCAGACGAAGAAGAACTGGCTGCCGTTGGTGTTCGGTCCGGCGTTGGCCATGGCCACCGTCCCGGCGGGGTAGGTCGCGCCGGTGAGGTTCTCGTCGTCGAACGAGTAGCCGGGGCCGCCGCTGCCGGTTCCGGTGGGGTCGCCGCACTGGAGCACGAAGATGCCCTTGGTGGTGAGCCGGTGACAGTGGGTGCGGTCGAAGTACTGGTGCTCGGCCAGGAACCGGAAGGAGAAGGTGGTGCACGGGGCTGCGGCGGTCAGCGCCTGGATGGCGATCACGCCCTGGTCGGTGTGCAGCCGCGCGGTGTAGGGGCGGGCCGCCTGGGCCGCGTTGAAGACCGGGATGCCCTTGAAGCGGTCGGCCGGGACGGCGGCGGTGAAGCCGCAGCCGGTGGCGGCCGCCGCCGCGTGCACCGTGGTCCGCTGGGGCTCCGCCGCGCTTCTCGGGCCGGTGCCACTGGCCTGTGCCGCGCCGGCCAGTCCGAGCACCAGCGACGCCGCCGCCGCGAGCGGGATCCATCGTCCGAACGCCATCGAGTACCTCCTGGGGATGTCTGTTGACATGTCCCTGTGGCAGTTCCCCGGTCGGTGGCTTCCCAAGCGCCCCAGCGGTACCGGGGGTGGACCCGCCCGGATCGGGTAGGCCTCGGATGACAGGAGTCGTCGAGCCGAATCGGGGCCGGGACCATGTCATATCCACAGAGCGGACACCACGGGCTGCGGGAACAGCTGCACGTGCGGGCGGCGGACCGGCGGTCGCGGGCGGCCGCGCGGCGCTGGCGGCACGACGGCTCCGAGCCGCAGTGGGCCCGCAGCGACCTGCGCGCCCGGCGGCTGCTGGCCGGCGTCTTCGCGCCGCTGCTGGCCATGGGCGCGGTCGCGTTCGCGCTGCTGGCGGCGAAGGGCCCGCACCTGGACCGGGGGCTGAACCTGGCGGTGGCCGTGCTGTGCGCGGTGTGCGCCCTGGTCGCGGTGGTGGACCTGTTCGTGATCCGGCGGCGGATGGCCGAGCAGCGCCGCTGGGGCCGGGCGCAGAACCGCCGGTGACGGGCGGGTGAGCGGGGGTGACCTGTGCGGTGACGGGTGCGAGACGCTGCGGAGACGGCGGCGGGATGCCCCCCGGTTAGCGTCTGCCCTGGCTCCTTCACCGGGAGCCCAGGGCAAGAGGAGACGTCCATGAAACACACCATGTCCGCCCGCACCGCAGCGGTGGCCGCCACCCTGCTGGTCGCGGGCCTGGCCACGACCGGGACCGCCGACGCGGCCACGGTCGGAACCACGCCGTGCGGCAGCAGCAGTGCCCGGATCACCAGCGCGGAGCAGCTCCAGGCGAGCATCCTCAAGGCTGCCGCGGGCGAGCAGGCCGTGAGCCACGTCGGGATCGGCGCCATCGCGCTCGGCGGATGGCCGCCGTCGCTGGCCGAATCCCAGTCCCAGGCCTGAGCGGGGGGTGAGCGCTGTGGAAACCGCTGAGCAGAAGGTGAGCTGGTGCCCCAGCGGCCTGTCGGACCGTCCCGAGTCCATTGTCCTCGGGGTCCGCTCCGGCGACGACGGCGGCATCGCCTACCTCGCCGACCCGGTACCCGCCACCGAGGTGCTGGGCATGATCCCGGAAGGGGTCGAGCCCCGGCGGATCCTGCGGTTCGCCTCGCACTGCGAGTCGAGCTGCGCGAACCGGCTGGGCAGCAGGTGCGGACTGGTGGACCGGATCGTCGCCGTTCCGGGACCGCCGCAGGCGGCCTCAGTGCCACGCTGCCACCTGCGTGCCCACTGCAAATGGTGGGAGCAGACCGGTGTGGACGCCTGCCACCGCTGCCCGGCGGTGACCACGCTCACCCTCGCCGACGACGAGCTCGGTCAGCTCGTCGCCGACCCGTCGACGACCAGGGAACAGCTCGACGACTGGATCGCCACCGCCGACCGGACCGGTTTCTGAGACCGGGCCGGCCGTGGGCAGCGTTCCCGCCGCTTCCGCCCCGGGTCCGGTGGCATCCACCGGACCCGGGGCAGCGCGCTGCCGGGCCTCAGCCGGGCTCCGCCGGGCCTCAGCAGGGGGCCTCCGCCGGGCCTCAGCCGAGCGAGGTGGCCAGCGGCTGCTGCCGGGCCTGCAGCAGCATCCGCGGGATGGCGCCGCTGGGCGAGATGCCGAGCTCGGCGCGGAGCAGCTCCCGGTAGCGCTGGTACCTGCGGTGCGCGTCGGCGATCTCCCCGGCGTGCAGGCAGGAGCTGATGGCGATCCGCCGGGGCCCCTCGCGCAGCGGATCGGCCTGGGCGGCGGCGTCGGCGAGCTCCAGCACGACCGAGTGCTGCTCCCGTTGCAGGAAGACCTCCGCCAGTCTCTCCAGCGCCTGCACCCGCCGCAGCTCCCACTTCTCCTGGTACGGCAGCAGCCATTCCAGGTCCCAGCCGAGCAGCAGCGGGTACTGGAGCGTGCCCCAGGCCTGGGCCAGGTCGTCCTCCGCGCCCGGGCCGCCGTGCTGACCGCCGCGCCCGCCCGAGGACGGGACCAGCCGCATCGCCGTCCGGTAGTCCACCCGTACCCGGTCGGCGAGGGCGACGGTGGTGTGCGACGCCTGGAGCAGCCGGCCGTCGGTCAGCTGGTTCAGCCGCCACAGGGTCTGCCGCAGCCTGGCGGTGGCCCGGATGGGAGGGACGTCGGGCCAGAGCCTGGCGGCCAGGTCCTCCCGCTGGAGGGTCCCCTCGCCGAGTGCCAGGGCCGCGACGAGCTTCTGCTGGCTGCCGCTGAGGTCGATCACCTCGTGGTTCCTGCGGCAGGCGAATCCGGGCAGCAACGAGACGTGCAGGACGTCGACCTCAACGCCGCTCATTCATGCCTCCGATCGTGGTGAACCGCCGTGCTCCCGGTGGCATCGCCGTTCTCGGCGGTACCGCTCTGATGTTCGACGGTGTCGTCACGTTCTCAGCAGAGCACTGACTGCCGCATGGGTGGTGCGCCCCCAGATTCCCTGCTCGGAGAGCGGGCACCGGCGCCGGATCGGGCCCGGCGCGGGCCCTTCGGCACCGTACTGACCAGCGGAAGTGACGGGTGGGCAACGGCCCGGAGACGCGCCGCAGACGCTCGCGGAATGGCCGCTGCCTACGGTCTGGCTCAGGCGGTCTGGCTCAGCTGACGCAGTTTCAGGCATCGGATGGCGGGAGCATGTTCATGGCGGGAATCGAAGACCCGGTCGGCCCGGGGACGCTCGACTGGCAGGTACTGCCCGGCAGACCGGCACTGACCGAGGTGCCCGGCGTGGACGGGATCGCCGGGGCATGCGCCTGGCTGTCCGAATCGGCCCCCGAACTGCGCCGCGCCCTGCGGCAGTTCGGCGCGGTGTACCTGCGTGGCCTGCCGCTGTCGACGGTGGAGGACTTCGCCAGGGTCCGCGACGTGCTGATCACCGAGCCCACCCCCTACCGGGAGAAGGCCACCCCGCGCAGCGACTTCGGCGACGGCGTCTTCTCCTCCACCGACCTGCCCGCCTCGCAGCCCATCCACATGCACAACGAGAACAGCTACACGCTGACCTTCCCCGGGCTACTGCTCTTCGGCTGCCTGACCGCCCCCCGCGAGGGCGGCGCCACCCCGGTCGCGGACTGCCGCAAGGTCCTCGCCGCGCTGCCCGCACGGACGGTGCAGCGGATGCGCGAGGTCGGCTGGCTGCTCACCCGCAGCTACTCGGAGTACATCTCCACCGACTGGCGGACCGCCTTCGCCACCGGGGACCAGGCCGAGGTGGAGCGGTACTGCAAGGAGAACCTGATCGCCCACGAGTGGCAGCCCGACGGCAATCTGACCACCAGTCAGCGGCGCCCGGGGATCATCAGCCACCCGGTCACCGGCGAGCAGGTGTGGTTCAACCACCTCGCGTTCTGGAACGAGTGGTCGCTGGACGAGGAGCTCCGGCAGACGCTGGTCGACGAGTTCGGCCGGGACCGGCTGCCGTTCAACACCTCGCTGGGCGACGGCCTGCCGCTGACCGCCGGGGAACTGCGGGAGATCCGGGCCGCCTACGACGCGGCCACCGTCCGCCAGCCCTGGCAGCCCGGCGACCTGCTGGTGGTCGACAACATCCTCACCGCACACGGCCGGGACCCGTTCCAGGGCGACCGCCGGATCGTGGTGGCGATGGGCGAACCGGTCGAGCTGAGCGACTGCCGGCCGACCGTCGAGCCGGCCGCCGCCTTCGCCGGCTGAACCCGACCGCGCAGTTGCACCGATCCAACCGACTTACGTGCCCAAGGAGTTCGGCCCATGCCCGATTCAGCCCGGCCACCGACTGACCTGCTTCAGCGCTTCGCGCGCGTGGTCCGCGACCATCCGGACCGGACCGCCGTGCGCGGCGGCGACGGCGAGCTGACCTTCGCCGCACTCGACGCCGCCACCGCCCGGCTGGCCGCCGCGCTGCTGGCCCGCGGCGTGGCCCGCGGCGACCGGGTCGGGGTGTGCCTGCCGCGCGGCGCACAGCTGGTCGTGGCGCTGCTCGCGGTGTGGCGGGCGGGGGCGTCCTCGGTACCGCTGGACCCGCAGTACCCGGCCGAGCGGCTGGCGTTCATGACCGGCGACGCCGGGGCCCGGGTGCTGATCGGCCGGCCCGGTGCCGGGTTCCGGCCGGAGGGGGTCGACTGGGTCGACGTCCCCAGCGCCTCCCTGGAGACCGCCGCGCCCTCGCTGCCGCAGCCGGTGACCACGCCGCTGGACCCGGCCTACACCATCTTCACCTCCGGATCGACCGGGCGGCCGAAGGGCGTCGAGACCACCCGCGGCGGGGTCGCGTCACTGGTCGCCGCACTGGAGGAGTTCGGCGCCTACGGCCCGGACCCGCGCGTCGTCGGCTGGAACGCCAGCGTCGCCTTCGACGCGTCAGTGCAGCAGTGGGCCCGGGTCTGCCGGGGCGACACCGTGGTCGTCCTCGACGAGGACGACCGCAAGGACCCGCAGCGGCTCCGCGCGCTGCTGGACCGCTGGGCGGTGACCGACCTCGACCTCACCCCCTCGCACTGGGAGCTGCTGCGCCCGGCGCTGCTGGAGGCCGCCGCCGACGGCCGGGTGCTGCGGCTGTTCATGGGCGGCGAGCCGGTGCCCGAACGCACCTGGCGGGAACTCGCCGGAGCCCGCGAGGCGGGGGTACTTGAGGCGGTCAACCTGTACGGCCCCACCGAGTGCACGGTCGACACCACCGCCGCCTGGATCACCGGGGAGGCACCGCACATCGGCGCGGCGCTGCCGGGCAACCGGCTGCTGGTCCTGGACGACAGCCTGCGCGAACTCCCGGACGGCGCCGAGGGGGAGCTGTACGTCGCGGGCCCGCGGCTGGCGCTGGGCTATGTGAACCGCCCCGGCCTGACCGCCGCGCGCTTCGTCGCCGACCCGTCCGGCGCCCCCGGCGCCCGGATGTACCGGACCGGCGACGTGGTGCGGCGGACCGGGGACGGGACCCTGGAGTTCGTCGGCCGGGCCGACCGGCAGGTCAAGTTCCGCGGCTACCGGATCGAACTCGGCGAGATCGAGTCGGTGCTGGGCGCGCACCCGGAGCTGGCCACCGCGCTGGTCCTGGTGCGCTCCGACGAGGTGTCCGGCGACCGGCTGGTGGCCTACTGCGTCCCCGGCCCGCAGGCACCGACCCCGCCGGCCCCGGAGGAACTGCGCGGATACGCCGCCCGGTCCCTGCCCGGGTTCATGGTCCCGACCGACTTCGTCACCCTGGAGCGGCTGCCGCTCACCGTCAACGGCAAGCTCGACACCGCCGCGCTCCCCGAGCCGCAGCAGCCCACGACTGCCGCCTCCACCGCGCCGGCCAGCGACTCCGAGCGGCTCATCGCCGACGTCTGGTCCGAGGTACTGGTCCGCGAACAGCTCAGCGCCGACGACGACTTCTTCGCCCTCGGCGGCCACTCACTGCTGGCACTGCGGGTGGTGGCCAGGCTGAAGCGGGAACGCGGACTGTCGGTCGCGGTCAAGGACGTCTACCGGCACCCGCGCCTGAGCGACCTGGCCGGCCACGTCGACGCGCTCACCCGGGCGCGCGACGCCGCAACCGCCGGAACGGGGGCCTGACCATGCGCGACACCATCGTGGTCCGCCCCCGGCGGGTCCCCGGGGCCACCCGTACCCTGGTCTGCCTCGGCTTCTGCGGCGGCGGCGCCGGCTCCTACCTGCCCTGG
>Ga0302314_10007442_pt1 | contig 19684 bp, 15 predicted proteins | sample III_Palsa_N2_3_FD_200533 | JGI IMG/M metagenome (GOLD analysis project Ga0302314, IMG submission 200533) | Peat permafrost microbial communities from Stordalen Mire near Abisko, Sweden - III_Palsa_N2_3 | ecosystem: Environmental > Terrestrial > Soil > Palsa > Peat permafrost | place: Sweden...
CTCGGCCGGGTCGCCGTCGGCGGCGCCGGCCGGCGCGTCCGCGGACTTGCTGGCCCACGATCCCGACCCGGACCGGGTGCGCGACCGGGACCGGCCGCGCTCGGAGCCGCCGCGCTCGGAGCCACCACGGCCGCCGCGCTCGGAGTCGCCGTTCGACCTGGTCTTGCCGGTCTCGCCGAGGTCCTCTTCGACCTCCGCGGCCAGGCCCGCCCGGGCGCCGCGCAGTTCGCGCGGGAGCATGCCGTTGACGTGCGGCGGGATGGACAGCTCGGTGAACAGGTGCTCGGAGGTGGAGTAGGTCTCCGCCGGGTCCGGCTTGCCGAGGGCGAGCGCGTCGTTGATCAGCTTCCAGCGGTGCAGGTCGCGCCAGTCCACGAAGGTGACGGCCACGCCGGTGCGCCCGGCCCGGCCGGTACGGCCGATCCGGTGCACGTACGCCATGGCGTCGTCCGGGCACTCGTAGTTGATGACGTGGGTCACGTCGTCGACGTCGATGCCACGGGCGGCCACGTCGGTGGCGACGAGCACGTCGACCTTGCCGGTGCGGAAGGCCCGCAGCGCCCGCTCGCGCTGCGCCTGGCCCAGGTCACCGTGCACGGTGGCGGCGGCGAAGCCGCGGTCGGTCAGCGCGGTCGACACCTGGTCGCAGGCCCGCTTGGTCTGGCAGAACACCATGGCCAGGCCGCGGTCCTTGGCCTGCAGGACGCGGGCGAGGACCTCGACCTTGTCCATGTGGTGCGTCCGGTAGACGTACTGAGTGGTGAGCGGCGGCGGCGCGGACTCGTCGAGTCCCTCGGCGCGGATGTTCGTCGGCTGCCTCAGGTGACGGCGGGCGAGGGTGACGACCTCGCCAGGCATCGTCGCCGAGAACAGCATGGTCTGCCGGTCGGCCGGGGTGAGCCGGAGCAGGCGCTCGACGTCGGGCAGGAAGCCGAGGTCGAGCATCTTGTCGGCCTCGTCGAGTACGAGCGCGCGGATCCGGCCAAGGTCGAGGTTCTTGCGGTTGGCCAGGTCGAGCAGCCGCCCGGGGGTGCCGACGACGACGTCGGTGCCGACCGTGAGGGCCTCGATCTGCGGCTCGTAGGCCCGCCCGCCGTAAACGGTGAGCACGCGGGCGCCGAGGTGCGCGCCGGCCCGCTTGATGTCTTCCGCGACCTGGATCGCCAGTTCCCGCGTGGGAACGATGATGAGCGCCGATGGCGGCGCGGCCTCGCGGTCGGCGGCCAGGGTGGTGGCCAGCCGATGCAGGATCGGCACGCCGAAAGCGAGAGTCTTGCCAGTGCCGGTTCGCGCCTGCCCGATGATGTCCGAGCCATTGATGGCCAGCGGCAGCGTGAGCGCCTGGATCGGGAAGGTCGTGATAATGCCCGCGGCCGCGAGCGCGGTGCAGATGACCTCGTCCACACCGAGATCGCGGAACGGCACGGCATGTTCTGGTTGAGTTGTCAGGGGTTCCTCCGTGCGCCTGGGTGCCCGGTATCGGTGCTCCCGTGCCCCGCACCACCTTAGGCGCGGTTGCGGCCAGGCATCAGCGTCTATATCAACGCGAACGCCGGGCACGGCATTCCAGTTGCCTAACTGTTACCCAAGGTACCAGGCGAATGTCAGGCTATTCAGCACGCCCAATGTAAATTCAGCCGATGTTGCCAAACCCGACCCGGCGGGCCTGGTCGGTGCTGAACTCGACGAAGGCGATTTTGCTCGCGGGAACGAGCACCCGGCCGCCCTTGACGGTGGTGAGCGTGAAGACCGCGGTGCCGTCCGGCGCGGCCAGCGCGGCCGACAGGTCACGCTCGATTTCCGCCGCGCTCGCGTCGGTCTCGACCACGAGCTCGCGCGGGATGGACTGGATGCCGATCTTAACTTCCACGGTGGTTCTCCTCAGGGTCAGAAGCGTCGGATGTGCGCGGCCAGCCGCTGATCCCGCGCCAGGCGAGCCGGGCGACGAGCTGCTCGGCCGCTTCCTTCGGGATCGTGCCCACGGTCCCCAGCCAGTACCTGGCGCTGACCTGGGCCATGCCGAGCAGCCCGATCGACAGCAGGTGGGCCTCGTCGTCCGCGAGTCCGGCGTCCTCCTTGATCACCTGGCTGATCATGTCGGCGCACAGCCGGTCGGCGGCGTCGAGGCGCTCGCGCACCGCGGGCTCGCTGGTGAAGTCCGACTCGAAGACGAGCCTGAACGTCCCCGAGTGCTCGGCGACATAGCCGAAGTAGGCGGCGAAGGTCGCGTTGACCCGCTCCCGGTTGTCCGGGTTCGAGCGCAGCGCGGTCCGCAGGCCCTCGATGAGCCGCTCCACGCTCTCGTCGAGCAGGGCCAGGTAGAGCTCCTGCTTGCCCGGGAAGTGCTGGTAGAGGACGGGCTTGCTGACCCCGGCCCGGTCGGCGATCTCGTCCATCGCCGCCGCGTGGTAGCCGCGCGCGACGAAAACCTCGAGGGCCGCGTCGAGCAGCTGGCGGCGGCGGGCGAGCCTGGGCAGGCGGGTACCACGCGGGCGGGCGGTTGAAGTGGCGGTCACCATGGGCTCCGAGTGTGGACGACAGTTACTAACGATAGTCCCCGTCGTTGTACGGCAAGGCCCAAAATCGGGCTTCGAAAGCGTTGCCGAATCGGTAAAAACGGACAACACTGGAAGTATCACAACCGGTGGGTTCGGGGTAGGGATACGGCATGCGGAGCATCTGGGCCGGAGCGATCTCGTTCGGCATGGTCGTGATCCCGGTCAAGCTTTACTCGGCGACCGAGCAGCGTGACATCGCCTTTCGCCAGGTCCACCGGGAGGACGGCGGGCGGATCCAGTTCAAGCGGGTCTGCTCGGTCGACGGCGAGGAGGTGCCCTACGCCGACGTGGCCAAGGGGTACGAGCTCGCCACCGGCGACGTGGTCGTGCTGACCGACGATGACCTGAAGGACCTGCCGCTGGCCAGCACGCACCGGATCGACGTGCTGTATTTCAGCCCGTCCGGCCAGCTCGACCCGATCCTGGCCAACAAGGCCTATTACCTGGAGCCGGAGCCCGCCGGGGTGCGCGCCTACGTGCTGCTCCGCGACGCGCTCGAGCGGTCTGGCCGGGTCGCGGTGGCCAAGGTCGCGATCAGGCAGCGGGAAGCCCTCGCCGCGGTGCGGGTGCGGGACGGCGTGCTGGTCATGGAGACGCTGCTGTGGCCGGATGAGGTGCGCACCCCGGACTTCAAGTTCCTCGACGAGAATGTCGACGTCCGGTCGCAGGAGCTGAAGATGGCCGCCTCGCTGATCGACACGATGACCGAGGACTTCGACCCGTCGCTCTACAGGGACGCCTACCGGGAGGCCCTGGAAGCGCTCGTCCAGGCCAAGATCGAGGGCAACGAGGTGGTCCGCCCCGTGGGCCAGGCGATTCCGGCCGGAGCGCCCGGCGGCCCCGCCGACCTCACCGAGACGCTGCGGGCCAGCGTCGAGGCGGCCAAGGCGAACCGGGCCAAGGACGATCCCGACGACAAGCCGGCCAAGGCGGCCAAGACCCAGAGCCCGCCCAAGCCGCGCAAGCCCGCGGCCCCCCGGAGGAAGGCGACCGCGTGAGCGCGGCCCCGCCCCCGGCGTCCGCACCGCGGTGGCCCGGCCGGATGGTCGCCCTCGGCTCGGGGCGGAACGTCTGGGTGGCCGAGACCGCCGGGCCCGCCGGGTCCGTCGGCCAGGCCGAAAGCGACGAAAAAGACCTGGTGCTCTGCGTGCACGGGATGTCGGGAGCGGCGACCAACTGGACCGACTTCATGGGCGAGCTGGCGCCCGATTTCGACTGCGCCGCGGTTGACCTGCCAGGCTCGGGATACTCACCGCCACCGCGGACGCGGTCGGGCTACTCGATCACCGCGCAGGCCGGCGTGATCATCGCGCTGATCGAGGTGCTGGCCGCGGCCCGGCGGCGGGGCGGCGTGCACCTGGTCGGCAACTCGATGGGCGGGTCGGTCGCCCTGCGGGCCGCCGCCCGCCGCCCCGACCTGGTCAAGACGCTGACGCTGATCTCGCCGGCCCTGCCCGACCGCCCGCTGCGCCGGCTCCGCCGCCAGACGGCGCACTTCCCGGTGATCGCGCTGCCCTTCGTCGGCGACCGCCTGGTGCGCCGGTACGCCAGGATCCCGGCCGAGAACCGGGTGGCCGGGGTCTTCGAGACCTGCTACTACGACCCGGCCCACCTGGGCGCGGACCAGTTCGCCCGCGAGGTCGCCGACCTGCGCGAGCGGGACAAGCTCGGCTACGACCCCGACGTGATCGTCGGCGCCGCGCGGACCCTGGTCGGCGAGACGCTCCGGCCGCACCGGTTCTCGCTCTGGAGCGCGGCCGAGCGGGTCACGATCCCGGCCCTGGTCATGTTCGGCAGCCACGATCAGCTGGTGTCGCCGCAGCTCGCGGCCATCGCGGCCCGGGCCTTCCCCGACGCCCGCGTCCTCGTGCTCCCGCTCACCGGTCATATCGCCCAAATGGAACGCCCGGCCCTGGTCGCGGCTCAGTTCCGTGAGATGGTGGCCAGAACCAGGACGAGGACCGGGGACGGCTTCCCGCGCGGGAATTCCGGGCACCGAGACTCGGTTGACGCCTGAGCAAGACCCGGGGGGTACGCCAGGGGGATGGGGGGCGGGAGCCCCCCATGCGGGGAATGTCTCGCCTCCCGGGAGATAACAGACCGAAGACGACTGGAGTTTGCACAGTGTCGCTGCCACCGCTGGTTGAACCGGCCGCGGACCTGTCGGTCGATGAGGTGAAGCGCTATTCGCGCCACCTGATCATCCCCGACGTCGGCATGGCCGGGCAGAAGCGCCTGAAGAACGCGAAAGTACTCGTCGTGGGCGCGGGCGGCCTCGGCTCGCCGGCGCTGCTCTACCTGGCCGCGGCCGGCGTCGGCACGCTCGGCATCGTGGACTTTGACACGGTGGACGAGTCGAACCTGCAGCGCCAGATCATTCACGGCGTCTCGGACATCGACAAGTCCAAGGCCGAGTCCGCGAAGGAATCGATCGCCGAGGTCAACCCGTACGTAAAGGTGATCCTGCACAAGGAGCGCCTCGAGTCGGACAACGTCATGGAGATCTTCGAGCCGTACGACCTGATCATCGACGGCACCGACAACTTCGCGACCCGCTACCTGGTCAACGACGCCTGCGTGCTGATGCACAAGCCGTACGTGTGGGGCTCGATCTACCGGTTCGACGGGCAGGCGTCGGTGTTCTGGGCCGACTACGGTCCCTGCTACCGGTGCCTGTACCCGGAGCCCCCGCCCCCCGGCATGGTCCCCTCCTGCGCCGAGGGCGGCGTGCTCGGCGTGCTCTGCGCGTCGATCGGCTCGATCCAGGTCAACGAGGCGATCAAGCTGATCACCGGCATCGGCGAGTCGCTGTCCGGCCGGCTGATGATCTACGACGCCCTGGAGATGTCGTACAAGACCGTCAAGATCACCAAGGACCCGGAGTGCGCGGTCTGCGGCAAGAACCCGACGGTCACCGAGCTGATTGACTACGAGGCGTTCTGCGGCGCGGTCTCCGAGGAGGCCGAGGCGGCGGTGGTCGGCTCGACGATCTCGGCCAAGGACCTCAAGGGCATGCTCGACCGGGATGACAACATCTTCCTCGTCGACGTCCGCGAGCCGAACGAGTACGAGATCGTCTCGATCCCCGGGGCCACGCTGATCCCCAAGGGCGAGTTCCTGAACGGCTCGGCCCTGGAGCAGCTCCCGCAGGACAAGCAGATCGTCCTGCACTGCAAGAGCGGTGCCCGCAGCGCCGAGGTCCTCGCGGTCCTCAAGGCGGCCGGCTTCTCCGACGCCGTGCACGTCGGCGGCGGCGTCCTCGCCTGGGTCAACCAGGTCGACCCCTCGCTGCCCACGTATTAGTCAAGAGCAAACCGGTAGCCGGCCCCCGCGATAGCCCCGGGGGCCGGCTACCGGTGGTTTCAGGCCCGAGAAGATGGTCACTCAGTGGGGGAAGCCAAGGGGAGGGGCCGGGGCGGCGGCTGGGAAGGGGCGGCGCGGGCGGCGGATGCCGGCAAAGAGCTAAACGATCACGGTTTGCCTGACCGGGGTGGGGTGGTATGCCCTGAGTTGTGCATGAGTTGCGGGGGAGGGGCTGCCGTGAAGGGCGATCGCGTTGAGATCGTGGTCGACGCCGGCGAGGGGACCCGGACCTATGAGGTCAGCGCGACCCGGGCCGGGCGGCGGGTCGAGGTCAGCACCGGCCGGGGCATCGTCGAGGTCACCGAGGTCACCCGCACCGGGACGGCCGTGCGGACCGCGCGGTTCATGGCCAGCCGGGTGATCGCCCTCGTGGAACACCCAGTGAATACCAGCGCGGTTGATTAGCGGGCATCTGCCCTAGCCAATAACATGCGCGGATGGAACTTCTCGAGCCGGTTATCCAGCCGTACGCGTGGGGGTCGCACACGGCGATCGCCGAACTCCAGGGGCGCTCGGCCCCAACTCCGCAGCCCGAGGCCGAGCTGTGGATGGGCGCTCATCCGTCCGCCCCGTCCGGGGTGGCGGGACCCAGCGGCCAGGCCACGCTGGACGCGGTGATCGCGGCCGACCCGGTCGGCGAGCTCGGCCCGGAGTCGGTGGCCCGGTTCGGCGACCGGCTGCCGTTCCTGCTCAAGGTGCTCGCGGCCGACAAGGCGCTGTCGATTCAGCTGCACCCGTCCCGGGCACAGGCCGAGGCCGGGTTCCGGGCGGAGAACGAGCGCGGCCTCGCGCTCGGCGACAAGGCCCGCAACTACGTCGACGACTGGCCCAAGCCGGAGATCCTCTGCGCCCTCACCACCTTCGAGGTCCTCGCCGGGATGCGCACCGTGCCGGACGCGGCGGCGCTGCTGAAGGAGCTCGCGCTCACCGAGCTCGACCCGGTCGCGGCGATCCTGGCCGACGCGGACAGCCCCCGGGTCCTGACCGACGCGCTCACCTACATCCTCGCCTGGCCCGGCGCCGACCGGGAGCCGCTGGTTGACGGCGTGGTGTCGGCCTGCGCCCGGGTGGCCCGGGACGGCGGCGACTACGCGGCGGCCTGCGCCGCGGCGGTGCGGATCGCCGGCGAGCACCCGGGCGACCTCGGCGTGATCGCGTCGCTGCTGCTGCGGCACTCGGTGCTCGCGCCCGGCCAGGCCGTCTTCCTGCCGGCCGGCGGCCTGCACACCTACCTGCACGGCACCGGCGTGGAGCTGCTGGCCAACTCGGACAACGTGGTCAGGGCCGGCCTCACCCCCAAGCACATCGACGTGCCCGAGCTGCTCAAGCTCACCGACCCGGCGGTCGCCGTGCCGGTGCTCGAGCCCCGTCCGCTCGGGGACGGCGTGTCCGTCTATGACTCGCCCGCCCCGGAGTTCCGCCTGTACCGGGCGGACATCGGCGACGCCGAGGTCACCCTGCCCGGGGCCGGCGGCCCCCGGATCGTGCTCTGTACCGCGGGGGCCGTGAACCTGCGGGCCGGCGCTCCCGGCCGCTACGCCGGAGCGCTGCTCGGGCCGGGGAATTCGTGCTTCCTGTCGGCCGCGGACGACGCGGCCACCGCGACCGGATCCGGGGTGGTGTTCATCGCCGCGACCGGCCTTGGCTAATTCACGCGCCAATACACGTGCACCTGGTGGTGCAGATTAACGTGCATTCTTAATAGTGCGTAAAATGCCAAATCAGCGTCTGGTCACCACAAATCAGAACAGTTAGCGTCAGGCAAGAGCGCGGCTCCATGACGGATTAACTCTGAGGCGGATGGTGATCGGGTGGCAGGCGTCACGAGCATGATCCCGGTGGGGCTGCACCGGGTCGAGGCGACGGTATTCGGCCGCGGGACGCCGACGGTGGTCATCGAGCCGTCCTACGGCGGAAGCGCCGCCGACTGGCAGGCGATAGCCGGGCGGCTGGCCGGGGAGACGACGGTCGTGACCTACGACCGCGCCCCCTACGGGCCGAGCAGCCCGGCCCGGGACCGCCGTTCCGCGGCGGAGATCGCGGCCGACCTGGACGGCGTGCTCCGCCACCTGGGCATCACCGGCCCGCTGGTCCTCGTGGGCCATTCGATGGGCGGGGTCTACATGCGCGCCTTCGCCGCCCGGCACCCGGAGCGGGTCGCCGGGATGGTGCTCGTCGACTCGAGCCACGAGGGCCAGTGGCCGGTGATCTTCCCGCGGTTCACGCTGAAGAACCGGGTGATCGTCGCCCTGTCCGTGCCCCGGCTCATCCTCAGCAGGCGGGGCTGGCGGGGCGGCGCCGACCGCGCCTCCATCATCAGGGAGCAGCGGGCGATCAGGCGGCTCACCGCCGCCGACCTGCCGTTCGCGCCCGGCGGGCTCGGCGACCGGCCGCTGGCCGTGCTCACCCGCGGACCGGAAGGCGCGGCCGAGACCGACCGCCTCTGGCGGGCCTGGTACGAGCTGCAGCGGGAACTGGCCGCGCTGTCGGAGAACAGCCGCCACGTGGTCTCCGACAGCCCCATGCACTACCTCACCGAGGGAGACCCGGACCTGATCGTCGAGTCGATCACCGACGTCGTCCGCTGCGTGCGCGACCGCGCCCGGCTCGGCGACGCCCTCCAGCAGGCGTCAGACGGTCAGTGAATCGCCGGCCGGCACCGCGGTCAGCGGCAGCCCGGTCAGGCCCTGCTCGCCCAGGAGCGAGCTGGCCAGGTAGAGGCCGACGTCGCTGAGCAGCAGCTCGTGGATCTGCACGATCTGCTGCGGGCGCACCGCGCGCACGTAGTCGGCGGCCTCGCCGAGCTTCATCCACGGGCCGCTGGTCGGCAGCAGCAGGGTAGACACCGGGGCCGCGGGCACGTGGAACGCGTCGCCCGGGTGGTAGACGCTGCCGTCGATCAGGTAGCCGACGTTGGCGATCGTCGGGATGTCGGGGTGGATGACCGCGTGGGTGGTGCCGTGCACCGAGACGCTGAACCCGGCGACCGCGAGCTCGTCGCCCGCCGCGACCGCGGTGAACTGGTCGAGGTACGCGGCGAAGGTGTCGGACAGCGCGGGGGGCGCGTACAGCCGCAGGCCGGGCCGGTCTTTGAGCGCCTCGGTGATGGCCACCTCGTTGACGTGGTCCATGTGCTCATGGGTGATCAGGATGGCCTCGGCGCCGGCGATGATCTCGGCCGCGCCCGGGGAGAAGGAGCCCGGGTCGATGACGAAGGAGGCTCCGTCCTTCTCGAGGACGACGCAGGCGTGCTCGTGCTTAGTCAGTTTCACGAAGACCACCGTATCGGCCCGGCCCGGGGGCGGAAGGGGGCGGGCTGGGGGTGGAACCACGGGACCGTTCACAATGATTGCTTGTGACTTTTGATGACGCTGCGGCCACCTCGTTCGGGAACGTCGCCGAGAGCTACGACCGGGTGCGTCCCGGTCCGCCCGGGCCGGCGCTCGACTGGCTCGTGCCCGCCGGCTGCGAGGTCGCCGTTGACCTCGCCGCGGGCACCGGGCTGTTCACCCGGGCGCTGGTCGGCCGGGCGGCCCGGGTGGTGGCGGTGGAGCCCGACCCGCGTATGCGCGCGGTGCTGGCCCGGCGGTCGCCCGAGGCGGAGGTGCTCGCGGGCACCGGCGAGGAACTGCCGCTGCCGGACGGGTCCGCGGACGCGCTGTTCGTGTCGACCGCCTGGCACTGGCTCGACCCGGCCCGGGCCGTCCCGGAGATCGCCCGGGTGCTCCGTCCCGGCGGGCGGCTCGGCGTCATCTGGACGAGCCGGGACCGCGACCCCGACTGGGTGGCCGAGCTCGACCTGCTCCGGCTGGGGGAGATCAGCGACGGGGGCGTCGCCGGGGTGCGGGCCAAGCTGGACCGCGACCACGTGGTGACCCTGCCCGCGGGGTCGGAGTTCGACGCGGGGGAGCCGGCGTCGTTCCGGTTCACGCGCACGATGCCCGTGGATGACGTGATCGAGTGGCTGGCGACCAACAGCGCCTTCATCACCGCCGCCGAGTCCGACCGTACGGCCGGCCTCGCCCGGTGCCGCGCGGCCCTGGCCGAGCGGGCCGGAGGGGCGGCGGTCCTCGAGATGCCGATGCGGTCCTGGTGCTGGCGGGCCCGGCGCCGGTTATCGTCAGCGTCTGACCTCGGACTCGTCACTGACAGGTTTCGGTAATCACCAAAACAGTTCCTCGCCGGGCCACTCACCCGTCACAACCCCTACCATTTGGATGTGGCTACGGATTACGAGGGCACCTACGGCGATCCGTCGTTGAGCCCTGCCCAGCCGCCGTCCCCGGTCGAGCCGGCCTACGCGGGGACGCCGGAACCCGGGTCCGGGCCGCCCGGCGCGGAACCACCGGACAGCGGTTCCGCGCGGTGGCCGCGTCCGGCCAAGGTGAGCTTCCTCATCGCGGTCACCGCCCTCGTGCTGGGCGCGGCCGGCCTCGCCGTCTCGCTCTACGGCGTGGCCACGCAGCTGCTGCCCCGGCACTTCACCGCGCAGCAGCAGCAGCAGATCACGAACTGGGAGTACGGCAAGCGCTGGCGTCAGCTGACGGCCGGCCAGATCTTCCCGGCCGCGGCGAAGTACGCGCCGGCCGCGGCGCTCGAGGACGACCCCACGCTGTCGACGCTCCCGGCCCGGCGGATCGGCGTCGCCAAGCAGGCGAGCTGCCGGTCGGCCACCGACGCCGCCGCGGCCGCGGTCCTGCACCGCGACGGCTGCGAGGACCTGCTGCGGGCCACCTACACCGACGGGACGGGCAGCTACGTGGTGACGATCGGCGTCGCCGTGCTGCCCGGCGTGGCCCAGGCGGATGCCGCCGTCCAGTCGCTCGCGAGCGCGGCCGACGTCGACGGCATCCGCCCGGGCGTGCGGGCGCTGTCGTTCCGTAACACGGCCGCGGGCTGGTTCACCAACGCGCGGCGGCAGGTGTCCGGGGCCATCTCGGCGGGCACGTACGTCGTCCTCTACACGGCCGGGTACGCGGACAGCCGGCCCAAGCAGCCGGTCGCCAAGGACAGTTACGGTGACGCGGAGATGACCGGCGCGGCCATGGGGGTGGCGAAGGCGGTCCGGGCGGTGCTCGCCGCGCCGGTGACGCCGGCGAGCTGCCCGGGGGCGGCTGGATGCTGAACCGGGCGGTGCTAAACCGGACCCTGGTGACCCGGACGCTGCTGAGCGGCGTCGCGGCCGGGGTGCTGCTGATCGCGCCGTCGGCTCCGGCCGTCGCGAGCGTCACCGGCGGTGCCTCGGGCTCCGCTGGCGTGTCGGGTGCCTCTGGTGTCTCGGACATCCCGGGGGCCACGGCGATCGGCGACTCGGTCCGGTACCAGCAGCAGTGGGTGCTCGACATGCTCGACGTCGAGCCGGCCTGGTCGCAGAGCGAGGGCGCGAACGTGACCGTCGCGGTGATCGACAGCGGCGTGGACCCGGACGTGAGCGACCTGAAGGGCTCGGTGATCACGGGTCAGGACTTCACCGGGCTGACGACCTCGTCCAGCAACCCGCACTGGGGCGAGCACGGCACCTGGATGGCGTCGATCATCGCCGGCCACGGCCACGACGACGGCTCGGACGGGATCATCGGGATCGCGCCCGAGGCGAAGATCCTCTCCATCCGCGTCATTCCGGACATGAACGATCCCGGCTACCACACCTACGACAGCGAGCCCGAGCAGCAGATCCAGCGCGAGCTCGCCGACGGGATCCTGGAGGCGGTCAAGGCCCACGTCCAGGTGATCAGCATGTCGATCGGCTACTCGGAGCCGAGCGGCTACGTGCGGGCCGCGCTGCTGAAGGCCTACCAGGCGGGCATCGTCCTGGTGGCGTCCTCGGGCAACTCGGGCGACAACGACGAACGGCGCTCCCAGAGCCTGGCCCCGGTGTCCTTCCCGGCCGAGTACCCGGGCGTGCTCAGCGTGGGGGCGGTCAACATGAGCCACCAGCCGACCTCGTTCTCGAGCGGCAACCTCTCGGTCCGGATCGCCGCCCCCGGCGCGGCCGTCCCGGCCGAGGGCCGGGACGGCCTGTACTACACGGTCGACGGGACGAGCCCGGCGTGCGCCCTGGTGGCCGGCGTGGCCGCGCTCATCAAGTCGAAGTACCCGGGGATCTCGCCGGCGACGGTGATCCAGGCGCTGACGACCACCGCGAGCAAGCAGTCCTCGTCCTCGGGGGACTACAACTTCCTCACCGGCTTCGGCATCGTGGACGCGGACGCGGCCCTGGCCGCGGCCGGGAAGCTGATGCGGAAGAAGACGGCGCACTCGCAGGTCTCGCTGTCCTCCCACTTCGGCAAGGGGCCGGCGGCGGTGCCCGCCGCCCCGGTGACCCCGCGCTCCGGGAGCCAGCTCCTGGAGTTCGCGGCGCTCGCGCTCGTCTCCTTCGCGGCGGCGGCGGGCGGCCTCGCCGTCGTCCTGCGCCGCAGGCGCGACCCGCGGCCAGGAGCGGGCTCGGTCATAGGGAACGGGCCGGGGCTGGCTCCAGAGACGGGGCCGTGACCGGGATGAGCGACCTCGACGACTACTCGTCCCGGGTCCTCGACGTGGTCGACGCGATCCCGCCGGGACAGGTGATGGCCTACGGCGACATCGCCGAGTACCTGGGCGCGGGCGGTCCCCGCCAGGTCGGCCGGGTTCTCTCGCAGCACGGCGGCGGCGCCCCCTGGTGGCGGGTCGTCCATGCCGACGGAACGCCCGCGCCCGGCCATGACTTCGCCGCGCTCCCGCACTACCTCGACGAGGGGACGCCGCTGCGCTCGGCCGAGCCGCCGGTCCGGGTCGACATGCGCCGGGCGCGCTGGGCGGGCGGCCACTGAGCCGACGGTGCCGCCGCGGTATCGCCGCGGTGCCGCCGTGGTGCCGCCGTGATGTCACTGAACTCGCGGGACCCGGCGCGAATGTCAGTGGTCCGTGGTGGGATGAATTCCGATGAACGGTTACCGACTCGTCCGCGCCGCGCCCGCGGCCGGCTCCGCCCTGGGCTCGGCCCCGCCGCCGGCCCTGGACGAGGCGCAGCAGCGGGTGGTCGACCACAAGGGCGGCCCGCTGCTCGTGCTCGCCGGGCCGGGCACGGGCAAGACCACGACGATCGTGGCCGCGGTCGAGGAGCGGATCAAGCGGCGCGGCATCGACCCGGGCCGCATCCTGGTGCTGACCTTCAGCCGTAAGGCGGCGGGGGAGCTGCGCGACCGGATCACCGCCCGGCTCGGCCGCACGACATCGGAACCGCTCGCGCTCACCTTCCACAGTTACGCCTACGCCCTGGTCCGCCGGGAGTCCGTGCTGGCCGGCGATGAGCCGCCGCGGCTGCTGTCCGCGCCCGAGCAGCTCCTCGAGATCCGCAGGCTGCTGCGCGGCGAGATCGCGGACGGCGCCATCGGCTGGCCCGGCCGGCTCCGGCCGGCCCTGGCCACCAGGGGATTCGCCGAGGAGCTTCGCGATGTACTGATGCGCGCGGCCGAACGGGGCCTGGACGGCCCGGCCCTGCGCCAGCTCGGCCGGCGGTGCCAGCGCGACGACTGGGTGGCGGCGGGCGGATTCCTTGACCGGTACTCCGCGCGCTTCGACGTCGCGCCGGTCCCGGCCTACGACTACGCGGAGATCGTCAGGATCGCGGCGCGGATGCTCGGCAAGGCGGCGACCCGGCAGCGGGAGCGGGACTCCTACGACGCGGTGTTCGTCGACGAGTACCAGGACTGCGACCCGGCCCAGGAAGCGCTGCTGCACGCGCTCGCCGGGGACGGCCGGGACCTCGTGGCCGTGGGCGACCCCGACCAGTCGATCTACGCCTTCCGCGGCGCGGACGTGCGCATCCTGACCAGCTTCCCCGACAAGTTCCGCGGCCCGGACGGCGTCCCGGCCCCGGTCGTCGCGCTGCGCAACTGCCGCCGCAGCGGCCCGGTGCTGCTGGCCGCGTCCCGCCGGGTGGCCCGCCGCCTGCCGGCCGGCCCCGGTGCGGAGACGGGGACGCACCGCGATCTCATGCCGGTCAGCGGCGGCCCGGCCGGGGAGGTCAGGATCCGCGTCGCCGACACGCAGGCCCAGGAGGCCGCCGTCGTCGCCGATACCCTGCGCCGGGCGCACCTGGCCGACGGCGTGCCCTGGGACCGGATGGCGGTCCTCGTCCGCTCGGCCCAGCGGCAGGTCCCGGCGCTCAAGCGCGCGCTCGCCGCCGCCGGGATCCCGGTGACGGTGGCGGGGGATGAGCTTCCGCTGCCCGACGAGCCCGGTGTCCGCCCGCTGCTGCTGCTCGCCCGCTGCGCGGTCAGCCCGGAGCGGCTCGACGAGGAGACCGCCGCCGAGCTGCTCACCGGCCCGCTCGGCCAGACCGACGCGCTCGGCCTGCGCAAGCTCAGGCGGGCGCTCGACGGGTCCTCGCCGCGCGAGGCGCTCACCGATCCCCGGCTGCTGCACGCGGTCAGCGACCGGGTGGCCGCCCCGGCCCGCCGGGTGGCCGCCCTGCTCGACGCGGCGGCCAAGGCGCTGGCCAGCGGCGGCACCGCCGAGGACGTGCTCTGGGCGATCTGGGACGCGTCCGGCCTGGCCGAGCGGTGGGGTGAGCAGGCTACCCGCGACCCGGTCGCCGACCGGGACCTGGACGCGGTGCTCGCGCTCTTCGAGGCGGCCGCGCGGTTCGCCGACGACCTGCCGCCGGGCCGCCCCCGGCTGTTCCTCGACAGCCTGACCGGGCAGGAGATCGCCGGCGACACGCTGGCCGAGCAGTCGGTCCGCGAGGACTGCGTGCGGGTGCTGACCGCGCACCGGTCCAAGGGCCTGGAATGGGACGTGGTGGTCGTCGCCGGCGTGCAGGAGGAGGTCTGGCCCGACCTGAGGCTCCGCGGCTCGCTGCTGGGCGCGGACGAGCTCGCCGAGGCCGCGGCCGCGCCGGAGGCGCTCGCGACCGCCCCGGACGTGGCCGCGGCCGCGCTCGCCGCGCGGCTGCTCGCGGAGGAGCGGCGGCTGTTCTACGTCGCGGCGACCCGGGCTAAGCGGGTGCTCGTGGTGACCGCGTCGGGCGGCGACGAGCAGGACAAGCGCCCCTCCCGGTTCCTCGCCGAGCTCGCGGGCGAGGACATCGAGATCGAGCAGGCGAGCGGGGCGACGCGGTGGCTGGCGCTGCCCGCGCTCGTCGCCGACCTGCGGCGGTGCGCGGCCGACACTACCCGTCCGGCCGCGCTGCGCCGGGCCGCCGCGGGCCAGCTCGCCCGGCTCGCGGACGCGGGCGTGCGCGGCGCGGACCCGCGCGACTGGTACGCGCTGACCGGGCTGTCCGACGCGTCCCCGGTGGTCGCGCCGGGTGAGCGGGTCCGGCTGTCGCCCTCGCACGTGGAGACGTTCACCCGCTGCGGCCTGCGCTGGCTGCTCGAGTCGGCGGTCGGGGCGGGCCGGTCGGACGTGCTGCGTCACCTCGGCACGGTCATCCACGCCGCGGCCCAGCTCATCGCCGAGGGCGCGACCGAGGGGGCGGTCGCCGACCGGATCGACGACATCTGGCACCACCTGGACTTCGGGTCCGTCTGGTACGGCAACCGCCAGCGGGAGCTGGCCGAGCGCATGGTCCGCAAGTTCCTCGACTGGCACGCGGCCAACCCGCGGGAGCTGCTGGCCACCGAGCAGGCGCTGCGGGTGCGGGTGGGCGGGGTGGAGATAACCGGCCGGGTGGACCGGCTCGAGCAGGACGAGCTCGGCCGGGGCGTGATCGTCGACCTCAAGACGGGCGGGACCGCGCCCCGCGAGGAAGAGCTCGACCGGCACCCGCAGCTCGGCGTCTACCAGCTCGCCGTGCTGCTCGGCGCGTTCGAGCGGCTGGGCGTGATCGAGCCCGGCGGCGCCGAGCTCGTCCAGGTGGGCAAGGCCGGACTGACCGCCAAGGCGAAGGTGCAGCATCAGCGCGCCCTGTCCGAGGACGCCGATCCCGGCTGGGCGCGGGAGCTCGTGGACGCGGTGGCGACGGGGATGGCCGGGCCGCTCTACCGGGCCCGGGTGAACCCGGGCTGCCGCACCTGCCCGGTCGCTTCCTGCTGCCCGGTGCAGCCCGAAGGAGGGCAGGTCGGGCAGTAACGGCTGGACAGCGTAGTTACGGATGTTCTACTGCCCGGTAGATTGACGGGCAGGAGGTACCATCCGTGGACCATGTGACGAGCCGGGCGCCGGCGAAGGATGACCGGAACGCCTGGGCCGAGTCAGGGGTGGAAGACCTCGGCGGTGGCCTGTACCGGATACCGCTGCCGCTGCCGGGAGACGCGCTGACCGCGGTCAACGTCTACGCCATCGCGGGCGAGGACGGCGTCGACCTGATCGACGCGGGGATGGCGCTCGAGCAGGCACGCGAGCGGCTCACCGCGGCGCTCGGCCAGCTCGGGTACGGCCTGCCCGACATCAAGAACTTTTTCATCACCCATATCCACCAGGACCACTACACGCTCGCCGTCCAGCTGCGGACCACGCTGCGCGGGCAGATCGCGCTCGGCGAGGGGGAGCGGTCCAACATGGCGGCGATCAGGGCGGTCGCCGACGGGTACCGCGAGCCGGGGTTCGTCGAGATGCTCCCCGCGCTCGGCGCCGCGGAGCTCGCCGAGCAGGTCCGCGGGATCAGGCAGCCCCAGCTCGCGTTCCCCCAGCCCGACCTGACCTGGGACGACCCGGACCGCTGGCTGGCCGACGGCGCGGTGATCGAACTGCCCTCGCGCACGCTGCGGGCGATCCACACCCCCGGGCACACCAACGGCCACGTGGTTTTCCACGACCAGGCGGCGGCCGTGCTGTTCGCGGGGGACCATGTGCTGCCGCACATCACCCCGTCGATCGGCTTCCAGCCGGTCATCACGCGGCTGGCCCTCGACCAGTACCTGGGCTCCCTCCGGCTGATGCTCACGCTGCCGGACGCGCGGCTGCTGCCCGCCCACGGCCCGGTCCGCGACTCCACCCACGCGCGGGTGAACGAGCTGCTGGCGCACCATGAGACCAGGCTCGGGCAGACGCTGGAGATCGCCGGCGGCGGCCCGGTCACCCCGTTCACCGTGGCCGCCGCGCTGCCCTGGACCCGCAGGCAGCGCAAGCTGGCCGAGCTCGACCCGATGAACCAGCTGCTCGCGGTGGGCGAAACCGCCGCCCACCTCGAGGTCCTCGTCCTGCGCGGCCAGCTCGCCCGGTTCACTTCGCCCGACGGGATCGACTTCTACACGCCGCCGCGGCCGGTCGGCTGATCCGCGCCGCCTGCGAATGTCGGTGGCGTCTGGTGCAATGGTGCCGTGACGATGTACACGCCGGGGCAGCTGGCGCGGCTGCTGCGGGTGCCGGAGCCGACGGCTGAGCAGGGGGCGGTGGTGGGCGCGCCGCTCGGGCCGCTCGCGGTCATCGCCGGGGCGGGTTCCGGCAAGAGCGAGACGATGGCGGCCCGGCTGGTCTGGCTGGTCGCCAACGGCCTGGTCCGCCCGGACCGGGTGCTCGGCCTGACGTTCACCAGGAAGGCGGCGGCCGAGCTCGCCGACCGGGTCCGCGTGCGCTTGGACGCGCTGCGCCGGGCCGGGCTCGAGGGGTCAACGGCGGCCGAGGCCGAGTTCGAGCCGGTGATCGGCACCTATCACGCCTACGCTGGCCGGCTGGTCAGCGACCACGCGCTGCGGGAAGGGCTCGAGCCGTCGATGCGGCTGATCACGCCCGCGCTGTCCTGGCAGCTGGCCGCCTCGATCGTCGCCGCCTACGACGGGCCGATGGATGAGGTGCAGTGGACGCCGCAGACCGTGACCGCGGCCGTGCTGCAGCTCGCCGGAGACCTGGCCGAGCACCTCAAGACGCCGGGGGACGTGTTCGCCGTGGGCGAGTGGCTGGCCGTCAGGCAGGCCGCGCTCCCGGGCCGGGCGCCCGCCGCCGTCCGCCGGGTGCTCGACACGCAGCGGGCCCGGGAGCAGCTGCTCCCGCTGGTCACCCGCTACATCGAGGCCAAGAAGGCCCGCGAGGTCCTCGACCACGGCGACCAGGTGGAACTGGCGGCCCGCATCGCGGCCCGCCATCCGGAGGTGGGCGCGGCCGAGCGCGGCCGCTACCAGGTCGTGCTGCTCGACGAGTACCAGGACACCAGCCACGCGCAGCTGGTGCTGCTGCGCGCCCTCTACGGCGGCGGCCACCCGGTCACCGCGGTGGGTGACCCGTGCCAGTCGATCTACGGCTGGCGCGGCGCCAGCGCGGGCAACCTGCGCCGGTTCGCGACCGACTTCCCCGACCGGTCGGGTGCGCCCGCGCCGGTGCGGCTGCTGTCCACCAGCTTCCGCAACACGGGCCAGGTCCTTGACGCGGCCGCCGTGCTCCAGGCGCGACTGCGGGCCGAGGCACCCGGGGTGCCGCTGCTTGTCCCCGCGCCCGGCCGCGCCGACCGGGGCGCGGTGACCGCGGCGCTGCTCCCGACGGTGATCGACGAGGCCGCGTGGATAGCCCGCCAGGCCGCCGCCCTGCTCTCGCTGCCCGCCGGGTCGGCGCCCGACGGGCAGCCCTGGCCCGACGGCCGGGCGGCGGGCGTGCGCCCGTCGGACATCGCCGTGCTCTGCCGGAAGCGCTCGCAGTTCGTGGCCGCGCGCCGCGCGCTCGAAGCCCGGGGCATCCCGTGCGAGGTCGTCGGCCTCGGCGGCCTGCTGTCCGTACCCGAGGTGCAGGACGTGGTGGCCACGCTGCGCGTGCTGCACGACGCCTCGTCGTCGGACGCGCTGGCCCGCCTGCTGACCGGCCCGCGCTGGCGGATCGGCCCCCGCGATCTCGTCGCCCTCGGCCGCCGGGCGCGCGACATCACCCGCGGCGTTCCCGACGAGCCCGGCCGCCCGGCGGAGCCGGGCGGCTCCGCTGAGCCCGCTGATCACCACCAGCGGCGGGCCGCCGGCGAGCCCGGTGAGCCCGGCGCGCCTGGGGACGACGACGCGACCCTGGACGCGCTCGCGGAGGCGGTCACGGACCTGACCGCGGAGAGCGGTTCCCTGGTCGAAGCGCTCGACGACCTGGGTGACGAGACCGGGTACTCGGCGACCGGGTACGCGCGGCTGAGCGCGCTCGCCGACGAGACGCGGCGGCTGCGCGAGCACGTGTCCCGGCCGCTCGCCGACCTGATCGCCGAGGTGGAGCGCGCCCTCAGCCTGGACATCGAGGTCGCCGCCCGGCCCGGGGGCGACCTGTCGGCCGCCCGGGCCGACCTGGACGCGTTCACCGACGTGGCGGCCACGTTCGCCGGCGACCAGCCCGAGCCGACCCTCGGCGCGTTCCTCGCCTACCTCGCCGCCGCCCAGCAGGAGGAGTTCGGCCTGGAGACCGGGCGAGTGGGGGAGTCGGACTCGGTCAAGCTGCTCACCGTGCACGCGGCCAAGGGGCTCCAGTGGCCCGCGGTCTTCGTCCCCGGGCTGGCGGCGGGCGACCGGTCGTCGGTCTTCCCCGCCCGCCCCCGGATATCGACGCGGTGGACGGACAACGCGCGGCTCATCCCGTTCCCGCTGCGCGGTGACGCCGCCGACCTGCCCGAACTGGCCGCGCTCGACGCCGACGCGCTGGAGGCGTTCGCGAGCGCCTGCGGCGCCCGCGACCTGGCCGAGGAACGCAGGCTGGCCTACGTCGCGGCGACCCGGGCCGCGTTCTGGCTGGGCTGCTCGGGTTACTGGTGGGGCGAGGCGACCGCGCCGCTCGGCCCGTCGGTGTTCCTCACCGAGGTGCGCCAGGCATGCGCGGCCGGTGAGGCGGCCGCGGCCGGTGAAGCGGCTGAGGTCGGTGAGGCGGGCAAGGCGGCGGAGACGGGC
>Ga0302314_10007443_pt1 | contig 19684 bp, 8 predicted proteins | sample III_Palsa_N2_3_FD_200533 | JGI IMG/M metagenome (GOLD analysis project Ga0302314, IMG submission 200533) | Peat permafrost microbial communities from Stordalen Mire near Abisko, Sweden - III_Palsa_N2_3 | ecosystem: Environmental > Terrestrial > Soil > Palsa > Peat permafrost | place: Sweden...
CCGCCTGTCCAAGGCGCATGATCCGTCCTCTCGGCTTTTGCGAGGAGACCGCGCTGCTGGCGCGCAGGACACGAATGCGGTCGACGAAGGTCTGCGCGTCGCAGGGCAGCCAGGAGATCGGATCCAAGTACAGCGGATAGGCCATCAGGGCGCCGGAGACCAGGGCGTCAAGTTGAATCGCGCGGCGCTTCGGACCGGCGCCCTCGGCCCGGTCCAGCGTCAAACCCCAGCCGGCGTAGAATGGCCAGCCATAGGTGACGACTCGCTTCTCACGTAGCAAGGCCTCAAATCCAGTCAGCGAGGTCAGGGTGTGCACCTCATCGATCGCTTCGACACAGGCGATAATATCAATGTCACGCACCACCAGATCAGCCAGCGCCTGAGCTTCAACTTCCGGGATTCGCCCTCGGCGATTGCCCGCAGTGACGTCAGGATGCTCCTTATAGACGATATAGGCTTCCGGCGCGGCCCGTCTAACCCGTTGCAGCAACATAAGATTCGAGCAGGACTCGCCGCCGGTCAGCACCGAGGCGTCCCCCTCCACCTGGCCAGGGACCAGGATTTTGACGCGGCCGTCGGTGCCGCTGACATCCAGCGTTGGCCTGACCTGTAGATTGTATTTGGAAAGGCCGAGGTCGACGATCGCCGTCCGCAGAGCTTTGGCGCGCGCCAGGGCTTCAGGTCCGAAATCGACGGTGTTCAGGATATGCTCAAGGTCGGATGGTTGTCGTGGATCGTAATAGATGCCGCGAGAATCGAGAACGAGAGACGAAGCCGGATGGAAACTCGATCCGAGCCCAACCGATCGTACGAATCCGTCTTCGATATTGGTAACCTGCCCTGGCCATTTCGCCTGCGCGCGGCGCACCGCGGCGCTCGACCAGGAGGCCCAGTTGGCATAGCGCGCAGACGCGCCCGAACCAGCGTCGCCATAGAGTGAAAAGCTCGACTGGGGACCGGCCAGAAAGGCCTTCAGCACCGGCTGTTTTGCAGGTGGAATATTCAGGCCAACCCAGCGGCCGCGTACACGGTCTGAGTGACGCTTGAATGCCGCTAAACGTTCGAAGCCCGTGCGCGCAGCACAGGGCTCGCCCGTCAAGGGATCGACATAACGCGGATAGAGCATATAGGCGGCGGCGAAGAGCGCCTCGAGCGACCGTGGCGCCCTGTCCGCGCCTGCTTGCGCTCGATCATCCGTAAGCCCGAGCCCTGCATAAAATGGCTGCCCGAACACGGTGACAGGTGTGCCAGCGAGCAGCGCATCGAGACCGAGCAAGCTGTCGACTACATAGACTGCGTCAGCTTGGGCGATAAGGGCCATAACATTGACGGTCTCGTCCTGCACGGCGTCGATAACGCCAAGAGCTTCCCGCCGGACTCCTTCCGCCGCCCGGCCGTCCCGCCTGACCAGAATATGGCTGGTAGGATGCTCTCGCCGAGCGGCCTCGAGCATCGCATCATAAACCTCGGATCCGGCGGCCGGCGGCCCAAGCCAGGGCTCATCCGCAGTTCGATCGATCACCAACACCCTGGGTTTGCGAGCCGGCGCGTTCCAGATCGCCGGCGCACCGCAGTTGATCCGCGACACCCCCTCATCGCGCTTGAACTTGATGAGATCGCGTGCTTCGGCGAGAAGCGCCGGCGTTTCCCAACTCTGAGACGACAGCAACCCCAGCAGTCGCGCGGGCCCGCTGGCGTCGTCTGCAATCAGGCTGATGGGCACCGCGCCGCTCGCCGCCTCCCCCACCGACCGGATGAGGCCGTCCTGCACCAGCCAATGGGCGGCGCCGAGATGGCGGGCGGCGTCGCCAGCACGCAAGCGTGCTCGCCGGTCACAGCCGCTCAGAAGGACGTTCGCGCCGCGGGACCCGCCCTTCAGATCGGTAAGATCGGGAAAGTAGGCCGGCAGATGACGCAAGCGCTTGAGCGAGGCGTCGACCACCGCGCCCTTTTTCCGGTCAGCATCGGAGGCCGCAAATCCCGCGGCGTCAGACATTGACCACTTGGCGCAGCGGTCCAGGCGCATCCGCTTCCAGACCCAGCGCCTGGGCGACGATCTTGAAGTGCTCGGCCCAGCTGTAGCCGGGACGGCGTGGCCGACGCGGCGGATGTTCGCACGCAGACTGGATCGCCTCGATCCACCCAAGCCCATCGAGCGGGTCGATCAGCTGGGCCGTCCGAGCTAGTTCCCGGTGAACCGGGATGTCGGAGGCGATCACCGGTGCGCCGAGCGTCAGGGCCTCAATCACTGGCAGATCGAATCCCTCCGCCAGCGACGGCGCCAGCAGGGCGCGGGCGCCGCGAATGAGGGCGGCGACCTGCTCGTCGGTCAGATCGGTGATCTCATGCACAAGTTTTCGGACGGCCGAGGCGCGATCGAGATGATCGATCACCGCCTCGTTCTCCCAGCCTCGCCGGCCAACCAAGACAAGGTGAGGCGCCCTGGGGCCCATCTCTTCCGCCAGCCGCCGCCAGGCCGTAAGCAAAAAGGCCAAATTCTTCCGCGCCTCAATGGTGCCAACGGTGACAAAATAAGGTCGTCGCGTGGCCCGATCCGCCCGGTCGCTAAGGAAGGCCTCCTCAAGCCCCAAGAGCGCCACCTCGATCGGCGGCTGGCGCAAGCCGCGCCGGCTCGCATAACGACCGAGTTCTTCGGCGGTGGTGGATGAGTTCACCAGCACAAGGGCGGCATTTTTCAGTAGGCCTCTGACCCGGCCCTCATGCTTCTCCTCCGCATTCGGAACGCAGAATTCTGGATGGGTCAGCGGAATGAGGTCGTGGACCATCACCACGGGCGCCACACCTTGTTCGACAAGGCCAGCCAGAAGTTCCGGCGATTCCAGTCCGGAGTGCGAGACGTTCAGATAGATATCCCCCGCACGCGGCTCGAGTTTTCCGCCAAGGAATAGCCAGACGGTCTCCAGTCCCTCAGCCAGCTTCCGGTCTGGCTTGTCAGGTTTCGGTGATGGCCTCAGCCCCCAGTCCGGCGCACTATCCATCTCAAGCGCGTTACGCAAAGCCAGCCATTTCAGGTTCTTGACGCCGGATGCAGTCGACATCGCCTGAGCCCGAGCCACCAGTCCGGGGAGGCAGCCAGGACGGAGCGGCATCAACTTGCCGCCCCAGGTCGCTACCGGGACAACGTCCAGGTCCGGGCGGGAGACCAGCCAACGCGCATAGGCCAGAACAACCCTGTCGATACCCGTCGGCGAATTGATGCGTCCACGCATGGCCAAGCGGGTCGCGTCGAAAAGCACGCGCTTGGCCCCTTTGACCGAACCGCCGGCCAGCCTCGATGAGCCAGGCCCCCTGGAACGCTTGAGCACTAAAATTCTCCGCACGCACGAACATCCTGCGCGACGAATTTGCCGCGCACTGCCTTGTGACCATTCAATTCTTGGGCGCCGGGCCTTGTGCCTTTTAAGGCCAGCGCGTTAACCCACAAAGTGGCATTGCCTGTCAGCGTCGCAAAGGCGCCCGACCACACGATAAACGGAAGGGCCCATCCGTTGTAATGCCTGTTCCCGGTCGCCCCAGCCACGATCCCCGAGCCTTTCCCCAGACGAAGGTTGAAAGCATCGATACAAACCCTACCCGTCATACGAGAATCCCGCCAGCGCGAAGGGCCAGAACCTAGGCGCCGGAGCGTCATCGGTCAAACGATGTAGCGGCCGCAAACGTGGAAGACTCGCGACCGTGAGCGCTTCGTCAAACGGGGCGCGGGCAAGTATGCACTCTAGGATTGTGACGGGCGTAGGGCCAGGACGAAAGAGCCGCTCCAGTGCGTTGCTCCGGCAGCGGCGCCGCACAGGCGCCGCCGATCTTTAGGAATGCCAGTCGAGGCTTGGCCGCCGCGTTTTTCTTGTACTCTTCATCGTTTCGAATGACGCATAGACACGGTCGTCGAACTGAGGATTTTCTGGTCTGGCGTGAGAGCGTGGCTTCACTAAAAGCAGCGGACAAGCCTGGAGACATTAGCCGGTGGCCACACCAAGAAGCGGCTTTGCCGCGCGTACGCCTCGATGCCCAAGGTCCCCGGACCATCGGCCTCTCTTGAGGCGATCCAGGACGATCGCCGCTCCAAGGCCGTTCATCCCGGGCGCAGCAGAATGAAGACAGTCGTCCTCGCTGGCGGCGCGGGCACGCGGCTGCGCTCGCTCGTACCCGACCTGCCAAAGCCGATGGCGCCGATCGACGGCCGCCCATTCCTCGAGTACCTGATCGAACGCCTTGTGAAAGGCGGGATGACAGAAATCGTGCTGTCAGTCGGCCATCGCGCGCAGGCCATCAGCGATCATTTCGGAGCGTCGTGGGGCGGCGCGACAATCAGCTATTCGATCGAAGGCGAGCCATTGGGCACCGGCGGCGCCGTGGCCTACGCCACGAGCGGATGGAATGAGGCCTCCTTTTTGGTGGTCAATGGCGACACCTATGTCGGCATCGACTTTGCCGACTTGGCGGCATGGGCCGCCCAGGCCCCTGCATCGGCGATCGGGATGGTGCTGCGGCGCGTCGACGATGTCACCCGGTACGGTGCTGTCATCTGCGCGGCGGGCCTGGTTTGTGGGTTTGCGGAAAAAGGCGACTCCGGACCAGGGCTGATCAACGCTGGGGTCTATCTGCTGGACCCCGCGGTGTTCTCCCGGTTTGGATTGGCCGGGCGCTTTTCCCTTGAGAGCGATCTGTTTCAGGCCCATGTGGCCGCCCTGCAGCCCCGGGCCTATGTCACCGACAGCTTTTTCATCGATATTGGCGTACCGGAGGATTACATCCGCGCACAGACCACCATTCCTCAACACGCGAGCGCCGCCTAAACAGGGGGATAGCGGCCGTGCGGCCTTCCAGAGCACAAAGCTGTTCGGGGCTGGCCGATCGTAGCGCCATCAGCGCGGCCAAAATGGAGCCGACGTCATGAGAGTATTTGTCACCGGCGGCGCTGGATTCATCGGATCGGCTGTGTGTCGCCTATTGATTGGAGAGTTTGGTCACGACGTCGTGGTAATCGACAAGCTTACCTACGCAGCCAGTCTGGCCTCGCTGGCGCCGGTCAGCGAAAGCCCGCTCTACCGCCTGGAGCAGGTCGATATTTGCGACGCACCGACGATCATGGGGCTGTTCGAAGCCTACAAGCCTGACGCCCTCATCCATTTGGCGGCCGAAAGTCATGTCGACCGATCCATTTCCGGATCGCGCGTCTTCCTGGACACCAATGTGGTTGGCACGTTCGTTCTGCTGGAAGCCATTCGCACCTACCTGGCGGGATCGGGACGAGATGCGGCGGCGCGCTTTCGCATGCTGCATGTCTCGACCGACGAAGTCTTCGGATCGCTAGGCGCCGAGGGGCGGTTTACCGAGAGGACCCGATACGATCCCAGCTCGCCCTATTCGGCGACCAAGGCGGCCTCCGATCATCTGGTAAGGGCGTGGGCCAGAACCTACGGTCTGCCAGTGATGATTTCGAACTGTTCGAACAATTACGGCCCCTATCAATTTCCCGAAAAGCTGATTCCGCTGATCATCCTGGCGGCGCTTGAAGGAGGGATTTTGCCGGTCTACGGCGACGGCGCCAACGTTCGCGACTGGCTTTACGTCGATGATCACGCTCGCGCGTTGGCGTTGATCCTTCAACGAGGCCGGCCCGGCGAGACCTACGCCGTCGGTGGGCACAACGAACAACGAAATATCGACCTGGTTCGACGGATTTGCGGGCTTTTGGATGAGATGCGTCCAACCGTCGCACCCCACGACCGATTGATCAAATTCGTCGATGACCGCCCAGGCCACGATCGCCGCTACGCGATCGACGCAAGCAAGCTGGAGGCGGAACTGGGCTGGCGGCCGCGTGAAACCTTCGACACGGGCCTCGAGAAGACCGTCGCCTGGTATCTGAGCCGGAGAGATTGGTGGGAGCCCGTGCGCAACCGGATTTACGGCGGCGAACGACTTGGCCTTATAACCAACTGACGGGCCGCCACTGACGGGGGCCGCGGAACAACGGAGAGCCGCTTGAAGGGCATTATCCTGGCCGGCGGGAGTGGGACGCGCCTACATCCCACGACTGTCGCAGTCTCCAAGCAGCTTCTGCCCGTGTACGACAAGCCGATGGTCTACTATCCGCTGACCACGCTGATGTTCGCGGGTATCCGCGACATATTGCTGATCACAACACCGTATGACCTGCCCGCCTTTCAGCGGTTGTTGGGCGATGGCGCGCAATTCGGAATCTCCATCACCTACGCGGAACAACCGAAGCCGGAGGGCTTGGCGCAGGCCTACATCATTGGCGCCGACTTTGTCCGCGGCGGTTCGTCAGCCCTGATCCTGGGCGACAACATCTTCTATGGCCACGGCCTGCAGCCCATGTTGTCCAGGGCGGCGTCCCGCGCTGCGGGAGCAAGCGTATTCGCCTATCGTGTCGCCGACCCTGAACGGTACGGCGTCGTGACGTTCGATGCCGAGGCTCGGCCGGTCGCCGTCGACGAGAAGCCTGCCAAACCACAGTCCCACTGGGCCATTACTGGGCTCTATTTCTACGACGAGCAGGTTGTCGATATCGCCGCCAGCCTGAGGCCCTCCGCGCGGGGCGAGCTTGAGATTACCGACTTGAACCGGACCTATCTCGAACGGGGGCAACTTTCCGTCGAAACCATGGGGCGAGGCTACGCCTGGCTCGATACGGGGACGCCAGACAGCCTGCTCGAGGCGGCTGAATTCGTCGGCACGCTCGAGAAGCGCCAGGGGTTTCGAATCGCATGCCCGGAGGAAGTGGCTTATCGGCAGGGCTTTATCTCGCGAGACCAGCTGGAGCGGCTCGGCATAGCACTCGGTAACAACGATTATGGCCGATACATCCTCGATATCGCACGATCGCCAAGTGAGTTGCTTCGATAAACCGTCTGGAGCCCGGGAGCGGTTCTGCTCAGGTCGCGCGCCAGGTTTCACAGCCTGTGTCAGTGAGTCTGACCGGACCAGCCTGACCGCCCGCCGCATTCAGTGCGTTGATGAGTTCCAGCCGGTCTTCCGGGCGCACGATAAACATAAGGAATCCTCCCCCGCCCGCGCCCGACAGCTTGCCGGCAAGCGCCTTATGGGCCGCAGCGACTTCGCAAAGCCTGTCAACGCGGTCGTTGGAAACACCGTCAGCGGTGAGCTTCTTGGACTTCCAGGAATCGGAGAGAATACGAGCCATCGCGGCGATGTCGCCGCCGACCAGAGCAACCTTCATGTCGATCGCATCGGCCTTCAGGCGGTCCATCGCATCAAGCGCGATGGACGCGCGGTCAGACAGACTGCCGATCTGGCGCTTGATGATCGCGCTGGAGTCTCGAGAGCCGCCCGAAAAACAGATGACGAGCGAGGATTCAACTTCCTTTCGCGCCTCCTCGCGGATGCGCAATGGATTGACGATCACCCGATCATTGGCGAGGAACTCGATGAAGTTCGTCCCGCCGAAGACGGCCGCATATTGATCCTGCCTGCCTCCAGGCAAGGCCAGGTCGATGCGCTCAATTTCGTAGACCAGCCGCGCGACTTCGTAGTGGCCAAGCTGCACGTCCAGAAGCGAGCGAAAAGCCTCGACAAGGGCCACGACCAGCGCCGAAGATGAACCAAGACCGGAGCCGAGCGGCACATCAACCGTCGTTGTAATCGTGGCCGAAATTGGCTTGCCGCCGTTGTAATCGCGCACCATTCGCTCGTAGACGCCGCGGTGCAGCAACAGGTTGGCGTCCGGCAGCAGCGGCGCCGTCGCAAGCGCCTCTTCCCGACCCAGGTCCTTGGCGCTGAAGACGGTCTGCCCGTCCTCACGGGGTGTGATGAACGCATAGGCGAAGCGATCGATCGTTGCGTTGAGCACCGCGCCGCCGAACTCATCGCAATAGGGCGACAGGTCGGTCCCGCCGCCGCCAAGCCCGAGCCGAAGCGGAGCTCTCGCCCGGGTAGTTCTCATGACCGCTCGATCACTCAAACGCCGCGGCCGGCAAACGGGATACGGCTTGATCTGGTCGCGCCGCGAGCTGGACGAACGGCGACGCTAATCGCCGCCGTCTCTTCTGGCGCACTAATATCGGGGCCTTCGGTCAATGGATGCGCCATCTGCTAGGTAAGCTCTAACGCCAGCTTAGCCGTGGACGAACCCGCATCCTCATCGGCAATGCTCCCGGTAATCAGCCGGTCTACGTCGGCATAGAGCTGCCATTCGCCATACCGATGGTACAGCTGCATTTGAGCCGACACGCCCATCGCGATTATGTCGGCGATGGCGTGATCTTCGACGTAGGTCGCCATTGGGCCAAACCCCGGAAACGGCGCGGCCCTGGTGAATGCGACCGGGCGTTCCGTGGTGAGCGCCATGGACATAATGCTTTCAATGTCATGGGTCCGGTTCGGGTCATTGTAGAAGATGGTCAAATGGAACCCGACGAACATCCCGATGATGTTGTCGCCGCCCGGCGGCAGCTCGTGCATCGGACTGGGCCCACCGCGCGAACGTCGCAAACGCTTCCGAAGTTTGGCGATCCTCGCGCCGAATTCGCGACGCTGCGGATTCTGCACCTCCAGGAACAACTCCGCGTCGGGCATTTCCCTCCAGATCTTCGTCACCAACGCCTCGACATTGGACCCCGGTGCCGAGAACCCGATGAGCCATATGCTTGGGGCGGCGCTCCTCAGGCCGGAGACGCTGGTGTAATAGGGTATGAGCGGCCGGCGAGGCATGGTGATCAGGTCGGAGTGCTCCGGCGTCAGATCCACCCTGTCGGTAATCATCATCTTGAGAGCGGTTGAGGCCGTCAACGCCTCGCTTACAGCGACCGGGTCAGGACCATCAACGACCACCAGCGCGGACGGCTGTCGATCCATCGCCAGCGCTGTGAGCTCGGCCAAGCTATCGAACTGCGCGCACTCGATTTCGTACTTTCCAGGGCGGCTAAGGCTGTCGGCGACCCGGGACGGATACTGGCGCACGTCCTCAGCCGTATCGCTGCGCGGGGAGGCCACCAGGATAGTGGGCCTGCGTGCGTCGATTGCGGAGACCGGCGCGTCTGGTTGCGCGTCGAGGCCGATCAGGCCGAACGTCGCGATCATCCGTTCGAAGGTTCCGCCAAACGCCGCCTTCGACCAGTCATGCTGCATCTCCGCGACCCTGGCCGGCGTGGTCTCGATAGCCTCGCGCATGCCCATGACGGGATAGGGCGGGATGTATTGGTGGATATGCCGAAACGTGTCGTTCGATGAGGTTAGCAGCGGCCGGCCAGACATGATTGCCTGGTCCGTCGTCGCTGATAGGCCGGTCTGCCGGCGGGTATACATGAAGCAGTTCAGGTCGTTGTCCGCACACCAGTCGAGCAGTTGCTCCGGCGTCATGTAGTCATGCGTGAACTGGACCTCGATGCCTGGCTTGGCGATCTTCTGGCATATCTGGCCGATATAGCTTGCGTAGTCGTGGTTGTGGATCATGTCTGTCGAGCTGGTGTAGGTGCCGCGTGGGATATTGACCCGCACCACAGCTTCGTCGAACTCATTATTGACCGCCTCGACCAGCAGCTCAAAGCCTTTGCCCGGCGTGTCGAACCCGAACGAACCAATGACGGGTTTTGCCCGCGTCGGCGGGTTTGACGTACGCGGATCTCCCTGCAATGGCCTGGGGAAGGGGAATATCTGGTCGGTGGCGTGCGCCGAGGGGTCCAGCGCGATGTAGCCGTCAAAGACGCCTTTCGGCACCATTTTGAGAGGATCACCGGGCTCGAGTTCAAGCACGACCGTGAACTTCCTGCCCGGCAAGCGGCGGATACTTTCGCCATCAAGGCTCGGCGCCATGGTGACATGGTGCCAATTGAACACCCAAAAATCGTAAGGCTCAGGGAATTCGTCTTCCGAACCCGGCGCCACATCAAGGCGCCGGAGAACGCCCTCCATAATCAGCATGTCTATATCAAACATATCAAGCGATAGATAATCTAACGTATAATAATATGATGATTTTATACAGTTATAAACCATACATCCGCTTTCAAAAATACTGCAGATGGCGGGCGCCGTATTGATAAATACCCCTCGGATCTTATTATACTCCCTCCCCTCCGTTTGTTCTGTCGGTCGCGCATGTCGCCGGCGCCCGCTCGATATCTCCGTTCGCACCAGTGTTTGAGCCATCTTCATCAGCCGAAGGCCTTGCTGGGCAAAATCGTGGGTCTTCACCCAGCGGCGAGCCGTCTCGCGAACGCGCACCGCCGTCGCAGTCTCGCCCCTAATGTGCCCTAGCGCCTCGCTGATGCCTTCGGCGATCTGCGCCGGACGGACCCCCGGAAGGCGATAGACGGCGCCGCCAAGATCATCAAAAATCGCCAATGGCGTTACCGCCACCGGGCAATCGGCCGCCAAGCCATAACGCGCCGATCCGCTCGCGGATTCACCCGTCTCCTGGTAGGGGTTCACGATCAGATCGGCTGTGCGCAGGAGCGACAAGCACACATCATCGTCGAGGAAGTCGGTGTTCAGATCAATCTCATCCTCCAAACCGAGCTCGCTGATCAATCGCCGCAGCGCGTCAGCTTCCTTCTCGGACGCCGGATGAGGATGGATGGCGTTCAACATCAGCAACCGCACCTGCTTGCCTTGCGCTTTCAGCAGCGCGAGCGCCTCGACCAGCTCCCGCAAACCCTTGTCCGGAAAACAGAACCCGAACGAAGCGACAACGGCGGGGGCGTCGGGAGACCGAACCGGCGGGACGCGCGGAAGCCCAGGGTTCAGGACGCCCGCAGGCAGCAACATGACGTTGTCGACGATCCCGAGCGCCTTAAGGCGGTCCATGTCCGCCGGACCGTGCGCCAACACGCGATGGCACTTGCGCAACGCTCCTGCGAGTTCCGCCAGCCGCCAGTTTGAGCCGTCGCCGTATTCGAAACGCACGATCTGATCGGCTGCGGTATCGATTGTGGAGTGAACATCCACAATGACGACGACACCCCGAGCGACTTGCGCCTCGATAAAGGCGTTCAGTTCGACATGGTTATAGAAGCCATAATTGAACTGAATCACTAGGGCGTCGACAGACCAGGAATCCAACCTGCGCGAAACTTCATCAAGTCTGTTATCGTCCTTGCCCGGCGTCCAGCTTCTCAGACAATTCTGTTCATCCGGGAGGGTGCGCGGCTCCTGTCTGCCCGCGAAGATGACGACATCATCGCTAGGAACCAAGTCCAACAGGTGCTGCACGTGGGTGAAAATCCCGCACTTCACATTCCAGGTCGTAACCCAGCCGACGCGGGATTTCCGCTCCTGCGTCACCGCCTGCGAATCAACGGCCTCCGCAAGAGCCGCAAGGCGCAAAGCGGCATCGTTCCAGGTGAATTGGTCCAACAGCCGCTTGCGCCCCGCCCAAGCCTTGGCGAACCTTTCAGCCGGCGAAGCCCGATAGGCCTTCAGCAGCGCATCATCCAGGGCGTTCTCCGTGGGCTCGAACCAAACCGAGTCCATGAGATCATTTGGTGTGCTCGCTCTCAGAAATCGATAATCCACCAGCCAAGCGTTGCTCTCGTCACAATAGTCGAGATGCCCGCCCCTGGCGGTCGCCACCACGGGCAGCCATGAAAGCAAAGCCTGGGCGATGGGCAGGCCGAAGCCCTCGGCTCGGCTTGGCGCCACAAATACGTGGCACTGGGCGTACAGCGCTTTCAGCTGGCTTTCGGAAATGTCGTCCCCGACCAGCACAACGTCGGGGAAGTTGGGATTGGAGTCCCGCAGATCATCGAGAAGCGTCGTGATCTCGGCGGCGACCGGGCCTAAAGGCTTGATGACCAGCGACACGTCGTCGTCACTGGCGAAAAGACGCCCAAAGGATTCCAGTAACAGATCGAGCCCCTTGTCGGCGCCGGTCGTGGATACGTGCAGGAATCGAAACCCCTTGCCCGGCGCCCAATAGTCGGGGTCAGCGCCCATTCGCTCCCATTGATCGACTCCGACGCCAGTCGCGGCGGTCGCGACAGTCAGCCCGTGATCGGCAAGAATCTTCACGGTGTGGCTCGTCGTACAAGCGACGCCATCGAGGTTGGTGTTAAACTGGTCGATCCAGTCCACCGGATAACCGGATTCATCCCAGTCGTGCCCGACGAGTATGGCGAGGCCCTCGCGATCCCTGGCCGGCAGAGGCGGCGGTTCCACACAAGCAGTCACGTCGGCGGTTACACCCGCCGATGATGGTCTCAGGGTGTGACCGAGTTCGGCCAACGCTCGCGACATCTCCGCCTTGGTCAGCGACAAGTCATCCGCGGCGCTGGCCGATCCCTCGAACCGCCAAGCCAGGGGACGAGACGGGACGATGTCATCCTGTTTCTTGGCGACCTCGGCCACCGCATCAATGGTTCCCACCGGGCGTTCCCGAGGCGACGGCGAAACGGCGATGCTGGCCAGCCGCGATTGATGAGCGATCTGTTCAAGTTGATCCAACTGAGACTTGATCGCGGCAAGTCTGGGCGCGACGTCCGGCTGCTGCCGGGGAACGACCGGCGGGCTGGCCACGGTCGGCGCTGGCGCGCTTTGGCCAAGGACCGGCCCTGGCGCAGGCCAAACCCCGTCGTGGCCGAGGTCGCGATCCAACGTTACATCGGCCAGGATGGCCTGAACTTTGCTCGGCTTGCGAAACGGAACCGTGATTCGCCACCACAGGCTCCCGGTGATCTCGCTGAGTTCGCCCATCAACCGGGCGCGTTGCCGTGACCACTGCTCGGACAAATGTCGCATTTGCTCCAGGGCGTCACGAACCCGGTCTCTTTCGCCACGGGTCTCGGCCAGTTCAGCGCGGGTCTGTTCTAGATCTCTATACGCCTGATCGAACGCGTCCTGGCTCCTGTCCAAGGCGTTTCGTATCTGACCCAACTCCTCATGAGAGTGGGCCACGTCGCTTTGCGCGCGTTCCCTGTCTTCCCGGGCTTCGGCCAAAGCCTGTTGGGTTTGGGTGAGTTCAGACTGGGCGTGCTCCGCCACAGACAGAGCCTGAACCAGCGCGCCATTCGCCTGAGTGGCTTCGGCGCGGCTCCGGTACGAATCGTGACGCATCTGGACGAGTTGGGCTCGTGTCTGGTCCAAAGCTCCAGTGGCATCGGCCAGAGCCTGGCCCAGCGAAGCCACCTGAACCAGCGCCTCACTTCGCGCTGCGGCTTCAGCGTCAAGAGCGGCGCGCGATTGAGCCAGCATCTCGTCGCGACGCTGCACGAGAGCCTGCGCCGGCCTGCTGATCTCCGGAAGGATCAGCCCGTCCCAGAGGCTTGGACCGTAGGCGAAATGCTTCTTTAGCTCTTTGTGTTCGTCCGACACATAGTAGCGATTGAGGCCGTCGAAGTGGACAAAGGCGTAGCCCTTGGCCCGCAGCAGCTGCTCCCACTCCCGATGTGTTTTTACGTGGGTCGAGGGAGCAATGGCTTCAACGACGATGATCCACGGCCTGACCGACGAGGTCCGCCATCCTTCGAGGGCCTGCGTCTCGAAGCCCTCGACATCGATCTTTAGCCAATGAAGCGGCCTGCCCTCGAAGTCTGCCAGGATTTGATCGAGGGTGACACTGACGACAAGCGTCTCATGGACATTCCATCCCCGGTCCCGGATGCCGGCCACGATCTCGTCAGATCCGGTGGACAGGCCAGTGTCGGGTATTTCGTAAAATCTCAGCGTCCCAGGCTCACTGGAAACAGCGGCCTGGATGACGATTTCATCCGGACGATCTTTGCGAAGAAGCGCGGCATATGCGGCCGTCGGCTCGACGTGCACGCCGCGCCATCCCAGCTCGTAAAACCCCTTGCTCACCGAGTCGAAAATCGGATCCTGGGCGCCAATGTCCAGATAGGTGCCCCGCTCGACATCCTTAAGCGCGCGCCACAAGAGCACGTCCTCGAAATTCTGGGCGTAGGAGCAGATGGGCATGCAGGTTCCTAATACATCTGAACCACAGCCAGACTTAAATGAGCTTTGCGTGGCTGATCGCCAACCCGCGTTCGCGCCGTCTTCGCAGTCATGGCTGGCTGCGCACCTCGTTGGCAGGTGCGCCTAGTGAGCCTGAAACGCACTGAACAGCTCCTCTGTAGGCATGCTGGCGGCAGGATGGCCAAGCGCTCTGGCGAGCTCGTAAGCAGACCTCAACTCATCCAAGCGTTGTTCAAACTCTTTCAGGTGTTTCAGCCGCATCACGGCACGTGCCGCCGAAAAATAAGCGCTGTTACCGACCGTGTCGATTTCAAACAGGCCCTTCCACATCATTTCCACCAGCCACATACGATTGGCGCGCCGGCGATCGACTTCGGCGGGATCGGCGCCCAGACGCTCAGCCAAGTCCCAGGCCGCTGGAAGGTGCTCAAGCTCCAAAAGAGCTCCGTAGTCCTGCCAGGACACGTTCGAGTTGGCCATAAGCAATGGCTGGCCGATCCAGTAAGCCGGCTCGTCCATCATATAGTTCAGCACGTAATATGTGGTCGGCACACACGATCGCATCGTCGAAAAAATTCGGCCGCTTGTGTCCTGGCAATAGGACCTCAAGGCGTGGTCGCGCCGGTAAACATGCGAGTATATCGCGCCAAAGAAATTCTCGGTCTTTGCCGCGATCGCCTTCACTGGAGCGAACTCGTCCTCGCACGCCAGCTCGAGCGTATTGTAAGCCCCAAGGAAGGTTTCCAGGTCGCCGACGTTGGCTGGATCGGCCTCGGCCGTGTAGCCATAGTTGACGTAAATCAAACCCAGAGTCGGGCGCTCGTTGAGGATCTCAAGGACACGTTCGATCGCGCCTGGAAGGGTGAGGTCATCGTCTCCGAGAATCCAGATATACTCCCCCCTCGCCGCCTGGGCCGTTACCGCTAGATTACCTAGCATTCCGACATTCTTTGGGTTGCGGACGTAGCGGAAGTCCGGACGGGAGAGGAAGGGCTCGACCGCTGATGACGTGTTGTCCGTCGAGGCGTTGTCAACCACGAGTATTTCCAACTCGGCCAGCGGCTCCTGACGCTGCGCGAAGATGTTCGTGAGATTGACTTCAAGCCAGCCTGCTCGATTGTAGGTGCTTATGCACAGGGACAACTTAGGTCGGCGGCGCAGATTGAATAGGGTCGCGTAGACGTCTCCTCGCACCTGCGCCTCGATCGGCCGCAAGCTGTCGCTCAAACGATCCGCGGCCAAATCGGCGACCAGATCCTTGGCGTATTCGTTCCATGAACGGACCGGGCGCGCGATGGCCTCATTGGCCAGCTGACGCCGCCACTCCGGATCGCAAAGCTTCAGGATCGCATCGGTCAATTCGCTCTGGCGCTGCGTTTCCGCGACTAAGACGCCCGGTATAGGCTCCATTCGAGGCGAAGCCGCCGCGGGTTCAAGCACCAGGCACGGAACGCCCCGCCACAAACTCTGCGCGATCTTGGAGTGGAGCTCGGCGTCAAACACCGAAAGAACAACGAAGTCGGCGCTTTCGGCCAGGGCCAGCAGCCGGTCGCCGTCAGCTTCTTTCTCCCAGATCGCTTCCGGAATCGAGGCGGTCTTCGCGTCCAGGTCCGCAGCATCGCTGGGCTGCAAATCCGCCTGGACTCCCGTCATGGTAAAGATCAGTTGATTGGGACTGCACTTCGCCGCTTCGGCCGCGGCGTGGAGAAACATTGCATCGTGCGGCGAGCCGCCCAACGGTGTCGCAACAAAGATCCGAACCGCCCCGGACGCGGCCCTTTTGGGAGCCACGCGCCGAGATTGCCCTGGTATTTCGGTGGGCGATGAAAGCGCCTTGAAGCGGTGCTCGGCGCTGCCGACCTTTTCGCGCAATGACAGGAGGAAGCGATAGAAAGCGTCAAACCTGTGCTCGGAGACGCCGTACACCTTGTCGAAGCTCGCGAGGCATTCGAACAATTCGCGATCCTGCTCAAACGGGTGGGCGAGACCCGGTCCCGGAGCGCTAACCGCAGCCTCATGCAGGAGAGCGGCGGTGCGCAGACCGTGGCGTCGCGCAAACGCTGTTAGCCCGCTCAACTGTGAAGCGCCGATACGGCTGGGCTGCAGCACCCAGCGAGGCGCGTTGTCGTCGTCCGGACTGATCCAATCTGCCCAGGGTATTGGCGCGCCGCTGTGCGACGTCTTTCCAAACTGAATATCGGAGGGGATCAACTGCTGGCCTCTAGCGTCCCATGCCGCTGGCACGAGTGCAAGGCCCCTGTCCGAGAGAGCGTGGGCCAGCCTCGAGGCGAATTCCGCCGTTGGCGAGACCGGCGATGCAGCGGGATCGACGCAATAGTAGAGCGCGGCCAAATTTTGCATGGACAGATTTGCGTCGGTCAGAACCCCGCGGATACGCCGAACGTAGTCCGACCACGGCATTTTTGAGGCCTCTCGCGTCTGCCCCGGTGCAAATATCTTTCTGATCAGGGGCTGAGACGTCGCCCGCTCATGCTGCACGAAAAACGCGGTCAAATCATTGGTGGCGACAGTCGAGACTGGCATGATTGCGTCGGCCAAAAGCAGCGCTTGCATGTATCGTTCATAGGCGTCGGCGACGCGGCCGCCATCCTTCTTCAGTCGCAAGGGTTCAGCGCCCTGAAAGATGAAGGCAGACCGCAGTCCGAGCCGTTTGGCCTCCATTATCAAATCCATGGCGATCAGATCGGCGCCGCCGGTCCCGTCGCGCACAAAATCGGCGACAAGCAGCCAGTCATCCTCGCCGCAAGACGTGGATCCCACCGTTGTCGTTGGCGCATGATCGCCTCGGCAGCCCCTGGATCGATCAGCCAGGTCCCTCAATCCGATCCGATCCAACTCGCTCCTGGAGGCGAGTTGCAAGGCCTTTGCGGCCGTGCTCCAGCAAACGAAAAGGATCTCTTCGCCCTGGTCCACCAACGCTGTTGCGAGCGGTCGGAACAATTCCGCAGCTTCGGCGTCATCGCCGATTGTCGAATCGACAAGCAGAAAGATGGCGGGGCGTTCCGGCTTCGTCAGCGTCACCGGAGGGCCGCCGGGGCCTGCCGACGATGGGGCCGAGATTTCAGCGTTCACTGCCGGCGACGTCCAGCTCTCGGTCAGGCGCCGCAACTGCTGATCGATGGTCCCCAGCACCTGTTCCACGTCGGCTGCTGGCGCCACCGCGACGGCGGGAGCGGCTTTGACGCCGGCCCCTAGAACCTCCAACTCGCGTAAGACCGAACGGTTGCCCGGTTGGCGAGCGAGCGAGGCGCGAAAGGTTGCAATGGCTTCCTCGCGCTTTCCCATCATCTTCTGCAACTGGCCGAACAGCAGAAACGCGTCGGCGTCGCCGTCATTGAGCCCGATCGCCCGGCGATAGGCCGCATAAGATTCTTCGAAGGCTCCCGCCTCCTTCAGGCAGTTGGCGGCCTGCACCCATATGGCGAAGTCACGGGGGTGTTTATCCAAGTGTTTCTGATACAGGATCGCCGCTTCAGCCCAGCGCTTTTCATCTCGGCAACGGTCCGCCTCCTGGCGCCCCGGCGTCCGGGCGCTCTTTCGCACGCGCGCCCCACGGACGTGAAGCCGATCGAACAGAGACCGGGTGGGAACCGTTGGGCTGCGCCCCGACGCTACCGCCTGCGCCGGCGGAGCGAAGGGTGCGACCTCAACGGAAGCGCCCAGAGCTTCCAACTCCCGCACCATCGAGCTGTTCTGGGGTTGGCGAGCGAGCGTTGCGCGAAAGGCTTCGATGGCTTCCTCGCGCTTCCCCATCATCTTCACCAGATGGCCAAACAGCAGAAACGCGTCGGCGTCGCTGTCATTGAGCGCGATCGCCTGGCGATAGGCCGCATAGGATTCCTCGAAGGCGCCCGCCTCCTTCAGGCAGTTGGCGGCCTGCACCCAGATGGCGAAGTCACGGGGGTGTTTATCTAGATGTTTGCGGTACAGCGCGGCCGCTTCAGCCCAACGCCTTTCATCTCGACAACGGTCCGCCTCCCGGCGAGCTCGCGTCCGGGCGCTTTTCTGCATCTCTGCCCGATCGGCGGCAAACCGGTTTGACAGCGACATGTCTAGTTCCTACGTCGAAAGCGTGGTCCGCTGGCCGCCTGCCCCAACTTCGATGAATCCCGCATCGCTTGGAGCCGAGCGCCGCATTGGCGTCACTGGCTCCGGCCCGCGACGCCATAACTCTTTTCCTCTACAATTGAGGAACCCATCAGGACATTCAATTCCTTCTTAATCTTCGATCTCAGGTCATTATTCTTATGAATTGCCCGAGCTGTCGCGATAAATTCCCCGTCATATTTCGCGTTCTTTTCAAGTTCGCGTATACGCTCCTCTAAATCCCAAATCGTCTCATTCACAGACTTCAGTTGGGCCTCAAGGGCGGATGAATCTATCCCAATATTAGGGAGGGCGTTAGCGACCTCTCGCAGCAATGAAAGCTCAAGTCTAATATTCTTGAGCTTTGCATCATCCGCGATCCGCGCCGACTTTATCTCAAGTATACTTATTTTGTCGAACAATTCCCCCACAGATACCGGTACCGATACGCTATCCACCATGCCGTTGGCCTCCGTCCACCAGGTCAAGCGCCTGGACGCATCACTGACACGCCCTATAAGAAGGGGTTCCAGGTTGCGTGACCTCCCCGACCCGCATCTGGTCTAGTGCAACTTTTGTATTCTCTACCCCGCTCAGGGTCCAGCGCGTTTCCAACCCGGATGCGTCGACGCGGGCCACAATCCTGGGTGTCGGCGCCACTTCCGCCTGAACGATGACGGCGCGCTCTGAGTGCGCCCCAATCACGACGACTGAACGCTCCGGCCCTCCGCGTTTCCGGTCGGTCTCTCGTGTTCCTTCATCGCAAAATATGTATCCCGGATCATTTTCTTCGCGCTGGCACGCGGCGACCATTGGAGAAGGTCGGTAGCCCGTGAATTGCTTCCCACCAACTCCGTGACGTCCCCGAACCTTGGCGGCGGGTTGTCTTCAACGATTTCGCAGTCCGGCACTTCGGAAATCGACAAAGCATATTCCGCGATCTCCCGAACACTTATCGGAGCGCCTGAGCAAACGTTCAGGGTGACGCCGGGGTCCAGCCTGCCCCGCTCACAGTTGGTCCTGGCATAGAATTCCACAACGTCATCAACATGCAAGTAGTCACGGATGTTGTGCGCATTTCTTAGCGTCAGCACCCTGTTGACCTTTTCCTGCTCAATCCTCAGGATGCGCGCAATGAGCGCTGGAATAAAGAAGGCCGTCCTTTGCCCCGGGCCCGAGTGGTTGAAGGGTCGCAAGACACAAAGCTTCAAGCCGCGGCCAACCAACATGCGCAGGGCGACTTCGCTGGCGTATTTGGAAGCCGCGTAAAGGTTTGACGGCGCAACAAAATCATCCTCGCTGACGACGTTTCCGGGGCGGTCGCCATAGACCATGCCCGACGAGACAAGAAACAGCCAAGCGTCAGGGTTGGTCTCGAGCAGGCTCTCCGCAATCGAAACGGCGCCATCCAAATTGGTGCGCCACATCAATTCGAGGTCCGCCGTTTCGCTGGGCAACTCCGAGAAGGCGGCCAGATGGATCACGGCGCCGGGGCGAGAACGCTCCAAGGTCGTACTGACCTGGTTGCGATCGGTGATGTTCACCTGGGAGGTGGAAACAGACGGCGACCAAGCGACATCAGTCGCGTCGGACCGCACCCACGCATCCACCTGCGTCGCCGAATCCGCCGACTGAGCCAAACGTTGCACGAGCCTGCGCCCGA
>Ga0302314_10007446_pt1 | contig 19679 bp, 14 predicted proteins | sample III_Palsa_N2_3_FD_200533 | JGI IMG/M metagenome (GOLD analysis project Ga0302314, IMG submission 200533) | Peat permafrost microbial communities from Stordalen Mire near Abisko, Sweden - III_Palsa_N2_3 | ecosystem: Environmental > Terrestrial > Soil > Palsa > Peat permafrost | place: Sweden...
TCTCCGATGCCTTTGCACGTGATGGTCTTGAGGTGCGGCTCAACACCCAGGTAGTCGGCGTGCGCGTGGAAAACGGCAGCAAGGTGGTCGATCTGATCAGCGCTGATTACCGCAGCACCATCGAAGTTGACGCCATCCTCACCGGTGTCGGCCGCGTTCCCAACGTTCAGGGGCTGGACCTCGAGGCAGCGGGCATCAAATACGATGCCGACAATGGCATTGCCGTCGACGATTTCCTGTGTACCAGCAATCCACGCATCTATGCCGCCGGCGATATCTGTCTCGAAGAGCAATACACCGATACCGCGGCAGCCTCGGCGCGCATCGTGATACACAACGCGTTGTTGCGCGGCAAAAAACGTCTCAGCAAGCTGGTCATCCCGTGGTGCACTTATACCGATCCGGAAATTTCTCATGTCGGCATGTACGTGCGCGAGGCAAACCGCAAAGGCATCCCGGTCAAGACGTTTACCGTTCCCATGCACCAGATCCACCGCGCGGTGACGGACAGCGAAGAGGTCGGCTTCGTGAAAATCCATATCCGGGACGGCACCGACAAGATTCTTGGCGCCACCATCGTGGCTCGCCACGCCGGCGAGATGATCAACGAGATCACCCTGGCGATGGTGGCCGGGATCGGCCTGCGTACGTTGGCCGAAGTCATCCACGCTTATCCGACCCAGGCAGAAGCCATCCGCGAAGCGGCCAAGGCGTACGTTCGCTCGCGCGTCACGGCGCGGTTGCGCACTAGGTTGCAGCGCTGGATGGCACGCCGATCGTCATCTCCGGCGGCGTAGCCACGCTCACACCGATTTATCGGTGGCTTGCGTAGGATGGTCGACTTGTCATCTCGTCACTTCAACTAAAGGACACGCTATGGAACTGGGCATGATCGGTCTCGGCAAGATGGGCGCCAACATGGCGGAACGTCTGGTGCAGGGCGGCCACAAGGTGACCGGCTTCGATCCGAACGCGGACGCGCGCAAGGCACTGGAAGCGAAGGGGGCAGGGTCGGCCGATTCGTTGCAGGCGCTGGTCAAGGCATTGCCTGCACCGCGCGTGGTGTGGCTGATGGTGCCGTCCGGCAAGATCACCGACGACACGGTCAACGCGCTGATACCGCTGCTCGCCAAGGGCGATACCGTGATCGACGGCGGCAACTCCAACTACAAGGACAGCGTGCGCCGCGCGAAGCTGTATGCCGATAACGGTCTGGGTTATGTCGACTGCGGCACCAGCGGTGGTGTGTGGGGCCTGAAAGAGGGCTATAGCATGATGGTCGGCGGCGACGAGAAAACCGTCGATGCGCTGAAGCCGATCTTCGAGACGCTGGCACCGGGCAAGGCACAGGGCTGGGGTCGCGTGGGCCCGGTCGGCTCCGGCCACTTCACCAAGATGGTCCACAACGGCATCGAATATGGCCTGATGCAGGCCTATGCCGAGGGCTTCTCGATCCTGCAGCACAAGCAGGAATTCGGCCTCGATCTCAAGCAGATCGGCGAGATCTGGCGCTATGGCAGCGTGGTGCGCTCGTGGCTGCTCGATCTCACTACCGACGCCCTCGGCAAGAACCCGAAGCTGGACGGCATCGCACCTTATGTCGTCGACTCTGGCGAAGGCCGCTGGACGGTCGATGAGGCGATTGACCTCAACGTGCCTGCCCCGATCATTACCGCGTCATTGATCGAACGCCTGCGCTCGCGCGATACCGAGTCGTTCTCCGACAAGTTGCTGTCGGCTATGCGCAACGAGTTCGGTGGCCACGAGATCAAGTCCGAAGCAAAATGACGTGATGCGTGGTGGGAAACCGCCGCGCTGACTCAAGCTTCGCACCGGCCGACGTGAGCCACGTCGGCCGGTGATCAGGGCGCGTCCGCTTTGGCCGTCACGATGTAGTGCTGCACGAGCGGCTCAAATTCCAGCAGGAAGTCCTGATCCTCTGGGTAGTATTTGGCCTTGAGCACCTCATCGCCCGCAAAATCCCGGATGCAGTTTTCGGATTCCCAATGCGTCACGGTCAGGAAATGGGTGACCTCGCCCTCATCCCGGCGCAGCAAGGACACGCTGAGGTTTCCTGGAATGGACCGATAGTCCGGGATGGCCTTCTGTTCAAGGAAAGTTGCATACGCGTCAGCCTTTGAACGCGGTGTACGGCCATGCCACATGCGACAGATCATGAGACCTCCTATAGGGACATTAACCAACGTCGTCATTCCTGCGACGGCAGAAGGAGCTTTTCAACAGCGAAGCTGGTCACCTGGTGCGCACCACGACGGCTGCCATCAACCATCATCCCAATCGCAGCAGCCTTCTCACCGTCGGCAAATTGCGGCGGCTGATTTCCGGGCTGAGCTCGGTGCCGTCGATCCGCGCCAGTACGCGACCGTCGGCAAGCGTCTTCAGGCCGAGCAGACGCGCGGGCGGCACCAGGCAATTGCGATGCAGGCGGATCAATTGATCCGGATAGGATTCCTCCAGCTGCCGTAGTGATTCCTCGATCAGCAATTCGCCGCGGCGGTGTTGCACCACCACGTATTTTTCTTCGGCGAGCAGGCAGATCACTTCGTCCAGGGCGATTCGCACCTGCTCGCCGCGCATGCGGCCATACAAGTAGGCTGCCGGTTCGCGCGGATGATCGACGAGCCGCAGTTGCGCGCGCTGCAGCGCGTCGCGCAATCGCTCCAGCCGTACCGGTTTGAGCAGGTAATCGACAGCACCCAACTCGAACGCCTGTAGCGCGTGGGCTTCGTAGGCGGTGCAGAAAATCACCTGCACGCGGGTCCGCCCGGATAGACGCTGCGCCAGAGCTGTGCCGCTCAGGCCCGGCATGTTGATGTCCAGCAACAGCACGTCCGGGTGCAGTTGGCCCAGCGAGGCGAGCGCGGTTTCGCCGTCGCCGACGCTGCCGACAACTTCCACACCGTCGCATTCGCCAAGCAGAGCGGTCAGCCGGGCGCGCGCCAGCGGTTCGTCGTCAACGATCAGTACGCGCATCTAGGGCTTTCCCGGAAGTTGCACTTCCACGACGTAGCGATCCCCCTGCGCTCCAGCCTGCACGGTGGCGCGTGGACCGTAGCGGTACGCGATGCGTTGACGCACGCTGTCCAGGCCGTGGCCATTGCCAGGTATCGAGGGACGGTCAGGCAGCGGGTTGACGATGTCGATACGCACGCCGCCGCCGTCGCGACGACCGCGCAGGATCACCTCACCACCTTCCAGCAGCGGCTGGATGCCGTGGCGTATGGCGTTCTCCACCAGCGGTTGCAACAACAATCGTGGCAGTGGGAAATCGGCTGGCAGATCGTCCAGTTCACGCTGCACCCGCAGGCGCGCGCCGAAGCGCAACTGTTCGATAGCCAGGTAGCGCTCGATCAACGCCAGCTCGTCGCCGAGGGTGCCGTCGTCGGTGTCGTGTTGGCCCAATGCGGCACGAAACAGTTCGGACAGATCCTCCACGGTGCGCTCGGCCGCGGCCGGATCGACGTGGATCAAGGCCGCCACCGTATTCATGCTGTTGAACAGGAAGTGCGGGCGGATACGCGCCTGCAGCGCGTCGACCTGTGCCCGTGTAACCGCCGCCAGCCGCACCTGCCATTGCGCCAGTACGTAGAAGTAGCGCAGCATCGCCGCGCCCAGCAAAGCCGCAATCACCACGTTGTCGCGTATGAAGACACCCATGCCGGGCTTGATCAGCTGCATCTCCAGCGCGTCATCGAACCAGTGCGCCGCTGCGCTTGCGATGAGCACGATCAGGACGATCAGCAACCACACCCCGACATATGGTGCATGCCCAGGCAACCGTTGCAGCAGCGGTCGCAGCTTGCATAACGCCACGGTGATCACCAATACCATCCAGGTCACGAACAGCATGCTGACGCTGTAGGCCGACCAGTTGCGCTGGTCGCGTGCGAGCCACATCACCGTCACGGTCAGCGCGCCGACGACAAACAACGCGAACAGCGCCGGTAGTCCGCAGAAATCCGGCAGCGGGCTGTGTTCGACGCGGCCGCGCGGGCCGTTGGCGATAAGGGATGCGCGCATGCGGCAAGTATGCCGTATGTGCGGGTGTGCAAAGTCGTCTGGTATGGACCGTTTCTGCCCGCCGACCCGATCAGGTCAGGCGCTGACCGAGCCAGTGGCGCAGGTCGCTGATCTCTTCGGCGCACACCGCGTGTGCCATCAGATAGGTATGCCACTCCACCACATAGCCCAGCGATTGCAGCAGGTCACGCGAATCGACGCCGCGCTGCAGGATGACGACCGGGTCGAGCGTGCCATGACCCCAGAACATCGGAACGTTCGCGTTCGCCGGACTGCGTTCGGCGGCGAGCGCCGCGTGCATCGGCAGATAGGTCGACAGCGCAATGATGCCAGCCAGCTTTTCCGCATGCCGCAGGCCTGCAGCCAATGCAATCGCGCCACCCTGCGAGAAGCCGGCGAGCAGGATCCTTTCACTGGGTACGCCGCGGGTGTGTTCGCGCGCGATCAGCGTTTCGATCTCATCGACCGAAGCGCGTATGCCTGCTTCATCCTGTCGCGCAGCAAGATCGAACGCAGCGATGTCGTACCAGGCGCGCATCGACATGCCGTTGTTGATCGTCACCGGCCGCACCGGCGCATGCGGAAACACGAAGCGAACCGCTGGCCACGCGCTATCCACCAGTTGCGGCACGATCGGCGCGAAATCGTTGCCGTCGGCACCCAATCCATGCAGCCAGATCACGCTGTAGCGAGGGTTGGCGGCAGTTTCGAGTTCCAACGCGGGCAGGGTCATGGTTTGGTCGTGACAAAGGTGAAGTTCACATCGTAGCAGCCGTCTCGCTGGACAAGCGCCACGCGAGCACCCCTGACTTATGGCATAGCCCGCCGCGCGATGCCGGTGCGCTCGGGTATCCTGACTATTTGCGGGGATATCCAGATGCGTCGACTGTTGCTTGCCGGTCTCGTTGCGTTCGCCGTGCTGCCCGCTGCGGCCGCCACACCGCCAGCGCCAGGCTCGCTCGACCTTGAAACCATCATGGCCAATCCGGACTGGATCGGGCAGCCGGTGGAAATGCCGTACTGGAGTGTGGACGGCCGCAATCTGTATTACTCGCTGAAGCGCGACGGCAGTCCGGTGCACGATCTCTATCGGGTCGATCCCGCCAGCGGCCAGAGCGTGAAGCTGGACCCCGCAGCGATGGCGCAGGCCGATGGCCCAGCGGTGTTCGACCGTGCGCATCGGCACGCGGCGTTTATCCTGCACGGCGACGTGTTCCTGGTGGATCTGAGCAGCGGCCGGCGGGTGCAGGTAACGCGCACGCCGCAGGAAGAGTCCTCTCCGCAGTTTTCCGCCGATGGCCGCGCGCTGCAGTACCGCGACGGCAACAACTGGTACAGCTATGACCTTGCCGGCGGCGTTACGGCGCCAGCAGCGGTATTGAATTTCGCTGACGATCCGCAGGCGAAGAACCCCGACGAACTGGGCGACCTGCAGCTGAAGCTGTTCAAGACGTTGCGCGAGATCAAGGCCGACAAACAAGCCATGCGCGACGAGGACAAGGCGCTGGCGGCAGCCGATCCCGGTCGTGCGCCGCCGCCGTTCTGGCTGGGCGACAAGTCCAGGCTGGTGGGTACCGAATTGTCACCGGATGGCCGCTGGATGCTGGTCGTCACCACGCCGAAGGATCACGCGCGGGGCGAATCGCCGAAGGTCATTCACTACGTCACCGACAGCGGCTATACCGAGCCGCAGAATGCGCGCACCTACGTGGGCCGCAACGATCCGTCACCGCAGTCGCTGCTGCTGCTGGACCTGGTCAACCACAAGTCGTTTCCGTTGAAGACCGACAGCTTGCCAGGCATCAAGGACGACCCGCTCAAGGCACTGCGCAGCCAGGCGGTCGCGGCGCTGGAGAAAGCCGACAAGCAGGACGAGGCCAAGGCGCTGAAGGCACCCGAGGTGCGCGCCGTACGTATCATCTCGAACTCCGAAGACGGCGGTGGCGGCGGGATCGTATGGAGCGATGACGGCAGCCATCTTGCCGTGCAACTGCGCTCGATCGACAACAAGGATCGCTGGATCGCCAACGTCGATTTCAACCAGCACGCGCTGGTCAATCAACAGCGGCTCACCGACCAGGCATGGATCAACTGGAACTTCAACGATTTTGGCTGGCTGAAAGACGGCCGCACGCTGTGGTACATGAGTGAGGAGAGCGGCTATTCGCAGCTTTACCTCAAGTCGCTGGATGGCAAGGCAAAGCCGCTCACGTCGGGCAAGTTCGAAGTCAGTCATCCGCAACTCAGTGACGATGGCCAGTGGTTCTACGTGCGCACCAATCAGGTCGCGCCATACAGCTACGACGTCTATCGGCTCCCGGCCACCGGCGGTGCGCTGACCCGTGTCACCAACTATCAGGGCATGGATGATTTCAAGTTGTCGCCCGATGGCAAGCAGCTCGCCGTACTGCATTCTTCGCCTTATGTTTTTGCACAACTGGCGGTGCAGGATGCCGCTGGCGGGACGCCGCGTGAGCTCACCAACACCATGCAGCCGGCGTATACCGCGCATGCGTGGATCACGCCGAAGATCGTGCAGGTGCCGTCGTCGCACGGTGCCGGGGTGATTTACGCGAAGTACTACGGTCCTGCCGATGAAACCGCGGCGGCTTCACGTCCGGCGGTGTTCTTCGTGCATGGCGCCGGCTATCTGCAGAACGTCACGCTGTCGTCGACGTATTACTTCCGCGAGCAGATGTTCAACAACCTGCTGGTGCAGCAGGGCTTCGTGGTACTGGATATGGACTACCGCGCCTCCGAGGGCTATGGCCGTGCCTGGCGCACCGCGATCTACGAAAAGATGGGTCATCCGGAACTGGAGGATCTGCTCGACGGCAAGGCGTGGCTGGTCAAGAACCACGGCGTCGATCCACAGCGCATCGGCGTCTATGGCGGCAGCTACGGCGGCTTCATGACCGAGATGGCCCTGCTGCGTGCGCCGGGCGAATTCGCCGCCGGTGCCGCGCTGCGTGCGCCGTCCGACTGGACCAGCTACAACGACGAATACACCTCCGACATCCTCAACGATCCCATGCTCGATCCGGCGGCGTACCAGACCAGTTCGCCGATCGAATTCGCGGCGAACCTGCGCGACCCGCTACTGATTGAGCACGGCCTGATCGACGACAACGTGATGACCAGCGACTCGATCCGCCTGTACCAGCGCCTGATCGAGCTGCACAAGCAAAACTTCTGGATGTCGCTGTATCCGCTGGAACGCCACGGCTTCCAGCATCCCGATTCGTGGTACGACGAATACCGCCGCATCGACGAGCTGTTCAATACGTATGTGAAACCGGTGAAGGCGGTTACGGGGAACTGATTGATTCAGTGCCAGGCAAGACCTGATCGAGTGGTCAAAATTCAGCTGCCCTAAAACCGTTCACCCTGAGCGTAGGCCGCAAGGCCGAAGTCGAAGGGCCGCCTCGGCCTCCCCTTCGACTTCGCTCGCGCTACGCTCAGGGCGAACGGTGGAGGGCGGATGCATTCAGCACGAGGCGGTAGACACGCTGGCAGCTCAACCGTCCTGACGCAAACCCGCCGCTTCGCGTGCCAGCAGCTCAATGGCTGCCCATTCGCCAGCGGCAAGTTTGTCAGGCGGGGTCAGCCATGAGCCACCGACGCAGATCACATTCGGCAATGCGAGAAAATCGGCTGCATTGGTGAGGCTGATACCGCCGGTGGGACAGAAGCGGATCTGCGGCAACGGGCTGGCCCAGGCGCCCAGCAACTTGTGGCCGCCCGCCGGCACAGCCGGAAAGAATTTCAGATAGCGATAGCCGCGCTCCAGCAGGGTCATCACCTCGCTGGCCGTAGCTGCGCCTGGCAGCAGTGGCAACGCGCAATCGTCAGCTGCATCGAGCAGGTACGGCGATACCCCCGGCGACACGGCAAAACGTGCGCCGGCTTGCTGCGCCGCATGCAGGTCGCGTGCACTCAGCACGGTGCCCACGCCAATCACAGCGCCTTCCACTTCCGCGGCGATTGCGCGGATCGCATCCAGTGCAGCCGGCGTGCGCAAGGTGACTTCGATCGCCGGAATGCCACCGGCCACCAGTGCGCGCGCCATGGGCACGGCCGCACGTGCGTCGTCGATCATGACCACCGGAATCACTGGCGCCAGTCGCATCGTTGTTTCGATCTGTTGCTGCTTTTGTTCGATGTTGCTGGTCACGTCACGCTCCGGGCTTTTCTGACTCCTCCCCTTGCTTGGCAGGGGGAGGTTGGGAGGGGTAATTCGGGCTGGCGATGAGGTCAAGAGCACCCCACCCCAACCCTCCCCTGCGAGCAGGGGAGGGAGCAGAGCTAAAGTACGCCGGCACCGAGGTCGGCGGTGGTTGCCGCCTGTCGGAACAGGCCGAACAATTCGCGGCCCATGCCGATGTGCTGGGCGGACAGGTCGACGGTGTGCGGCAGTCGGGCATCCAGTTCGTGTGCTTCCATCAGGACGTCCAGACGGCCGTTCACGGCATCGAGACGGATCATGTCGCCGTTGCGGATCTTTGCGATATTTCCGCCAGCGACCGCTTCGGGTGTCACATGGATTGCCGCGGGCACGCGGCCGGAGGCGCCGGACATGCGGCCGTCGGTGAGCAAGGCGATCCGATGGCCGCGGTCCTGCAGCAGCGCCAGCGTGGGTGTCAGCTTGTGCAGTTCCGGCATGCCATTCGCCTGCGGACCCTGGAAGCGCACCACGGCGACAAAGTCGCGATTCAGCTCGCCGCGCTTGAATGCGGCCGGTAGCTCGTCCTGATCCTGAAAGACGATCGCTGGCGCTTCGATCAGCAACCGGTCGTCCGGCACCGACGATACCTTGATCACTGCCCGGCCAAGGTTGCCTTGCAACATGCGCAAGCCGCCATCGGCGCGGAACGGTTCGTCCATGCCGCGCAGCACGCCACGATTGCCGCTCTGTTTCGACACTGACTGCCAATGCAGCGCACCGTCATGATCCAGTTGCGGTATTTGCGCATAGCCGGCCATGCCGGTGCCGAAGATGGTATTCACATCGGCGTGCAGCAGACCGGCATCGAGCAGCTGGTCGATCAGGAACGCCATGCCGCCTGCGTCGTGAAACTGATTCACGTCGGCGTAGCCGTTTGGATAGATGCGTGCCAGCAGCGGGATCACGCCGGACAGCGCGTCGAAATCGTCCCAGCGAAGTGCAATGCCGGCGGCCTGCGCGATCGCCACCAGATGCAGCAAGTGGTTGGTCGAGCCGCCTGTCGCGTGCAGGCCGATCACGCCGTTGATGATCGCGCGCTCGTCGACGATATGGCCGATCGGGAGATAGCTATCGCCAAGCGCAGTCATCGAACCGATACGACGCACGAGATCGGCAGTCAGCGCGTCACGCAACGGCGTGTCCGGTGCGGTGAAACTGGCGCCAGGCAGATGCAGGCCCATGATCTCCATCAGCATCTGGTTGGAGTTCGCAGTGCCATAGAACGTGCAGGTGCCGGCGGCGTGATACGACGCCGCTTCCGCCTCCAGCAACTCGGCCTTGCTGGCCTTGCCGTCAGCATACGCCTGACGCACTTTCGACTTCTGTTCGTTCGGGATGCCGCTGGGCATCGGGCCGGAAGGCACAAACGCAGCGGGCAGGTGACCAAAGCTCAGTGCGCCGATCAGCAGGCCCGGCACGATCTTGTCGCAGATGCCCAGGTACAGCGCGCCATCGAACATGTCGTGCGATAGCGCCACCGCGGTCGCCATCGCCACAAGATCGCGCGAGAACAGCGACAACTGCATCCCGGCGCGGCCCTGGGTGATCCCGTCGCACATCGCCGGCACGCCGCCGGCGACTTGCGCGGTAAAGCCGGCGTCACGCGCTATCTGGCGGATCAGGCCCGGGTAGCGCTCATACGGCTGGTGCGCGGACAGCATGTCGTTATAGGCGGTGACGATGGCCAGATTGGCGCGTCGACCGCTGCGCAAGGCGGCCTTGTCCTCGGTGCCGCATGCGGCGAAGCCGTGCGCGAGATTTCCACAGGACAGATGTTCCCGTTGCGGGCCACCGCGATCCACCGCGTCGATCCGTCGCAGATAGGCCGCGCGCGTCTCACGACTGCGCTCGCGCAGACGTTCGGTGACTTCGGCAACCACGGGGTGCAGCGTGCTCATGATTCATTCCGTGTGGGTAGGAGCGCACTGCGTGCGCGAGAGCCGGTCAGGGACACCAGTACACCGCCACCGGCACGCGCTGCTGGGTCAGCACGGCATGGATCGGATAGTTCTGCGCCGCACCGAGGCCGAGCCGGACATCGGCGAGCAGATCACGCTTCTTTTCGCCGGTGACCAGCAGGTAAAGCGCGCGGGTATTCAGCAGCGTGGGCAGGCTGAGCGTGATGCGCGGCTCGCCCGCATCGGGTGCATGCATCGGCAACACCGGGGCGCGACCGGTGAGGTCCAGCGCTTCGGTCAGATGATCGCCACCAGGAAAGAAGGACGCGGTATGGCCATCGTCGCCCATGCCCAGCACCACCGCGTCGAACGGCAACGGCAGCCCGTTAATGCAGGCGGTGGCTTCGGCGAGCCCCGCCTCCGGCGTCGGCGCACCGGTGTACAACGGCACGAACGTCGCGGCGCTGGCAGCGTGCTGCAACAGCAGCGACTTCACCAGTTGCGCGTTGGAACGTTCGTCGGTGTCCGGCACCCAGCGTTCGTCGACCAGGGTTACCTGCACGTTGGCCCAGTCCAGTTTCTCGCGCGACAACACATCGAAGAATTGCTTCGGTGTGGTGCCGCCGGAAACGGCGAGCACGGCGTGGCCACGTTCGGTCAGCGCGATACGCAACCGTTCGGCGACCCGTTCGGCCAGCGCCTGCGCCTGGGCCTGGCACTGGGTGAAGCTATGGGTAGTGACGTTCAAATGGGTGGTCATGGCTGATAGTGACGTGCCCGCTGCATCAGTCGATGCAGATACGCGTCGGGTGGGGAAGGGAGCCAAAGTCTGCCGCACGCGTCGGCATGATCGGGTGAAACGCCGGTAAAGATCGCCGGCTATTCACTGTCTTCGTTCCAGGTGCGGCCATCGCGCTCGATCAACGCTACGGCAGCGCTCGGGCCCCAGCTGCCGGACGCATACGGCCGCGGCGACTCGGCGCCGGCAGCCCATGCCGCGAGAATCGGATCGGCCCAGCGCCATGCCGCTTCCACTTCGTCGCGACGCATGAACAACGTAGGATTGCCGCGCACAACATCCAGCAATAGCCGCTCATAGGCGTCCGGCTGCTGCACGCCGAAGGCTTCGGCAAAACTCATGTCCAGCGGCACATGGCGCAGGCGCAGTCCGCCGGGGCCGGGGTGCTTGATGGTCAGCCACAATTTCACGCCTTCGTCGGGCTGCAGGCGCAGCACCAGCCGGTTCTGCGCCAGCGTGCCGGCGGCAGTATCGAAGATCGAATGCGGCACCGGTTTGAACGCGACCACGATTTCCGATACCCGATTCGGCAACCGCTTGCCGGTGCGCAGATAAAACGGCACACCGGCCCAGCGCCAGTTCGCGATCTCCGCCTTCAGCGCCACAAACGTTTCGGTGTTGGATTTGCCGTGGCCGAGCTCGTCCGGATAGCCCGGCACGCTGGCGCCTTCAGCCACACCGGCGCGGTATTGACCGCGCACGGTGAGTTGCGCCGCGTTGCTTTCGTCAATGGCTTTCAGCGAATGCAGCACTTTCAGTTTTTCATCGCGCACCGCATCGGGCGCGAGCGACGAAGGCGGCTCCATCGCCACCATGCACAGCAATTGCAGCATGTGGTTCTGCACCATGTCGCGCAGTGCGCCGGCGCGATCGTAGTAAGCGCCACGGTGACCTACGCCCAGCGTTTCGGCCACGGTGATCTGAACGTGGTCGATGTGCCCGGCATTCCACAACGGCTCGAACAGCGCATTGCCGAAGCGCAGCGCCAGCAGATTTTGTACGGTCTCCTTGCCGAGGTAATGATCGATGCGGAAGGTCTGCGATTCGTCGAACACGCGGCCCACCGCATCGTTGATCTGGTTTGCGCTGGCCAGGTCGCGGCCGATCGGCTTTTCCAGCACGACCCGCGATGCGCCCTGATTGAGTCCGGACTGGCCGAGTCGCGCGCAGATGTCGACGAACAATTCTGGCGACGTCGATAGATAAAACACGCGGACATGGTCGGGCTGTGCCTTGATCAGCTCGGCAAAATCGGACCAGCCTTCATCCTTGCGCGCATCCAGTGACCGATAGGCGACCTGTTGCAGGAATCCATCGAGCTGCTTCGCGTCAACGGTACCGTTCAATGCCTTGCGCAGCAGCTCGCGATAGCCGTCGTCGTCCAGCGCCTCACGGGCGATGCCGATGATCCTGCTGCTGCCGGGAATCTGACCGTCGACGAAGCGATGAAACAGGGCGGGCAGCAGCTTGCGCACGGCCAGATCGCCAGTGCCGCCGAAGATGACCAGATCGAACGGTTCGACCGGTTGGGAAGAAGGGCTCACGCATACACCTCGACACGATGCCGGAAGGCAGGCGGCAGGCCAACGGCGCAGCTGCCCGGATGAGGTTGATCGTACCAGTGAAATACCAGATCGGCCACCGGTATGCATACGAATTCATAAAAATGAGGGCCAGTCTCGAATTTATGTCTGACGGATGACAGCCCACACCTCGGAAAGCCGCAGGCTTGCGCATAGTGGTTCGCTATTGGTATCTTTGCCGGTATGGAAAGCGCCCTAGCCAACGAATACACCCGGATCTGCCGTGATCCGGCGACGCATCAGCCTTTGGCGTATCTGCGCCTGCGCCGGGCGATCCGCAACGTGGTCGAGCATCGCGACATCGAACCGGGCCAGGCACTGCCCAGCGAGCGCGATCTGTCGCAGGCGCTGAAGTTGTCGCGGGTCACCGTGCGCAAGGCGATCGCCGGTCTGGTCGAAGAGGGGTTGCTGACCCAGCGTCACGGCGCGGGCACCTTCATCGCCGAACGCATCATCAAGCCGATGTCGCGGCTGAGCAGCTTTACCGAAGACCTGCGTGAGCGCGGTCTGCATCCACGCTCGGAATTTTTCGAGCGCGGCCTCGGCGAAGTGACGCCGGAAGAATCGATGGCGTTGAACCTGTCGCCCGGCTCCCTGGTGGTGCGCTTGCACCGCGTGCGTTACGGCCAGGACGAGCCGCTGGCAATCGAGCGCAGCGTGGTGCCGGCCAGCGTGCTGGCCGATCCCATGCTGGTGCACGATTCGCTTTACGAAGCGCTTGAACGCGTGAACTGCAGGCCGCGTCGCGCGTTGCAACGCTTGCGTGCGGTATCGCTGAATGCGCAACAGGCGCGACTGCTGCACGTCGCCGCGGGTAGCGCCGGTCTGAGTATCGAACGGCGTAGTTTTCTTGACGATGGCCGTGTGGTCGAGTTCACCTGCTCCTGGTACCGCGGCGACATCTACGACTTCGTCGCCGAACTCCAGACCGATTGAATGCGCGATTGAATATTTCCCGATTGAAGTCCCCCATGAATACCTGCGCAATGAGAGTCCTTTGAACACATCCGCCCTGCATGCACGCGACACCTTGATGTACCGCGAGGCGCACGAATCGGCCGAGGTCGTCGAGCGTCAGTTCGCCGCCAATGACAGTGTGGTGACGGCGCTGGCGCAATCGCTGCGCGCGCAGCCGCCCCGTTTCATCGTCACTTGCGCGCGCGGCAGCTCCGATCACGCCGCGGCGTACGCGAAGTACGTATTCGAGACGCAGCTGGGCATCGTCACGGCATCGGTGTCGCCGTCGGTCACCTCGGTGTATGCCGCTCCACAGCATTGGGAAGGCGCACTGTTCATTGCGATCTCGCAATCGGGTAAGAGTCCCGATCTGGTGCGCAACGCACAGGCTGCCAAGCTGGCTGGCGCACGCGTGGTGGCGATGGTCAACGTCGAGGATTCGCCGCTCGCCGCAATCGCCGATACCGTGATTCCGCTACATGCCGGGCCGGAACGCAGCGTGGCCGCCACCAAGAGCTATATGGCCGCGCTGGCGGCGGTGTTGCACCTGTGCGCACGCTGGCGCGGCGATCGCGCGCTGGTCGATTCGCTGCATGCACTGCCGGAGGCATTGCGTGCGAGCTGGGATGCCGACTGGTCGCCACTGACCGACGGTCTGGTCGATGCGCATAACCTGTTCGTGGTCGGCCGTGGCTTCGGCCTCGGCATCGCGCTGGAAGCAGCGCTGAAATTCAAGGAAACCTGCGGGCTGCACGCCGAGGCATTCAGCGCGGCCGAAGTGAAACATGGTCCGATGGCGCTGGTCGGCCCGGATTTCCCCGTTCTTTGTTTTGCCCAGGACGACGACACGCTTGCCGGCACGCTGGCGCTGGCCGATGAATTTCGCCAACGCGGCGCGAAGGTCTTCGTGGCGGCACCCGGCTTGCAGGGCAGTGGCATGTTGCCAGTGCTCGCCGGTCTGCCGGCACTGTGCACGCCGCTGCTGATCATCCAGAGTTTCTACCGTGCTGCCAGCGGGTTGGCCTTGCTGCGCGGGTTCAATCCCGATGTGCCACCGCATCTGAACAAGGTGACGGAGACGGTTTGAAAACGGGACGGTTTGAAAGCAGCTGTGTTGCGACCCTTCGATTTCATGCATGCCCAAGGTCAATGACATGACTCTCGCCCTTACCAACGGTCGTGTACTTACCGAGCACGGCTGGCAGAACAATCTCGCGGTGCTGCTGGAAGGCGGGCACATTGCCGATCTGTTGCCGCCGGACGATCCGCGCGTGCTCAACGCGCCGCAACATGATTTGCAGGGCGCCCGGTTGCTGCCGGGCTTCATCGACGTGCAGGTCAATGGCGGCGGCGGCGTGCTGTTCAACGATGCGCCCACGGTGGAAACCATCCGCAAGATCGGCGCCGCGCACCGGCGCTACGGCACCACCGGTTTCCTGCCGACGCTGATCAGCGACGATGTGCAGGTCATGCGTGCCGCGCTCGAGGCGGTAGAGCAAGCCCTCGCCGAAGGGGTGCCGGGTGTACTCGGCATTCATCTGGAAGGCCCGTACCTGGCGCCGGCGCGCAAGGGCGTGCATGACCCTAAATTTTTTCATGCGCCCGACAACGATGATCTGGCCTTGCTTTGCGCGCCGCGTCGTGGGGTGCGCCTGCTGACGCTCGCGCCGGAGCGCGTGCCGCTGGCCAGCATCGGCGCGCTCGCTGCTGCGGGTGTCGTTGTCTGTGCCGGTCATACCGCGGCCGATTACGCGACCATGCATGCCGCGCTGGCTGCTGGCGTGCGTGGCTTCACGCATCTGTTCAATGCGATGACTCCGCTCGGTAGCCGCGAGCCGGGCGTCGTCGGCGCAGCGCTCGAAGATGCCGACAGCTGGTGCGGCGTGATCGTGGATGGTCATCACGTGCATCCCGCCAGCCTGCGTGTAGCGATCGCTGCCAAAGCACGCGGCAAGATGCTGCTGGTGACCGATGCGATGCCGCCGGTCGGTGCCGATGATCCACATTTCGTGCTCAACGGCGAAACCATCACCGGTAAAGACGGCATCTGCCAGACCGCGCAAGGTGTGCTCGCCGGTTCGGCGTTGGACATGGCTAGCGCGGTGCGCAACGCGGTACAGATGCTCGGCCTGCCGCTGGGTGAAGCGGTGCGCATGGCCAGCACTTACCCCGCCGATTTCCTTGGCCTCGGCGCCAGCCACGGCCGCATTGCCGCCGGTTATCAGGCTGACCTGGTCTTGATGGATGATGACTATCGCGTCCAGCAGAGCTGGATTGCCGGGGTAGCCAACGCTTGAAAGTCCTTCTCGTGATGGCAGTGGAGTAGGGGGTTCGGTAGAAGCGTGGTGTTTCATGCCGGTGCGGACCCTCATCCGTCGCTGCGCGCCACCTTCTCCCGATGGGAGAAGGGAAGAGCGTTCCCTTCATCGCTTTCGTCCCTCCCTCCTCCTCCCAATCCGTTCGCCCTGAGCGCAGCCGCACAGCGGCGAAGTCGAGGGGGCTCGGCTTTGCGCGAAGCTTCGACTTCGGGCTTTCGGCGCTACGCTCAGCACGAACGGTTTTGATAGGCCGGATCTGCTCGTTTCCGTTCACCGTTCCCGATTCACCGTTGTTCACCGTTCGCCCTGAGCGTAGCCGCGCAGCGGCGAAGTCGAAGGGCAATCCGGTGATAGGTCAACAGTAAGGCCGCCAACGCGTGCCTTTCGGCACGGGCCGACTCTTGGCACATTCGGAAATTACGCCAGGCTGGCATAAAGCACGCATGATTCTGCGAATCGCGCCGCGACACTTCCGTCGCGAGACTCGCGTGTTCGCAACCCAGCAACGGAATGCCGGCCAACCCGGCCACACCGCGGAGCCCCGTGAACATTTTTGCGCCCTTGATCCGTCGCCCGGTTGGCACGTCGCTGTTGGCCATTGGCCTGACCATGGCTGGCTTGATTGCGTATCTGCTGCTTGGTGTCGCCGCCCTGCCGTCGCTGGATTTCCCCGGCGTGTACGTGACTGTCAGCCAGCCCGGCGCGAATGCGCAAACCATGGCGAGCACGGTGCTGGCGCCACTGGAACGCCACCTCGGCCAGATTCCCGGCATCGACGACATGTACGGCAATGCCAGCGAAGGTGTCGCCTCGGTAAGCGTGCGCTTCAGTTATTCGCGTACCGCCGACAGCGCGGCCCGTGACGTGCAGGCGGCGATCAACGCGGCCGCGGTCGACCTGCCGGCGTTGCCCAGCCCGCCGCAGTACTTCAAGTTCGATACTTCGCAGATACCGATCCTGTTCATCACGCTGACCTCGACCGGGTTGCCGCAGGACAAGTTGTATGACCTCGCCGATACGCTGCTCAAACCCGTGGTGGCGCAGCTTCCGGGTGTGGCCCAGGTCCAGGTGTTCGGCGGCACGCCGCATGCCGTGCGCATCGATCTCAACAGCAATGCACTCGCCGCCAAGGGGCTGACCGGCAACGACGTCAGCAATGCGTTGCGCGCCGCCAACGTCAGCTCGCCCCAGGGCACGTTGAGCGACGGCCAGACCCAGATGACGGTCGACGCGAATGACGCCTTGCACGAGCCGGCCGAGTTCGCGCAGCTGGTGATCGCGGTGAAGAACGGCGCACCCGTGCGGCTGTCCGATGTGGCGAAGGTCTACGGTGGCCAGCAGGATCAATACCAGGGCGCCTGGTACAACAAGGAGCGCACCGTCGGCTTGCAGATCACCCGGCGACCGGAGGCCAACGCCGTGGCCACGGTGGAGGCGATTCGCGCCAAGCTGCCGCAACTGCGTGCGTCGCTGCCATCCAGCGTGACCATCACGCCGACCTTCGATCTCACCCAGACCACCAAGTCGGCGCTGCACGAGGTCGAGGTGACGCTGATGATCTCGATCGTGATGGTGGTACTGGTGATGCTGGTATTCCTGCGTCGTCTGCGGCCCACCCTGATTGCCATGCTGAGCATTCCGTTGTCGCTGGCAGGCGCGTTCGTGGTGATGTGGGCGCTTGGCTATACGCTCAACACCTTGTCACTGGTGGCGCTGGTGCTATGCATCGGTTTCGTGGTCGACGATGCGATTGTGGTGATCGAGAACATCGTGCGTCATATGGAACACGGTCAGCCACCGCTGCAGGCCGCGTTGACTGGCGTGCGCGAGATTGGTTTCACGGTGGTGTCGATCACTTTGTCACTGGTCGCGGTATTCGCGCCGCTGCTGTTCGGCAACAACATGCTGATCATGCTGCTGCGCGAGTTCTCGGTGACGCTGACCGCCGCGGTGGTGATTTCCGCGCTGGTGTCACTGACGCTGACGCCGGCGTTGTGTGGACGACTGCTGGCGCGCGAACCGGAAAATCCGCCGCCGCCCGGACGGCTTGAGCAAGCTGTCGAGCGTTTCGATCGCGGCCTGCATCGGTCCTACGAGCGGGCGCTGGACTGGGCCATGCACCATCGACGGATCATGCGCTGGCAGCCGCTGGTTTTGCTGGTGCTTACCGGCGTACTCGCGTTCGCCACGGTCAAGACCGCCGGTGGCAGTTTCATGCCCGAAGAAGATACCGGCCAGCTGGATGTGCAGATTCGCGCGGATGCGAATATCGCGCCGACCCTGATGGCTGACCGCGCAAAACATGTGGCGCAGATCATGATGGATGATCCGGCCACACTGGACGTGCTGACCCTGCTCGGTACCAATGGCGGCGATGGTGGCGCTGTCGGCAATGGTGCGCAGATGTTTGTCGATCTCAAGCCGCGTGGCCGTGCGCCTGGTGATCGCAACGAGGGCATCAAGGCGGTCATCGAGCGGCTGTCGAAAAAATACGACACGCTGCCCGACGTGAAAGTCGCGGTGACGCCGGTGCAATTCATCGGTGGTGGCGGCAGCGGCGACAATGCCGGCCAGTACGAATTCCAGCTGGTCGACAGCAACGACGGCGACCTGCAGCCGTGGACGCTGAAGATGGAGCGCAAGATGCGCAGCATGAAGGAATTCAGCGACATCACCAGCAACTTCGACCTGGTCGGCAAGCAGCAGATGCTGCGCATCGATCGTGCCGCGGCGAGCCAGCTGCAAGTGGGCGTCGGCACGATCGATTCGGCGTTGTACAGCGCGTTCGGCCAGCGTCTGGTGTCGCAGATCTACTCGGACCTCAATCAGTACTGGGTGGTGATCAACGCCAGTCCGAACGAGATGCTGAGCCCGGAAGCACTGCTGAACATCCGCGTGCGCAGCAACAGTGGTCAGATGATTCCGCTGTCCGCGCTGGCGCACATCGAGCCCAGCATGAGCCCGCTGCGCATCCGTCACCATAATCAGATGGAAGCGGCCACGATCAACTACAACCTGGCCAAGGGTGTGGCGCAGGACGTCGGCATCAAACTGGTCGAACAGACGGCTATCGCGGTGGGTCTGCCCGATGGCATGCGGGTGGATTTCACCGGTGAAAACCAGCGTCTGCAGCAGGCGCAGTCCAACGGTATGGTGCTGCTGATCGCCTCGGTCGTGGCGATGTACATCGTGCTGGGCATCCTTTACGAGAGTCTCGGTCATCCGTTGACGATTCTCTCCACGCTGCCAGCCGCCGGTGCCGGCGCGTTCCTCGCCATGCTGGTGACGCAGACGCAGCTCTCGCTGATGGCGATCATTGCGATCCTGATGCTGATCGGCATCGTCAAGAAGAATGCGATCCTGATGGTCGACTTCGCACTGGTCGCCGAACGCGAGCGTGGGTTGTCTGCGCCCGACGCCATCCGCGAGGCCGCGCTGGTGCGCTTCCGCCCGATCACCATGACGACCTTGGTCGCGATGGGCGCCGCGCTGCCGCTGGCGATCGGTTTTGGCGTCGGCTCGGAAATGCGCCAGCCGCTCGGCATCGCCATCGTCGGCGGCTTGCTGGTATCGCAGTTGCTGACCCTGCTGAGCACGCCGGCCATCTATCTGTGGAATTACGACCGCAAGATCCGCAAGGTCGCGCGACGCGCACGCCGCGCCGAAAAGCGCCTGCTGAAAACCGGTGGCATGGCACCCAGCAGCCCCGCCTGAGCCCCACCTCCCTCCCTCTCCTGCTGACCCCAAAGAAGGGACTTCTGCTTCACGGTCATGCTCTTCCCAGCCTTCGGTCGCAGGGAAGGGTTGGGGTGGGTCGCTCTTCGCCCCAAAAATCAACCTGCTGGAATGTTGGGCTTC
>Ga0302314_10007447_pt1 | contig 19679 bp, 20 predicted proteins | sample III_Palsa_N2_3_FD_200533 | JGI IMG/M metagenome (GOLD analysis project Ga0302314, IMG submission 200533) | Peat permafrost microbial communities from Stordalen Mire near Abisko, Sweden - III_Palsa_N2_3 | ecosystem: Environmental > Terrestrial > Soil > Palsa > Peat permafrost | place: Sweden...
CACCAGCACGGTGGGCTGCATCTTGCCCTCGCGCTCCAGCGTGGCGACCACCTCGGGCGTCTTCAGCCGCTCCGCGAGGCCGCCGATGGCGCCGGGGAACCCGGTGAAGTCGGTGATGATCGGGAAGGCCTTGTGCGCGTACGCGGCCTGGAAGTACTGCGGCGGGAGGTAGACGTAGGCGAGCGCGCTGAGCCGCGACTCCTTGCCGAGCACCCGCACGGAGGTGAGCTGGCCGACCACGTTCGAGGGGCCGCTGGGCTTCCAGCCCTGCACCTGGCCGGGGTCGGGCACGACCAGGCTGCTGTCGCCGGTGCTGACGGCCGTGTTGCCGCCGGTGTTGTCGGTGCTGAAGGTGATCTGCGTGTTGCCGCCGCCGACCAGGTCGTCCCAGGTCGGGTAGAAGTCGCCGTAGTTGTTGATCATCAGCGCGGCGACCAGTACCAGGGAGAGCTGCGACATCAGGATCATGCCGAGCCGGGCGAGGATCCACAGGATGCCCCGCTTGGCCAGCCGCGGCCAGAGCCAGACGGTGAGGACGACGCTGACGACGGTCAGTGCGATCACTGAGTCCAGCAGTGTGCTGCCAGTCAGATCCATGGATGTTGCTCCTGTTCCCGCCACCCGGCCGGGGTCGATCCGTATTGTCCCCGAGACAGGCCGCCACCGTGGTCGGTGGCCTCCTGCTTCGGCCCGTGCGGTGGCGGTGCCCCCGCGTCACATCCTGATCGCAGCTAGCTGACGCCCTGTGTACTTTTGCTGGACCCGTTGGGGTGAACCCCCAGGAAATCTTTGACGATGGTCATGCTGCGTCGGTCACCGGGGTGGACGAACCATTCCCCGGACCCCCCGCTGCCGCCCCTGCCCCCGCCGCCGGGCCCCCCGGAACCTGCAGGTGCGAGCCGAGCCAGCGCAGTGCCAGCGGCGTCTCCCGGTTCCAGGTCTCGAAGTTGTGGCCGCCACTGGGCAGGATCAGCGAGGACACCGTCATGGGGCCCTTCACTGCGGCGATGAACTGCTCGGTGGCCCTGTAGTCGTACTCGCCCTGCTTGCTGCTGGCGACCAGGACCGAGACCGGAGGAGGAGGCATGTTCTTCAGACGCCACATCAGGTTGTTCTGGTTCCGCAGTTCCTGGCTTCCGCCGAAGAGGTTGCCCGTGGTGTCGTCCTCGGCGGCCTTGTAGTAGCCGGAGAGGGAGGCCGCCGCGGAGAAGGCCGACGGGTCGCGCATGGACAGCTTCAGCGCGCAGTAGCCGCCGGTGGAGTCACCGATGACGCCCCAGCCCGCCCCGCTGGTGGCGACCCGGTAGCGGGACGCCATGGCCTGGTGCAGGTCCTTGTCGAAGAAGGTCTCCGCCTGCGGGCCGCCCGGGACGTTCACGCACTCGGTGTCCCTGGGCATGGCGACCGAGGGGCGCATCAGCACCATGACGGTCGGCTGCAGCTGCTTCTGGTAGATGGCCTGGGCCGCGACCGTCGGGTACTTCATCCTGGTGATCAGGTTCTCCGCCGTTCCCGGATAGCCGGTGAAGACGAGGATGACCGGGAACGTCTTGTTCGCGTACGCCGGCTGATTGTACTGAGGGGGCAGATAGACGTATGCGGGCTCGGACATCCTGGTGGTCGCGCCGTTGATGGTGACCTGCTGGATGGTGCCCCCGCCGCCCGAGGCGTTGCTCAGCATCAGCGGCACCGGCTTGGTGCTGAGGACGCTGATGCCCGCGCCGTTGGTGATGGACACCTGGCCGCCCTGGTCGGTGCCGAGCAGGTCGCCCCAGGAGCTGTAGAACCCGCCCCAGTTGTTCGCCACCAGGCCGATGGCCGCCAGCGTCAGCAGCTGGCTGGCCAGCAGCATGCCGACCCTGCCGAGGAGCGCGAGCCAGTTGCGTCCGCTGAGACGTGGCCAGAGCCAGACCGTCGCTGCGAAACAGACCACCGCGAGAACGGCGATCAGATCCTGCAGTTTTTGGCTGGTGAGTCCCATGGATCCACTTCCCGTGGCGAAACGATGATTGGCATGCGGAGGTGTAGACGTTCCAGCATGCCTGGGAAGTTGCTGGTGTTTAGCAAAACGTTACCTGAGGGCCCAGAACTCATGCTTGGTGATGATGCACTCCTACTCCGGTCTGACCGGAGTCCTTACCCGAGGCCCTATCCTGGTCACCTATGAGCGAGACCCAGTCCAACGAGAACCAAGGCCGTAAGGGCATCCAGCTTCCGAAGGTCTCCCGTCCCTGGGTGCCCGCAGCCATGGGCTACGCCACCGCCCTGGTCGGGCTGATCGACATCGTCGGCGCGGTCTCGCCCCACCTCAAGGTCACCCGGGTGCACGAGCTCGCGAGCTTCCTGCCCGGCGTGAACACCATTGCGACCGCTGCGTCGCTGGTCGTGGGCATCCTGCTGATCATGCTGGCGCACGCGCTGCGCCGCAGGAAGCAGCGGGCCTGGAAGGCCGTCGTGGTGCTGCTGCCGGTCGGCTCGGTGCTGGAGGTGCTGCGCTGGCACCACCAGGGCTCGGGCATCGTGGGGATCACGGTCTTCGTCCTGCTGCTGCTGAACCGCAAGGAGTTCTACGCGCTCTCGGACCCCCGCACCCGCTGGCGCGCGCTGTGGAACTTCATCGGGATGTCCATCTTCAGCTTCGGTCTCGGGCTGATCATTGTCAGCTCGCACGCCAGGACCGTCGGGGGATCTCCCAGCATCCACGACCGGTTCTGGGAGGTCTTCTGGGGCCTGTTCGGTATCGGCGGCCCCATCGCGTACTCCTCCCAGCACGTCGGCGACCTGGTGTACTACTCGCTCGCCGCGCTCGGCCTGCTCACCGCCGTCAGCACGCTGTGGCTGGCGACCAAGCCGTCCAAGCCGATCGCCGAGCTCACCCGCGAGGAGGAGCAGCAGGTCCGCGGGCTGCTCGACCGGCACGGCGCCCGCGACTCGCTGGGCTACTTCGCGCTGCGCCGCGACAAGAGCGTCATCTTCTCGCCCAGTGGCAAGGCCGCCATCGCCTACCGGGTGGTGTCCGGGGTGATGCTGGCCTCCGGCGACCCCATCGGCGACGTCGAGGCCTGGCCGGGCGCGATCAAGCGCTTCATGGAGGAGGCGCACCGCTACGCCTGGGTGCCCGCGGTGATGGGCTGCAGCGAGGTCGGCGGCGAGGTGTGGACCCGCGAGGCCGGCCTGGACGCCCTGGAGATCGGCGACGAGGCCATCGTCGAGGTCGAGGACTTCACCCTGGAGGGCCGCGCCATGCGCAATGTCCGCCAGATGGTGAAGCGGATCGAGCGGGCCGGCTACGAGTGCCGGGTGCGCCGTGTCGACGAGCTGACCACGGCCGAGCGCGACCAGATCCGCTACGCCGCCGACGCCTGGCGCGGCACCGAGACCGAGCGCGGCTTCTCGATGGCCCTGGGCCGTTTCGGCGACGCGGCCGACGAGGGCTGCGTGGTGATCACCGCGCACAAGCTCCCCGAGGGCGCAGCCCCCGGCACCAGCGACATCCGCGCGGTGCTGCACTTCGTGCCCTGGGGCAAGGACGGCATCTCGCTGGAGCTGATGCGCCGCGACCGCGATGCCGACCCCGGCCTGAACGAGCTGCTGATCGTGAAGGCGCTGGAGGCCTGCCCCTCGCTCGGGGTGGCCCGGGTGTCGCTGAACTTCGCCATGTTCCGCTCGGCGCTGGCGCGCGGCGAGCGCATCGGCGCGGGCCCGGTGCTGCGCGCCTGGCGCGGGCTGCTGGTGTTCCTGTCGCGCTGGTTCCAGATCGAGTCGCTGTACAAGTTCAACGCCAAGTTCCGTCCGATCTGGGAGCCCCGGTTCCTGGTCTACCCGACCGCCCGCGACCTGCCCAGGATCGGGATCTCGGCGCTGCAGGCCGAGGCGTTCATCGTGATGGAGCTGCCCCGGAGCCTGCGCAGGTTCGACCGGCGCAAGAACACGCTGAAGGCGATGGAGAAGGAAGCAACGGGGGGCGCCTCCGCGGCACCCGCCACAATGGCCCCATGACTGTGCACAAGAGCCCGCTGCCCGGCCTGGACGACTGGGGACGCTGCGGGGTGATGGGGATCGTCAACGTCACCCCCGACTCCTTCTCCGACGGCGGGCTCTGGCTCGATCCGGGCCGTGCGGTCGCGCACGGCCTGGACCTGGTCGCGGAGGGCGCGGACATCGTCGACGTCGGCGGCGAGTCAACGCGCCCCGGCTCGCTGAGGGTCACTCAGGAGGAGGAACTGCGCCGGGTGCTGCCGGTCGTCCGGGGTCTGGCGGCGGCGGGGGTGACCGTCAGCGTCGACACCATGCGGGCGGCCGTCGCCGAGGCCGCCGTGGAGGCCGGTGCGCGCATCATCAACGATGTCAGCGGCGGCCGGGCGGACGAGCTGATGGTGCCGGTCGCGGCCCGAACGGGTGTGCCCTTCGTGGTGATGCACTGGCGCGGGCAGTCCGCCTCGATGGATGACCTGGCCACCTACGGGGATGTAGTGGGCGAGGTCATTGAGGAAGTGGAGCGCCAGATGGACGCGGTGGTGTCCGGCGGGGTCGACCCCGCCCAGGTGATCGTGGATCCCGGGCTCGGATTCGCCAAGGGACGGGACGACGACTGGGCGCTGCTCGCCCGGCTGGACGCCTGGGCCGGACTGGGCCGCCCGGTCCTGGTCGCGGCCTCCCGCAAGCGGTTCCTGGGGACGCTGCTCGCCGACCGGGCCACCGGTGAACTGCGCCCCGCCCGCGCCAGGGACGCCGCCACGGCCGCCGTCTCCGCGCTGGCCGCCGCGCAGGGCGCCTGGGCCGTCCGCGTCCACGAGGTCCCGGCGACGGCGGACGCGGTCCGGGTCGAGGCCGCCCTGCGCGGGGCGCGTGCCCATGGCTGACCCCGCCGCCGACGACCGGACGGCGGTGGAGGAGGCCAACGCCGCCCTCTACGCCGCGCTGGAGGCCGGTGACCTGGACGCGCTCACGGACGTGTGGGTCTCCGGGGCGGACGCCGACGACGTCAAGGGTGCGGTCTGCGTCCACCCGGGCTGGCCGGTGCTGCGGGGACGCGCCTCGGTGCTGCGCTCCTACGCGCTGATCATGGCCCACACCGAGTACATCCAGTTCTTCCTCACCGACGTCGAGGTGGAGCTGCTCGGCGATGTGGCACTTGTCACCTGCACCGAGAACATCCTCTCCGGCGGCGAGGCCGAGGAGGAGGGCGAACTGGGCCCGCTGGTCGGCGGCCGGGTCGTCGCCAGCAACCTCTTCCGCCGTACCGGGGCTGGCTGGAGGCTGTGGTCGCACCACGGGTCACCCGTGCTGACCAGCGGCGCCGACGAGTGAGCGGGGCACCGCGACACGCGCGCGGCAGGCGGGAATTCCGGGCACCGGCCCTTCGTTGCTGCTGCTGACGGACGTGTGCCCGGGCTGGGATGTCAGTTCCCGGGGGTACTTTGGTTCAGGCAGGCAACGCAGCCTGCCGTGCTCCTTCCTGCCCTGCGCAGGGCGAGGCGCCAGGACAGTGGGAGTGATTCGATTGCTGGACCGTGTCGCGGTGAAGGGCCTCCGTGCCCGCGGCCACCATGGGGTCTTCCCACGTGAACGTGAGCAGGGCCAGACCTTCGTGGTCGACATCGTGCTGGGCGTCGACACCAGGCCCGCCGCCCATGGCGACGACCTGAGCCGCACCGCCCACTACGGCATCGTGTCCGAAGAGGTCGTCGCCGTCGTCCAGGGCGACCCGGTGGACCTGATCGAGACCCTCGCCCAACGCATTGCCGACACATGCCTCAAACACGACGCGGTACAAGAGGTCGAGGTGACCGTCCACAAGCCGGACGCCCCGATCACCGTGCCGTTCGACGACGTGACCATCACCATCGTTCGGAGCCGCGAATGAGCAGCGACCCCACCACCACTCCCGTCGCCCCCGAGGTCGAGCGCCAGGTCGACTCGGCCGACGTCACCCTGCACAACCCCAGTCGTGCGGTGATCGCCCTGGGGAGCAACCTCGGCAACCGGCTGGAGACCCTCCAGGGAGCCGTCGACGCGCTGGAGGACACCCCCGGTGTCCGCATCAAGGCGGTGTCCGCGGTCTACGAGACCGAGGGCGTCGGCGGGCCCGAGGGCCAGCCGGCCTTCCTCAACGCGGTGCTGGTGCTGCGCACCACCCTGCCGCCGCACTCCCTGCTGGAGCGCGCCAACGCGGTCGAGGACGCCTTCGGGCGGGTCCGCGAGGTGCGCTGGGGGCCGCGCACCCTGGACGTCGACATCCTCACCTACGAGGGCGTCGTCCTGGACCGCCCCGAGCTGACGCTGCCGCACCCGCGCGCCCATGAGCGGGCCTTCGTCCTGGCCCCGTGGCTGGACGCCGACCCGCAGGCCGAGCTTCCGGGCCACGGCCACGTGGCGGACCTGCTGGACGCGGTCGGCGAGGACGGCGTGCAGCGCCGCGAGGACATCGAGCTGCACCTTCCGCAGTGACTCTCTTCTCATATAGGGAAAGTGGTACGTCGGTGAAGGCGCTACGGCCTGTCCTGCTGGTCGGGATCACATTGGTCGCGGGGGTGCTGGCCTGGGGCGGGTCACGGCTGTGGAACTCGCTCGGGTCACTGCCCGGGGTTCCGACGGCCGCCCCGATCGTGCTGGCGATCATCGCGGTGGTGCTGGTGGTCACGGCCGTCTCGCTGCGCTCGCGGCTGCGTGCGCAGCGGGACCGCGTGCCCGGCGCCAAGGGCGTCGACCCGCTGGGCGCCGCCCGCGCGGTGGTGCTGGGCCAGGCGAGCGCGCTGGTCTCGGCGGTCGTCACCGGCATCTACGGCGGGATGGGGATCTTCCTGTCGAGCATGTGGGACTCCGTCCCCGGCCGCCACGGCCAGGTGGTCACCGCGGGGCTGGCCGTCGCGGCCGGCATCGCCGTGATGGCAGCGGGGCTGTGGATCCAGCACATCTGCCGGATCCCGGACGACCCGGACCCGGACCCCGACGTCCTCGGTGTCCCCCGGCGCTGATCAGCCGTGCACGTGGGTGAGTGGTTGCTCGCGCCGTTCCTCGCGCCCCTGGGCGGCGGCCGATGCCTCGGGCGGGGTGGCCGTTGAGAGCTGGGCGACGCAGGCGCCGGTGAGGACCAGCAGGCCGCCGGCGATCTGGGGGGCGTCCAGGTGCTGCCCCAGCAGGACCCAGGCGAGGACGGTCGCGACCACCGCCTCCAGGCAGGCGACCACACCGGCCACCGGGGCGGAGAGCCTGCTCACCGAGGCCACGCCGGTGAGGTAGGCGAGGACCGTGGAGACCAGCACGACCCAGCCGAGCAGCGCCAGCGCGGGAACCTGGTTGCCGCCCAGCGGGAGCTCCGTGCCCAGGGTGTGCCAGTGGGTGCGCCAGGGCTGGGCGATCGGCAGGAGCACCACCGCGCCGACGATCAGGCCGTAGGCGGTCAGCCCCATCGGGTCGACCGGCTCGGCGGCCTCGTCGCCGTGCTTCGCCCCGGACTTCTCGGAGACGATGAAGTAGCCGACCATGCCGCAGGCCGCCGCCAGCGCGGCGAGCACCCCGAGCGGGTCGAGGCTGCCGAGGCCGTCCCAGAACTGCACCACCAGGGCCAGGCCCATGGTCGTCACCAGCGCGCCCAGCGCGGCCGCGCGGGTCACCCGGCGGCGCTGGACGAAGCGCACGTAGCACAGCAGCAGCGCCGGGCCGAGGTACTCGATCAGCAGCGCCACCGCGACCGGTATCCGGGAGATGGCGAAGAAGTAGCAGCCCTGCACGCAGACCACGCCGATCAGGCCGAAGCCGACCAGCAGCCCCGGGTGCCGGCGCGGCAGGTCGCGGTGGCGGACCGCGACCGGCAGCAGCACCAGTGCCGAGAGGGCGATGCGCAGCCAGACCACCTGCAGCGGCGACAGCCCGGCGTCGATCAGCGGTTTGGCCGCCACCCCCGAACCGCCGAAGGCGCAGGCAGAGACGAGGGCGAGGCTCAGTCCGGTACGACGCTGGGAGACGGGGTGCATCCCGCCATTGTGTCAGCGGCGGTCGAAGGCCGACAGTCGCGTCTCATGGTTACGCTACTGACGGGTTCAGAGCGCGTTCCTGGCCGCCCAGATCTCGGGGAAGACGTCCTGCTCGGCGGCCTTGCTGAGCCAGCTCAGGCCGCTGGAGCCACCGGTGCCCGGCTTCGCGCCCATGCAGCGCTTCACCGCACTGAGGTGGCGCTGCCGCCAGCGGGTGACCCGCTCGGCCACGTCCAGCATCAGCTCGCCGAGCAGGGCGAGCTCCCGGTGCGCGGGGTCGGTGTAGACCGCCACCCAGTCGGCGACGCCCTGCCGGGTCAGCACGGCCTCGGCGTCCTCGTAGAGGCTGGGGCCGTGCAGCGTCTCGGACAGCTCGGCGTGGATCCTGGGGCTGCCGGCGTACAGCTGCAGCAGTCGCTCGCTCTTGTTGCCGAGCAGGAACTCCAGGTGCAGGTAGGTGTACGACTGGAAGCCGCTGGCCTCGCCCAGGTACGGGCGGAAGGCGCTGAACTCCACCGGCGTCATCGTCGCCAGCAGGTCCCAGGAGGACACCAGCACGTCCTGGACGCCGAGGCCGCGCCGCAGCGCGGCGGTGGCGCCGGGGAGGTCGTCGGTGCGCAGGGCCTGCTGGGCGATGGTCCACTCGTGCCGCAGCAGGCCGAAGAGCAGCTCCATGACCTGGGTGGCGACGATGAAGGAGGTCTCCGCAGGCTCCTTGCTGCGCGGCTGCAGCAGGGAGTGGAGCGTGTCGATGCCGCCGTACGCGGCGTACGGCGTGGTGGGCTCGCCGAAGTCGACCTTGGGCTGTACCGCGGGCATCGGTGCTGGTGTCGTCGCTTGCATAGGGCAATTCTGCGGCGATCGGACCGGGTACTGAATGGCCGCCGGACGTCACTTCGGGCTGTGGACCTACCATACAAAAGGCATAAGGCTCCCGGGGTTGGCGAATGGAAGGCACAGGCATGGACGCGGTGGATCGGCGGCTGCTGGACGAGTTGCAGCAGGACGCGCGGCTGTCCTTCAACGAGCTGTCGCGCCGGGTGAACCTGTCCTCCCCTGCCGTCGCCGAGCGGGTGCGGCGGCTGGAGGCGGCGGGGGTGCTGACCGGCTACCACGCACAGGTGGACCTGGTCAGGGCAGGGCGACCGGTGAGCGCCCTTGTGCAGGTGCAGTGCTACGGTCCACGCTGCGTACTGCGCGACCCGGCCGTGCAGGACTGGCCGGAAGTACTGCAACTGCACCGGGTAACCGGAGGCGCCTGCTGCGTGCTCATGGTGGCGGTAGCGTCGATGGCGGAGTTCGAGGCGCTCATCGACAGGCTGGCCGAGTACGGGCAGCCGGCCAGCACCATGATCCTCTCCAGTCCTGTGCTGTGGCGCCCGGTCGAACCCGTGTAGGCCGTTCCAGAGGGAGCTGACTGATGAGCCGAGACATCCTGACCCGTCCCGCGCCACCCCCCGACCACACCACGCACTACGGCCCCAGCCCCGAGCAGGTCGTGGACCTGAGGCTGCCGCTCGGTGAGGCGGAGACGCTGGTGGTGCTCATCCACGGCGGCTTCTGGAAGGCCGAGTACGACCGCACCCACACCGGACCGCTCGCGGACGCCCTGGCCCAGGCCGGATACGCGGTGGCGGTCCCCGAGTACCGACGGGTCGGCTCCCCGGGCGGGGGCTGGCCGGGGACCTTCGACGACATCGCGGTCTTCTGCGAGGCCCTCGGCATGATCTCCGCCGCCCACGGCATCCGCCCTCGGCGGACCGTGCTCCTCGGCCACTCGGCCGGAGCCCACCTGGCGCTGTGGGCCGCCGCCCGGCACCGGCTCCCCATCGACTCGCGCTGGCGCACCGAGTGGCGGCCCGACGCCGTGGTCTCGCTCGCGGGCTGCTCCTTCCTCGACCTCGCCGACGCCTGGGGCCTGGACGACGACGCCACGGCCGGGCTGCTCGGCGGCGGGGCCGACGACGTCCCCGAGCGCTACGCCCTGGCCGACCCGGTGGCGCTGCTGCCGCTCGGCGTCCCGGCGACGCTGCTGCACGGCACCGAGGACCAGCAGGTGCCGGTGGGGATGAGCCGCGAGTACACGGCCAGGGCCGAACGCGCGGGCGACAGCGTCCGGCTGGTCGAACTGCCGGGGCTGGAGCATTTCGCGCTGATCGATCCGCTGTCGGTGGCCTGGCCGGATCTGCTCGCCGCGCTGAAGAGCTGATTCCGGCACGGCCTAAACATCCGGCATATGCGAACACCGGGCCCGTGTACCCCGGTCGAGAACCGAACATGCTCACTCGATCGGGGAATGGCTCGTCACAGCTGTACCGGACACCCTGGAAGCGCAGTTCACACCAGCTTCTGGGGAGACAGCAGGATGACGGAACAGCAGACCGCACTCGGAACGGCCGCGGCAAAGAACCTTGCGACCACGACCAAGACCCCGCCGCAGATGCAGGGCATCACCTCGCGCTGGCTGCTGAAAATGCTGCCATGGGTCCAGGTGTCAGGCGGTACCTACCGGGTGAACCGACGCCTCACCTATGCGACCGGTCGTGGACGGCTCAGTTTCGTGGAGACCGGGTCCGAGGTGCGGGTGGTGCCGCCCACCCTCGCCGAACTGCCGCTGCTGCGCGGCTTCGACGACCAGGCGCTGCTCACCGAGCTGGCCGGCCGCTTCACCCAGCGCGAGTTCGAGCCCGGTGAGGTCATCGCCGAGCGGGGGACGCCCGTCGACCACGTCCTGGTCGTCGCGCACGGCAAGGTCCGCAAGCTCGGTGACGGCAAGTTCGGCGACCACGAGGCGGTCCTCGGCACCCTCGCCAACGGCGACCACCTCGGCGACGAGGCGCTCACCGGCGACGGCACCACCTGGGACTGCACCGTGAAGGCCGCCACCGCCGGCACCCTGCTGGCGCTGCCGCGCGGCGCGTTCACCGAACTGGTCGCCCGCTCCGAGGAATTGCGCGCCCAGATCGAGGCCTTCCTGAGCGCCGCCGGGCAGGCCCAGGACAAGCACGGACAGGCCGAGATCGCGCTCGCCGCGGGCCACGAGGGCGAAGCCGACCTGCCCGGCACCTATGTGGACTACGAACTCTCGCCGCGCGAGTACGAGTTGAGCGTCGCCCAGACCGTCCTGCAGGTGCACACCCGGGTCGCGGACCTCTACAACCAGCCGATGAACCAGATCGAGCAGCAGCTCAAGCTCACCGTCGAGGCGCTGCGCGAGCGCCAGGAGCACGAGCTCATCAACAACCCCGACTTCGGGCTGCTGCACAACGCGGAGCACGAGCAGCGCATCCACACCCACGGCGGCCCGCCCACCCCCGACGACATGGACGAACTGCTCTCCCGCCGCCGGGGGTCGAAGCTCTTCCTGGCCCACCCGCGCGCCATCGCCGCCTTCGGCCGCGAATGCAGCAAGCGCGGGATCTACCCGGACTCGGTGGACGTCGAGGGCCACCGCATCCCCTCCTGGCGCGGGGTGCCGATCTTCCCCTGCGGCAAGATCCCGGTCAACGGCGGCCACACCAGCTCGATCCTGGTGCTGCGCACCGGCGAGGACAACCAGGGCGTGGTCGGTCTGCACCAGACCGGCATCCCCGACGAGTACGAGCCCGGACTCTCGGTCCGGTTCATGGGGATCAACGACAAGGCCGTGATCCAGTACCTGGTCAGCGCCTACTACTCGGCGGCGGTCCTGGTCCCGGACGCCATCGGGGTGCTGGAGAACGTCGAGATCGCCCACCCCCGCGACTGAGCCGGAGCGACTCCCGTGAGCTGGTCCGACGCATTGATCTTCTTCGTCAGCATGGGAGCCGTCGCCCTCGGGCTCTGGGTGCTGCAGCGCTACATGCCGCACCCGCGCCGCGAGGGGCACAACGAGGTCGCCGGATTCATCTTCGCCGGGGTCGGCGTCCTCTACGCGGTGCTGCTCGGCTTCGTCGTCATCTCGGTCTGGGGGAACGTGGACGCGGCCAACCAGAACACCTTCAACGAGGCGGACTCGCTGGCCGGGGTCTACTGGATCTCACGCTCGATGCCGCTGCCGCTCGGCGCCGAGATCGAGCACGACACCCTCGACTACGCCCACACCGTCGAGACCACCGAGTGGCCGCTGATGGCCAAGCACCAGAGCAGCCCGGCGGCGACCCAGCTGGTGTACGACATCCGCGACTCGGTCTTCTCCTTCCAGCCGACGACCCCGCAGCAGGAGGTGCTCTACGACCACGCGGTCACCCATGTCGAGGACCTGGCCTCCGCCCGCCGCGAGCGGCTCGACGAGGTGCAGGACTCGGTACCGCCGATCCTGTGGATCGCCCTGATCGCCGGCGCGGTGCTCACGGTCGGGTTCACCTTCCTCTTCGGCATGTCCAACACCGTGGCCCACGGGCTGATGGTGATGTCCCTGGCCGCCCTGGTGGTGGTCTCACTGATACTGATCAAGGAGATGAACTACCCCTTCACGGGGGTGACCAGGGTCGAACCGACCGCCTTCCAGGTGTTCCTGAGCCGACTGCCCCCGCCCAGGTGAGGCACTGACCGGCTCGACAGGAAACGCCCGGGTGCGTCCGCACCCGGGCGTTTCCTGTTCCCACATCCGCACCACAACGTGACGCAACCTTGCAACCTTCCGGCACTGGTACCCAGTCATGAGTAGTGAACGGTCCACCCGACCTCCCACACCCCGATTGGCACCCCAGTCATGGCAGTCGCTCCACCGGTTGCACCCGCACGTCGCGTCCCACCGGCCGGCTCGCCCGCGATCGTCCTGGGCAGAGTCGGTCCCGTTCTCCGCAGACGACCGACCCTGCTGTGGTGGGGGACGGCCGGGGCCTGCTTCCTCCTGTACGCGGCGCTGTCGGTCAGCCGCCAGGAGAACCTGCTGTCCTCCGGCTACGACCTGGGGATCTTCGACCAGGCGGTGCGCTCCTACGCGGACGGCCACCTGCCGTACGCGGCGCTCAAGGGCAGCGCGCACTACAGCGTCCTGGGCGACCACTTCAGCCCGATCCTGCTGCTGCTGGTGCCCTTCTACTGGGTCTGCCGCAGTGCCGACACCCTGCTGGTCGCGCAGGCGTTCCTGCTGGCCGTCGCCGTGGTCCCGCTGGCGCGCTGGGCGCACCGGGAGCTCGGCATCGAGGCGGCGGCGGTGGTCGCCTTCGGCTACGGCTCCTCCTGGGGCATCGCCTCCGCGGTCGGCTTCGACTTCCACGAGGTCTGCTTCGCGGTCCCGCTGCTCGCCTTCTCGGTGGAGGCGCTGGCCGCGGGCCGCTGGCGGGCGGCGGTGCTGTGGGCGCTGCCGCTGGTCCTGGTCAAGGAGGACCTCGGGGCCACCCTGGCCGTGATCGGGCTGCTGGTCGCCTGGGGCGGGCCGAGGCTGCTCGGTCTGGCGACCGCCGTCTTCGGCCTGTGCGCCAGCGCGGTCGAGGTGCTGGTGCTGATACCCATGGCCGACACCAGCGGCGCCGGCTACGCCTACTGGGCCAAGTCCGCCGGGGTCACCACCCCGGTGCACTACTCGCTGGTCCACAGGCTGGAGGCGATCCCGTACCACCTGTTCTTCCCGCACGCGAAGCTGGAGACCCTGATCGCGCTGCTGGCGCCGACCGCCTTCCTGGCGCTGCGCTCCAGGCTGGCGCTGATCGCGGTGCCCACCCTGATCTGGCGGTTCGAGTCCTGGACCGGCGCCTACTGGGGCACCAGCTTCCACTACAGCGCGGACCTGATGCCGATCGTCTTCGCGGCGCTGATCGACGCCCTGGCCGCCGGGCGCAGGCGCGGCTGGTCCGCGCGGAGCATCCGGGTCGCGCTGGCGGTCAGCCTCGCGGTGAGCGGGTTCATGGTCTCCAGGCACGCCTTCAGCGCGCTGATGGACGGGTCGACCTGGCAGGTCTCCGCGCAGGCGACCGCCGCCCGCCGGATCGCCTCGCTGGTCCCCGACGGGGCGACCGTCGCCGCGGACAACCAGCTGGCGCCGCAGCTCACCGACCGCACCACGGTCTTCCTCTTCCCGAACTACCCCGACCCGGGCCTGCCCACGGCGCAGTACCTCATCGCCGATCCGGCCGACCCCGCGACCTGGCCGGACCGGCCCTCGGTCTACGAGCGGGACCTGGCCCTGGCCCGCGCCCACGGCTACCGCCGGATCGCCTCGGACGACGGCTACATCCTGCTGGAGCTGACCCCTCACCAATGATCGGTCGGCTGTGGAACCCTGGCGGCATGCCGACGATCCGCCCGTACCGCGCCAGTGACCGGGAAGCCCTGTACGACATCTGCGTCCGCACCGGCGACGCCGGCGCGGACGCCACCGCGCTCTACCGCGACCCGCGCATCCTGCCCGACATCTTCACCGGCCCCTATGTCGAGCTGGAGCCGGAGCTGGCGTTCGTGCTCGCCGAGGACGGCAGCGACCGCCCGGTGGGCTACATCATCGGGACCGCCGACACCCCGCGCTTCGTCGCCGAGTACCGGCGGCGGTGGCTGCCGGGGGTGGCCGCGCGGCACCCCGAGGGCGGCGGGCGGAGCGGGCTGGAGACCGAGCGGCTCCACCAGCTGCACCACCCGGAGTGGATGCTGGCGGAGGAGCTCGCCGACTACCCCGCGCACCTCCACATCGACCTGCTGCCCGAGGCGCAGGGCAGCGGCGCGGGCCGGGCGCTGATGGGCGCCTTCCTGGCGGCGCTGCGGGCGGCCGGGGTGCCCCGGGTCCACCTCGGCATGGCGGCGGCGAACACCGGTGCCCGGGCGTTCTACGACCGGTTGGGCTTCCATGAGATAGCGATCGAAGGACCGGCGGTGCTGCTGGGGCGGACCACGGCAGAGCTACGGCTCCCTGGCGAAGCGTGACTGGAGCTCCCAGACGGTCGCGTTGTCGGCCAGGCCCTCGTGCATGTCGGCCAGGTCGGCCAGCAGGTCCTGCAGGAAGTCCCGTGCCTCGCGCCGCAGTTCGCTGTGGCGGACGGTGAGCGGAGGGGCGTCGACCCAGTCGGCGCGGATCTCGACCCAGTTGAACCGGCGGCTGAAGCGGAGCATGTCCGCCGACTCGGTGAAGTCGAGCTCGGCGGTCTGCAGGGTCGCCGCGCGGCGACCCGAGGGGTCGCGGTCGAGCTGCTCGACGATGTCGCACATGGCCCAGGCGAAGTCCAGCACCGGCACCCAGCCCCAGGAGGTGGCCAGATCCCGGCCCTCGACCTCGAGATAGATGTCGCCGCAGAACAGGTCGTGCCGCAGGGCACGGGTGCCGGCGTTGCGGTAGTCGGTCTGCGGGGGGTCGGGGAAACGGTTGGACAGGGAGTAGCCGAGCTCGATCACCGTCCGATGGTCCCATGCCCCGCCTCAACCCCTGGCGTGTGGCCGGGTCGGTGAGGGCTGGGGGAGGCGCTTCGGTTAACCCCTGGCGTGTGCGTGCCCCCGGCAGGGATCATGTGGGTATGTCCCTCCCCGTCCGCGTCCGCGGCTCGGTCGTGCTGCCCGACGCCGAGCTCCAGTGGCGTTTCTCGCGTTCCTCCGGCCCTGGCGGCCAGCACGTCAACACCAGCGACAGCCAGGTGGAGCTCATCTTCGACCTGGCGGCCTCCACCGCGCTGCCCCCGGTGTGGAAGGAGCGTGCGCTGGAGCGGCTCGCGGGGCGGCTGACGGACGGCGGGCTGCTGGTGGTGCGTGCCTCCGAGCACCGCTCGCAGTGGCGCAACCGGGAGACCGCCGCGGTCCGCCTGGCCGCGCTCCTCAGCGAGGCCGTGGGGCCCCCGCCGAGGGCCCGCAGGGCGACCCGTCCGAGCCGGGGCGTGAACGAGCGCCGGCTCACCGAGAAGAAGCGCCGGGCGGACGTCAAGCGCGGGCGCTCCGGGCAGTTCGACTGACGGTCGCTCCGGGTCAGTCCAACTGCCGGTACTGGCCCCGGAAGTACACCAGTGGTCCGCCGCGCTCGGCGCCCACCCGCGCCTCCAGCACCCGGCCGATCAGCAGCACATGGTCCCCGGCGGATATCCGCTGCTCGGTGCGGCACTCCACGGTCGCCAGCGCGCCGGTGACCAGCGGGGCCCCGCTCTCGGGGCCGCGCTCGTGCGCGAGGTCGGCGAACAGCAGCCGGTCGCTGACGCGGCCCTTCATGGCGAACCGCGCCGCGGTCGTGCGCTGGTCGTCGCCCAGGATCGAGACCGCCCAGCGGTCGACCCGTGACAGCGCCTCCTCCATCCGCGAGTCCTCCCGCACGGAGACCAGCACCAGCGGCGGCTCCAGCGAGAGCGACATGAAGGCGGTGGCGGTCATGCCGATGTCCTCGCCCTTCGCCCCTTCCTCGGGGTCGTGCGCGGAGAGCAGCACCACGCCCGAGGCGAGGTGTCCGAGGGCGGCCCGGAACTCCTCCGGGGTGGCCTGGGCACCGGCGGGGGCTGCAGGGACGGCGGCGGCTGGGGTAGTGGCGTTGTACACGTAAAGCACCGTATCTTCGGCGGGTCTGCCACCGCATCGGTCCTGGGGTGTACCGGGTCGTGCGGCGGAGGTCCTAGGTGTGGCGGGCAGTTTGTGTTCGAGTTGTGAAGAGCTGGGCCGGAGGTTGTGCGCAAAGCGACCTGTTCACCTCCAAGAGTGAACCATTGGGTCCCGCTGGCGGGGTCCGGTCTTCAGGTCCTGTCATTTTCTGCCGACATGGCTGATGTCGGCTCAGGGGCTATTGGCGGGCTTTGTCCATGTGTGAACTGGTTATCGGGGATGGTCAGTTGTGTGAGTTGGGTCACAAGTGGCGTTCATTTGCTGACCCAGAGTGCCGATTGGTGTGCTCCCTGTGATTCAGTTTGTCTGGCAGTCGGACGATAGGAATCTCGGGCATCCTTCGGGGGATCCGGGGGCGATTCCCGCGCGTCTCCGTCGCAGAGGGAGGGTGTGATGGACAACGAGTCGGAGCCGTACGTCCGTCTCGCGACCCTGCGCAGCCTCAACCGCATCGTGGCTGACCTCAACGCCGCCCGCAGCCTCGCCGGCACCCTCCAGGCCGTGGTCGAAGGGGCGGTGACCGGTCTCGGCTACGAGGCCGCGGCCGTCAACCTGGTCCGGCCCGACGGGGATCTCGTGGTCGCCGCGGTCTGGGAGGTCAGTGAGAGCGGGGAGCCGGAGGAGGGCATCAACGCCCTGCTCGGCCAGGTCGGGCCGCGCGACTCCTGGGACCGGCTGCTGAACGTCGGGGACATCTGGGGAACCCTGGTCTTCGTCCCGCAGGAGCGCAGCTGGGCCAGCGGCCCCGAGATCCCGAGCTGGGGCGGCCACGGGCTGGCTCCCGCCGACAGTGAGGCCTGGCACCCCGACGACCTGCTGTTCGCACCCATGTACAGCCTGGGCGGGGAGCTCCTCGGGATCCTCTCCGTGGACCGCCCCCGCAACGGCAGACGGCCGGGGCAGTGGGGCCGCGAGGCGCTGACCATGTTCAGCCAGCAGGCGGGCATCGCCATCGGCAACGCCCGGCTGCGGGCCGAGATGCAGCGGGCCCTGGTCCGGCTGGAACGCGAGCAGCAGACCCTGCGCGCCAGCGAGGAGAGCTTCCGGCAGGCGTTCGAGTACGCGCCCAACGGCATGGCCATCACCGAGCTCCACGGCGCGAACAGCGGAAAGCTCACCCGGGTCAACGACGCCCTGTGCCGCCTGCTCGGCCGCCCCCGGGCCGCCCTGCAGAAGCACAGCTTCGCGGACCTGATCCACCCCGAGGACGAGCAGGTGCTGCGCCGGGTGTCCGCCGACAACGGTCGGGCGGAGGTGCGGCTGGCCCGGCGGGACGGCGGCTACCTGTGGGTGAACCTGCGCAACTCGGTGGTCGCGGACACGGCCGAGGGGGCCCGTTTCCTGCTGACCCATGTGGAGGACATCGAGGACCGCAAGCGCCATGAGCTGCAGCTCGCCCACCGCGCCAGCCACGACGGGCTGACCGGCCTGCCGAACGCGGCCGAGCTGCGGACCCGGCTGCGGCTGCGGCTGTGCGACCGTCCACAGGCTGTGGACGGACTGCTCGTCGACACCCACAGCTACGGCCTGGCCTCGTACGAGAGCACCTACGGCGGACCCAACGGCGGCCCCTACGGCAGCGGCTTCGACCCCTCGGGCTTCGAGCATGTGCACGCGGTGCTGCCGGACGACCCGGAGGCCGAGGAGCGCGGCGGGCGCGGTCTCGCCGTCCTCTTCTGCGACCTGGACGGCTTCAAGTCCATCAATGACAGATTCGGCCACAGCGCGGGTGACGCGGTCCTGATCGAGGTCGCCCGGAGGCTGCAGAATGTCGTCCGTGAGGGTGACACCGTGGCGCGGCTCGGCGGCGACGAGTTCGTCGTGCTCGCCGACGGCGTCGGCCGGGACGAGGCCCGCGATCTGGCGGGGCGGCTGCGCAACGCCATCATCCCGCCGATGCGGCTTGACAGCCGTGCGGTACGGGTCGGGGTGAGCCTCGGCATCGGCTGGGCGGGCTGCGGGATGACCATCGACGAGGTGCTGCACACGGCCGACGAGCTGATGTACCTGGAGAAGCGGTCGAGGTCGGGGAACAGCGGGAACGGACCGGCCGGGGGCCGTTCGCACCGGCGCGCAGGGTGATCGTCCGTACCGCGCACGGTCGCGCACCGCACAACTGACGCTTACCTGCGCATCACCCGTACGGGGTAGTGTGCTGTGGATAAGCGTGTCCGCCGTCCAGGTGAGCACCAGGGTGCCCAGCCCTGATTCGATCATGTACGTTGACCTTCTTCCTCCTGTCGTGCGGGGCGGAGGGCCAAGACACCCAGGGGAGTTGACTACTCGATGACAGCCGAGGACAACGGCGTGCCCGAGGACGACGACCCGTTCGCCTATCTGTACCGCCAGGACGGCGACGACGGAACGCCCAGGGCCGCCGCCCCGCAGCAGCCCGGGGTGCCCCGCACCTCGTACCAGCAGGCCACCCAGGTCGGCCGCGCCCAGTACGGCCAGCCGCGTCCCCAGCAGCCCCCGCAGCAGCAGTACGCACCCCAACTCCCGCACCAGGCCGCCCAGACCGCCCAGTCGGGCCAGCCGCCGTACGCCGGCGGCCGGGCCGGGAGCCGTGCCGGCGGCAGTGGCAGCGGCGGCGGCAGCAACCGCGCGGTGATGTTCGGCGCGGTCGCCGTGGTCGCGGCCGTGGCCATCGGCGTCGTGGTGGCCATGGCCAGCGGTGGCAAGGGCAGCGCCTCGGCGGGCAGCAGCACCGGACCGTCGGCCTCGACCAGTTCGTCCAGCTCCTCCAGCAGCAGCGCCCCGGCCTCCGCCGCGGCGACGGCGCCGGGGAAGACCAATGTGTCGGCGATGACGCTGGGGGGCGGTGCCGCGCTGTCGAGCACCGTGACCGGAGGGGCCTCCACCGACGGAAAGTCGGTCGCGCTGTCGGCGGCCGGCCAGAGCGTCACCTGGACCGTCAGTGTTCCGACGGCGGGGCAGTACTACTTCTGGGTGCACTACGCCAACGCCGGCGCGGACAGTCAGGACCCGGTGACGGTCAACGGCAAGGTGGCCACCGGCAGCCCGATAGACCTCAAGGACTGGTCCGGCGCCACCACCCTGGACCAGGCGTGGCAGAGCTCCTGGACCCCGGTGACCCTCAACGCCGGAAGCAACACCATCGAGTTGGCCTACGGCGGCGGCACCATCGACGTGGACCAGTTCGTGGTGAACACGACCACCAAGCCCTACCCCTGGAACTGACGTCCCGCAGTCGGGCGA
>Ga0302314_10007448_pt1 | contig 19677 bp, 14 predicted proteins | sample III_Palsa_N2_3_FD_200533 | JGI IMG/M metagenome (GOLD analysis project Ga0302314, IMG submission 200533) | Peat permafrost microbial communities from Stordalen Mire near Abisko, Sweden - III_Palsa_N2_3 | ecosystem: Environmental > Terrestrial > Soil > Palsa > Peat permafrost | place: Sweden...
AGCCGTCCTCGACGATCCGGCCGCGATCGAACACCAGGATCCGGTCGGCGTGGCGGACGGTCGACAGGCGATGCGCCACGATGATCGTGGTGCGGCCGCTCATCGCCTGGGCCAGCGCCTGCTGGATGGCGTGCTCGTTCTCGGTGTCCAGGCTCGAGGTCGCCTCATCGAACACCAGGACCGGCCGGGCTGCGACCAGCGCGCGGGCGATCGCCACCCGCTGCCGCTCGCCGCCCGACAGCTTGATCCCGCGCTCGCCGACCAGGGTCTCGTACCCGGCCGGCAGCTTCTGGATCATTTCGTCGAGCCGGGCGCGATGGGCGGCATCGCGCACCTGCTCGCGTGTCGCCCCCGGTGCGCCATAGGCGATATTGTCGGCGATCGTGCGGTGAAACAGGACGGGGTCCTGCGGCACCAGCGCGATCTCGCGCCGGAAACTCGCCCGGGTACAGCGGCCGACATCCTGGTCGTCGATCAGGATGCGGCCCTCGCTCGGCCGATAGAGGCCCAAGAGCAGCTTGACGAACGTGCTCTTGCCGCTGCCGGACGGCCCGACGAGGGCGATGGTCTGGCCGGCCTCGATCGTGACATCCAGGCCCTCGAACACCGAACCGTTCGCCTCGGCATAGCGAAAGCCCAGCTGCTCGAACCGGATCGCACCCGGGCCGGGCCGGAATTCGGCCAGGCCTCGGTCTTCCTCGGCCTCGTTCGGCTTCGCCAGCAGCGCCAGCAGCTCGGTCATCTCCGAGACCGCGTTCTGGGCCTCGCGCATGCCCTGGCCCATGTTGCCGAGCCAGCCGCGCAGCACGAAGCCCGCCCCGATCACCATGGCGACGGTGCCGCCCTCGACCAGGCCCCAGCGCGCCTCGACCACGACGATGGCGATCGGCAGGATCAGGATGATCGACGACAGCGTCGAGGACAGGGCGCCATTGTTCACCGCCCCGTTCCAGGCGCTCATGATCTTGGTGTGCCAGACGCCGACCGTGCCGTCGAAGCGCCGGTGCTCGTTCGGCTCCATCGCCCAGGATTTGACCGCCGCGTTGTTGCCCAGCACGTCGACCAGCTCGCCGGTGATCTTGCTGTCCTGGGCAAACGCCTCCTTCATCAGCGGCATGACCCGCTTCAGATTGAACCAGCCGACCACGACGAAATAGATCGTCGCGCCCGCCAGCATGGCGACGGCGGCGAGCGCGCTGTCATTCATGATCGTACCGGCCGTGATCAGCACCAGCAGGATCGACGGCAGGAACAGGAAATAGCAGACGCTGACGAAGATGTCGTAGCCCTGGGCCGCACGCGTGATCTTGCGCGCGGTCGAGCCGGCGAAGGCGTCGGCATGCCAACTCGTGTCGAAACCCTGGCACTTCTCGAAGCCCGCGCGATAGATCGCGGCCATGGCGTCGGAAGTGTGCTTGTTGATCGAGCGGTCGGCCAGCCAGCGGAACAGCACGGCCAAGGCGAACACGCCCAGGATCTCGGCGAAGCGCGTGACGAAGGTCGCGATTTCCGTGTCGCGCCCGGCCAGCTCGACCGCGTTGCCGATCAGCCGGGTCGAGGCGACGGTAAATCCCACGAACGCGATCTGGCCGAACAGGCACCACGCAACCCGCGGCCGATCGGCCGCCAGATAGCGCAGCACAAAGCGGCGAACGCTCTCGGGCTTGGTCTCGGACGGTATCGGGGGCAGCGCGGACATCGGACTCTCCTTCACTCCCGAAACGATCCCGAGAGCGCAATCAATCCGATATCGGAAGTATTGCGGAATTTCAAGCGCCAAAAGCGCGGGCCTCAACCGCGAGATGCAGCCAGGACAGATTAATCGGGCGATGAGCCGCTATATCTGCGCCACCGCTTTGCCGTCCGGCCGGTCCAGCGTCCGGCTTCGCTCGACCAGCGGAATGGCCATGGCGGCAACCAGCGGGGCGAGCGCCACCCACAGGAAGATCTCCGGGATATCCAGGCCCGCTTGCAGCATGGCGCCGATGATCAGCGGGGCGCAGACCTGGCCGACGCGGCCCATGGCCAGCGCGCTGCCGATGCCGGACGAACGCATCGCGGTCGGGTAGATCAGCGCACTCAGCCCGATCGCGCCCGAGGCGCCGATGCCGACGAACAGCCCGATCAGCCCGTCGGCGAGGGCTGCTGCCGGCACCGAACTGCCGACCGTGCCCAGGAGTGCGGTCGAGAGCGCGCCGATCGCAAAGGCCGGGACCAGCGCGCGCACCGGTCCCAACAGTTCGAGCAGGCGCCCGGCCATGACCATGCCCAGGAAGCCGCCGAGCCCGTGGAAGCCCACGACCGTGGCGGCGGCTGCGGCCGACATGCCCTGCTGGCGCAGCAGGCTCGGCGTCCAGAACACGACGATGGCCAGCACGCCGAACGCCAGGAAGAACGGCACCCACAGCAGCATGGTCGTGGCGGCGCGGCCGTCGGCGAACAGCTGGCGCAGCGGAAATCCCGCGGCACGGCTCTCCTGCAGGATCGGCCGGGCCTCGCCCGATCCCGGCGCAAGACGCGCCAGGATCGGGCGGATACGGTCGAGGGACGCATCGCGCGTGATCAGGAAATGCAGCGACTCCGGCACCCACAGCGCCACCAGCGGTGCCAGCACCAGCGGCAGGGCGCCGCCGACATAGAACAGCGACGGCCAGTCGAAGGCGCCGACCAGCCAGGCGTTGAGAAAGCCGCCGATCATGCCGCCCAGCGGAAACCCGGCCCAGAGCGCGCTGGTGACGCTCGCCCTGAGCCGGGCCGGCGCATATTCCGAGGCCAGCGCCAGAAAGCTGGGCGTAGCGCCGCCCAGGCCGACGCCGGCGAAGAAGCGAACCAGCAGCAGCGTCTCGATCCGCCCGGCGACGGCGGTCAGCGCGGTAAAAACGCCGAACAGCGCAAGGGCCGCGATCAGCAGGCGCTTGCGGCCGAAGCGGTCGGCCAAGGGGCCGAAGGTAAGGGCGCCGGTGGCCGCCCCCAGCAGCGCGGTCGAGAACACCACGCCGATCGAACTCATCGGCAGGCCGAGCTTCGTCGCGATCGAGGGCGCGGCGACCCCGATCGAAAACGTGTCCCAGCCGTCGAGCACGGCCGCGGCACCGCACAGCAGCAGGATCACGATCTGGTAACGCGACAGCGGTTGCCTGTCGATCAGGGCCGCAACATCGATGGTCGGTATCGGCCGAAGCATGGTCGGTCTCCTGAGCTTTAAGCGCCGCGGATGTGGTCGAGTATCCGGCCGGGCTCCGCCGCCAGCCGGTCGCCGCGCCAGGCGACATGCTGGTCCGGCCGGATCAGGGCCAGCCGCGTGCCATAGAGTTCGGCCAGCCGCGGGTCGGGCAGGGACAGGATGGTGAGCGGCAGGCTGCAAGCGTCGGCGGCCTGGGCCAAGCGGCCGCTGTCGTCCGCGCCGCCGGGGCCGGTCACCAGCAGCGTGAAGCCGCGGCCGAACCGGTCATAGAGCGAGCTGCCGTCATCCAGCCACAGGTGCGGCGCCAGTGCCCCGGGGCAGGCCGTCGGCCGGAAATCGGCGAAATGCCAGGGCGGCGGCGCCGACCCGTCGGAGGCGACGATCGGCGAGCCGTGATAGCCCAGCCCCAGCACGACGCCCAGCGTATCGAACTCTCGGATCTTCTGGGCGCGGATCGCGGCGCCGGCGGCGGCCCTCGCCGCGGCACCGGCGGCACCGGGCAGATCGACGCCGGTCCGCAGCAACTCCCGGCTCAGCACGGCATTGTTGGCGACAGCCTCCTCGACCACGGCGCGATGCACCGGCCGGCGCTCCGCCTCATAGCTCGTCAGCAGGCCGGCGCCGCCCCAGCCCTGGAGCCGGGCGGCCAGCTTCCAGCCGAGATCGACCGCATCGCCGATCCCCATGTTCATGCCATAGCCGCCGAACGGCGGATGCAGGTGGCAGGCGTCACCGGCCAGATAGACCCGGCCCTCGCTATAGCGGGTCGCAACCAGGCTATGGGCGGACCAGGGGTCCATCGACAGGATCTCGACCGGAATATCGCGCCCGACCGCGCGCCGGATCGCCGCCGCGGCGGCTTCGGGTTCAAGCACGGTCTCGCCGTCCGGCATGGGCATGATGAAATACCAGACGTCGTCGCGGTCCATCGGGCCGGTGATGGCCGGCGTGTCCGGATTGACCAGCCAATACATGATCGCCGGCGCCTGCGGATGGCCGGCCGACAGGCCCGGCGAGCGATAGACCACGCCGTAATTATGGCTATAGGCGTGCCGCCCCTCCATCGGGATGCCGAGCTGCTTGCGCACCCGGCTGCGGGCCCCGTCGGCCCCGACCAGATAGCGGGCGCGGAACGACAGGTGCCGGTCGGTCTCCAGATCAACCGCTTCGGCCGCGATCCCGTCGGCGTCCTGTCCGAACGCCTCCAGCCGCGTGCCGAAGCGCAGGTCGACGCTGGGCAAGCTCTTGGCCCGGTCGCGCAGCACCGCTTCGACCGTATATTGCGGAATCCATTGCGCCGGTTCCGGAAAGCGGTCGTCGCGCCGGCGCGCGCCATAGAAGGCGTTTTCGATATGGGCGAGCGGCTCGCCGAACAGGCGCGTCGCGAACAGCACGTCGGTCGGATAGTCGGCGGAGAGCGGCGAGGCCTGCCGGACGGCGTCGGCGATGCCCCAGCGGCGCATGTGGGTCATGGACCGGACGTTGGTCGTCTTGGCGCGCGGCTGGTTGCCGACGCGGGTGTGCTGCTCCAGCACGGCGACGCGGATGCCGCCGAGACCAAGCTCGATCGCAAGCGCCAGCCCGACCGGCCCGGCGCCGATGATCAGGACGTCTGTTTCGATCGGCGTCGTCACCTGTCCCTCCCCGGGGTCCGATCAGGTCGCCCACACAGGGGCGCCGTCAGATTGCTTGCGACGACGCTAGCCGATGGCGCACAACTGAATAGGGGCCGGTTTTGACCGAGCGATACCTGGCAGGCATAGAGCATGAAGCTGCATCATCTTCGCGATCTGCTGGCCGTCGTCGAAAAAGGCAGCATTCGTGCGGCCGCGAAGCATCTGGGCCTGGGGCAGCCGGCCTTGAGCCGCAGCCTGCGCGATCTGGAACAGGAGCTGGGCGTGCCGCTCCTGGAGCGGCGCGCGCGCGGCGCCGTGCTGACCGAGATGGGCGAGATGTTCTCCCGCCGCGCCGGTGCCGCCTTCAACGAGCTGAACCGGGCGCGCGAGGAGATCGCCCAGCATCAGGGCGAGGTGCAGGGCCGCATCGTCGCCTGCCTGTCGAGCCTGTCCCATATCGCGCTGTTGCCGGCGGCGCTGACGCCGTTCCGCAAGCGCTATCCTCTGGTCGAACTCGGCATCATCGAGGGCGCCTATCCGATGGTCGAGCGCCGGCTGGTCGACGGCACCATCGATTTCTTCGTCGGGCCGCTCAGGAACTCGGTCGTGGCGCCCGGGCTCCGGCAGGAAAAGCTGTTCGACAACCACCGCGTCGTCATCGCGCGCAAGAATCATCCGTTGCAGCGCGCGACCTCGCTGGCCGAATTGATCGACAGCGACTGGATCACGACCTCGATCACCAACGATCCCGAGGCGGAATTCAACGATCTGTTCCTGGGCCACGGGTTACCGCCGCCGCGGCTGGCGCTCCGGGCGGAAACCTTCCTGACCATGCTCGTCGGCATGATCAGCACCGACATGCTGGCGATCACGCCCCGGCAATATGCGCAGTCGGCGCTGCTGGCCGATTTCGTCCAGCAGGTCCCGGTCCGGGAGAAGCTCGCCGGCCCGTCGCTCTACCTGATCCAGCGGGCGGCGATCCCGCTCACGCCGGCGGCCGAATACCTGACCGATCTGCTGCGCCGCGCCGCGGGCAAGCAGGTGCAGGTCGGGTGAGGGGGGCGCCGCCTAGTGTTGGTTCGACCGAACCCGGCTTCCCGGCAGGCTGACGGTGACGGTCGTGCCGAGGCCGAGTTCGCTCTCGATGCGAAGCAGGCCGCCGTGCATCTCGGTCAAGGCTTTCGCGATCGGCAGGCCCAGCCCGGAGCCACCGAAGCGTCGCGCCAGAGTCTGTTCGATCTGCCCGAACGGCTCGAGCGCCTTTGGAATGTCGCTGGGTCGCATGCCGATGCCGGTGTCGCTGACCGCAATCTCCAGGCGGCCGTCGTCGCAGGTTCTGACATCGACCCGGACCAGGCCACCGTTCGGCGTGAATTTGACGGCGTTGCCGCAGAGGTTGAGCAGGATCTGCTTCAATCGCACCGCGTCGCCACGGATGCGAGGCAGACCGGGCTCGATCGCCTGATCGAGTTCGATGCCGGCCGACCGGGCTTGAGTGGAAAGCATATGCTCCACCTCTTCGATGATGTCGGCGAGATCGACCGCGCCCTCGTGCAGTTCCATGCGCCCGCTCTCGATCGTGGCCACATCCAGGATGTTGTTGATCACATCCAGCAGATGCTTTCCGGCGGTGTGGATGTCACCAGCATAGCCGGCGAAGCGCGCGTCCGCTGACGACTCGAGGCCATCGCGGATAATTTCGGAGAATCCCATGATCGCGTTCAGCGGCGTGCGAAGCTCGTGGCTCATGTTCGCCAGCAGTTCCGATTTCGCATGGTTGGCCGCTTCGGCCGCGGCGAGGGCGGCGATCGTTGTTTTTTTGGCACTCACCTCGTCGGTGATGTCGCGGCAACTGCCGCGATAGCCTTTGAACGTCCCGGCGGCGTCGAAGAACGGTCGGCCGCTGACGGCGATATGGTAGAGGCGGCCGTCGGGGGCGAGCCGCTCGATGCGGAAGTCGCGGAACGGCCGCCGGGCGGCGAGATCGGCCTTATGGTCAGCCCATTGCTGTTCGGTGACGCCGCGATCGACCAGCTCCCAGCGGGTCTTGCCGCGACCTTCGCCGGCGACATGGACGTCCGAGGCGGCGCGAACGTTGAAGAACCAGGAGAAGCGCAGCTCTTCATCCTGCTCCCAAAACCAGTCGGACGAGGTTTCGCCGCAATCCCGGAACCGATCTTCGGCGGACAACGCCTGTTCGAGGGAAGCGATGCCGTTGATATTTGCCGGTTGGTCGTCGGGCCAACCGGCGCTCGAAGATTCTTTCACCGCTGACCTCATAGGACGACCCTTGCCAAAGACTCCTGCAACATAACCTTGGCAATGTTACCGGAGCCTTTAGCGCGGGCCGGGCTGCTAGTCCGATTTGGTCCGCGCCATGCCGCGCAGCCGGTCGGTATAGCCCTGGTCGACCAGCAACTGGCTGAACTGCTCCGACGTCGCCTCGCAGCGCGACGGCGCGTATTTGAGATCGCTCGTATAGAATTGGGCGAGCGAGGTGATGCCGTGCTCGGCCATCTTCTCGGCCATCTCGGGTCCCAGCGCCTGGTAGCGCTTCCAGCCCTTGGTCTCGCGATCCTCGTAGATCCCGAGCAGGGTTTCGTCGGTCGGCGGCTGATAGCGTTCGCGATGCAGATAGGCCGAAAGCGCCAGCCGGTCGCGCGGGGCCGGCGCCTCGTTCGGATAGCCCACGACGATGCTGGTCACCGGCACGACGGTCTCCGGCAGCTCCAGATAGTCGGCGATGTCGGTCGCCCCGTCGATCGTCGTGCCCAGATAGCAGATGCCGAGGCCGTTCGCCTCGAAGCCCAGCGCCACGCTCTGCGCCAGGATGATCGCGTCGAAGGCCGCGACGATGAAGCCCTGCAGATTGTTGAAATTGTCGCGGGCGCCGCGCAGCTTCAGCCAGCGGCGCGTGCGATGGACGTCGGCGCAGAAGGTGATCAGCAGCGGGGCCTGTTTGATCATCGGCTGGCTGTAATGCAGGTCGCAGAGCTGCGCCTTGCGCGCCGGATCTTCGGTCAGCACCAGCGCGAACGTGTTGAGATTGCCGGACGAGGACGAGCCCAGGATCGCGTCATGGCACACGCGCTCGATCAGGGCGGGGTCGATCGGATCGGTCTTGAACTCGCGGATCGAGCGATGCTTGCGCAACAGCTCGGAAAAAGCTTGGGCCATCGGGTCGGTCATAAAATGCTCTCCTAATCTACCTCCCGTGCTTAGCCGATGGCGACCGGACAAGGGAAGAGCGCATGCGAGGGCCGCCCGCCCTGCCGGTTGACAGCACCGGGGGCGCACGCCCAGTTTGGTATACCAAAGCGGGATGGGATGGCATGACGGGATCGCACCACAACGAGCACTGGCGGCAGAATCTCTATGTCTGCCTGTTCGGGTCGTTCACGACCATCATCGCCATGACGCTGATCCTGCCGTTCCTGCCGCTCTATGTCGAACAGCTGGGCGTGAGCGAACCCGCCGCGATCGTGCAATGGTCCGGCGTTGCGTTCAGCGTGACCTTCTTCGCGGCCTCGCTGGTGTCGCCGATCTGGGGCCGGCTCGCCGACCGCTACGGCCGCAAGCTGATGCTGGTGCGCGCCAGCCTGGGCATGGCAATCGTCATGTCGCTGATCGGCCTCGCGCATAATATCTATCAGCTGGTCGGGCTTCGGCTCGCGATCGGCCTGGCCGGCGGCTATGCCTCCGGCTCGATCATCCTGGTGGCGATGCAGACGCCCAGGGACCGTTCGACCTGGGCGCTGGGCACGCTCTCGATCGGCACGATGGCGGGCAGCTTCGTCGGCCCCCTGCTGGGCGGCATTCTGCCCGGCCTGATCGGCCTGCGCGAAACCTTCTTCGCCGCTGGCGCCGCGATCTTCGTGGCGTTTCTCGCCACCTGTTTCCTGATCCGCGAGGCCAGGGTCGCCCCGCCGGCGGCGAAGCGCCCCGGCACCCGCAGGATCGGCACCTGGGCTGCGATTGCGGACCGTCGTCCGGTCTTCGCCATGCTGGCGACGGCACTGATGCTGATGTTCGCCAATATGTCGATCGAGCCGATCATCACCGTTTATGTCGCCCAACTGGTCGATGATCCCGGCCGGATCGCCCTCATGTCGGGCCTGGTCATGGCGGCGTCGGCGCTGGCCAGCATCCTGGCGGCACCGCGCGTGGGCCGGCTTGCCGACCGGATCGGCGCCTGGCGGGTCGTGATCGGCTGCCTGGTGGCGAGCGGACTGCTGCTGATCCCGCAGGCCTTCGTCACCGACGCCTGGCAGCTTGTGTTGCTGCGCTTTCTGATGGGCCTGTCGCTCGCGGGATTGTTGCCGTCGGTGACGGCGCTCATCCGCCACAGCGTGCCGGATACGGTGACCGGCGGCGTGCTGGGATATTCGCAGTCGGCCCAATATATGGGCCAGATCGCGGGCCCGCTCATGGGCGGTTTCGCCGGCGCGCATTTCGGCATGCGCTCGGTATTCTTCGCCACATCCGTGTTGATGCTGGGCGGGGCCGTGGCCAATTGGCTGGTGTTCCGCAGCCTGTCGCGGTCGCCGGCCGAGCCACAGCTCGAAAAGCGCGCCTAGGCGTTCTTGCGGCCGCTGTTTAACGGCCTATCAACTACTTTCACGCGTATTGAGGTCGGGAAATTGCGACGCCGGCGCGTGGAAAATTCGATGAAATCTTGGCGGCACAGCGGTCCTTTCGGCCTGTTCGTCCTTGCCGCCGCGCTCACGGTGCCGGGCGGCTCGGCGCGGGCCGATGGTGCGACCGGGACCTGCGATCAGGTTGTCGTTTCGGGCGATGCCGATTACCAGCCGCTGTCCTGGTTCGACGGCAAGGAGATGCAGGGCGCCGCCGAAGCGATCGTCGGCGCGGCGCTCCACCAGCTCGGCCTGTCCTACGAGATCCGCTATGCCGGTCCGTTCAAGCGCGTGCTGGCCGCCGCCGAGGCCGGCGAGATCGATGTCGTCGTCGAGCTGAAAAAGACGCCGGATCGGGAAGCCTATCTGGCATTTCCCTCGACGCCGATCTTCGTCAATCCGGTCGCCGTCTTCACCCATCGCGGCCGCAACCTGACGCTGCCATCGCGCGAGATGCTCGTCGGTCTGCGCGGCAGCATCGTGTTCGCCAATCAGTTCGGCGGCGGCCTCGACGAATTCCTGGCCCAGCGCCTGTCGATCGAGGAGGTGCCGCGCCTCGATCTGGGCCTGAAGATGCTGGAGCTGGACCGCATCGACTATTTCATCACCGGCTACTACCCCGGCATGACCTATCTGCTCGACCAGGGGCTTGAGGGCACCTACGTGGTGCAGCGGCCGTTCGTGGTCGCGACCGACAATTTCGTCGGTATCTCCAAGCGCAGCCGCTGCTTCGCCCAGCTGGAGGCGTTGGATGGGGTGCTGGCCCGCATGAAGCGCGACGGCGAGATCGAGCGGATCTTCAACGCGGCGACCGAGGTCTGGCGCAGCCGCGCCGCCAAGGCCGGCTGAGCTTCAGGCGCGCTCGAAGATCGCGGCGATGCCCTGGCCGCCGCCGATGCACATGGTGACCAGCGCGTAGCGGCCGCCGATGCGGTGCAATTCGCTGATCGCCTTCACCGTGATGATCGCGCCGGTGGCGCCGACCGGATGGCCGAGCGAGATGCCGGACCCGTTCGGATTGACCTTGGCCGGATCGAGCCCCAGTTCCTGGATGACGGCGCAGGCTTGCGCTGCGAAGGCCTCGTTCGACTCGATCACATCCATGTCGGCAACCGTGAGACCGGTGCGGGCCAGCACCTTCCGGCTGGCCGGCACCGGGCCGATGCCCATGTGGCTGGGCTCGACGCCGGCATGGGCATATCCCACCAGGCGAGCGAGCGGCTTCAGGCCGAGCGCCGCCGCGCGCGTGGCGTCGGCCAGCACGAGCGCCGCGGCGCCGTCATTGATGCCGGACGCGTTGCCGACCGTGACCGAGCCGCCCTTGCGAAACGCCGGCTTCATCGCGGCCAGGCTTTCGGTGCTGGTCGCGGCGCGGACATGCTCGTCCTGGTCGAACACGATTGTGCCCTTGCGGGTCTCGATCTCGACCGGGACGATCTGGTCGCGGAACCGGCCTTCGGCGATCGCGTGGGCCGCCCGGCGCTGGCTTTCGAGCGCCAGCGCATCCTGCGCCTCGCGGCTGATGTGGAAGCGTTCGGCCACGTTCTCGGCCGTGATGCCCATATGGGCCTTGTCCCAGGGGTCGTGCAGAATCCCCAGCATGTAATCCATCAGGGTCGCATCGCCCATGCGCGTGCCCCAGCGCGAGCCGTTCAGGAACTGCGGACCGCGGCTCATCGCCTCGGCACCGCCGGCGATGGCGAGGTCGGTATCCGCAAGCTGGATCGCCTGGGCGGCCGACACGATCGCCTGCAGGCCGGAGCCGCACAGCCGGTTGACGTTGAACGCCGGCGTCTCGATCGGCAGGCCGGCCTCCAGGGCGGCATAGCGGCTGAGATAGGCGTCGGTCGGCTCGGTCGGGATGACATTGCCGACGACGACATGGCCGATCGTATCGGGGGCGGCGCCGGAGCGGGTGAGGGCGGCCTTGACCGCGACGGTCGCCAGCCGGGGCAGCGGCACGTCCTTCAAACTGCCGCCGAAGCTGCCGATGGCGGTCCGCGCCATCCCCACGATCACGACATCCCGTGCCATTCCGGCTCTCCCTATCTGTCCCGACACCGGCTATAGCGGTTTTTCGGCCGGATAGAAATCGGTCAGATCCTGATCAGGACGGCTCCGGCAATGCACGGGCGACATTCCTTGTCTCCGCCATGCTGTGCAAAGTGACGCGGGACGGTGGAGAGCTCGAGCATGGCCTCGAGCGTGTCGATGACGCTCTCAAGCCTGTCGGGCTGCCCCCTTGGCGGGAGGAGCTCGACGTCACCCGTCGCAAGCCAGCCGGCGGTCAGATTGCGGGCATCTGGTGGATTGCATCATGCTATGGTTCTGCAATAGCTTCCTCAGATTTACCGCCCCCGTAGGACAGGTTCGGGTCCTCAGGAAAAACAGAAGGCGCAAAGGAGCAGGGCAATGAGCACGCAGGACAATATGACCGGAATCCAACTCCTATCCGAGGTGACGTCAGGCGGAGAGCTGAGATTGTCGCTGGCCCGGATTGCGATACCGGAACCGGCCGCAGACGAAGTCGTCGTGCGCATCGAGGCCTCGCCGATCAATCCCTCCGACGTCGGCCTGTTGGTGGGGCCCGCCGATTTGGCCACGCTCAAGGCGGTCGGGGCGGTGGACAGCCCGGCGGTCACCGCGGTCATTCCCTCGGCCCGCATGGGAGGAATGGCGGCCCGCCTCGATCGGCCGATGCCGGTCGGCAACGAGGGCGCCGGTGTGGTCGTCAAAGCGGGAGCCGAGGCTCAGCACCTCCTGGGCAAGACCGTCGCGGCCCTGGGGGGTGCGATGTATGCTCAGTACCGCACCGTCAAGGCTGCCCAGTGTCTGGTGTTGCCCCCTGGTGCGACCGCGGCCGATGGCGCGTCCTCCTTCGTCAACCCGCTGACCGCACTCGGCATGGTGGAGACCATGCGGCGCGAGGGACACACCGCGCTCGTGCACACGGCTGCCGCCTCGAACCTCGGCCAAATGCTCAACAAGATCTGTCTCAAGGACGGTATCGGCCTTGTGAATATCGTCCGCAGTGCCGATCAGGCGGCGCTCCTGCGGGGGCTGGGCGCACCGTATATCTGCGACAGCGCGGCACCCACGTTCCTTGAGGATTTGACCGAAGCGCTCGTGGCAACCGGTGCCACCTTGGCGTTCGACGCGATCGGCGGTGGACGGCTCGGCAGCCAGATCCTGTCCTGCATGGAGGCCGCGGCCAGTCGGAAAGCGACCGCCTACAGCCGCTATGGCTCGTCGACCCACAAGCAGATCTATTTTTATGGCAGCCTCGATCCCCGGCCGACCGAGATCGATCGCAGCATCGGCATGGCCTGGGGTGCTGGTGGCTGGCTCGTCATGTCCTTCCTGGCAAAGATCGGCCCTGAGGCCGAGCGGCGGCTGAAAGACAGGGTGACGGCCGAATTGACCACGACATTCGCCAGCGGCTACACGGCGGAAATCTCGCTGACCGAAGCGCTTCAACCGGACATCATCGCCGCCTATTGCAAGCGCGCGACCGGCCAGAAATATCTCATCAACCCAAACAAGTAGGCGGTTTGGCATCCATGCCCGAGGCCGTAACTCCGGCAGATCCATGGCGCAGGGACTTCGCGAGAGCGCCAAGACCAAGCGATGCGGGCCGATATTGGGAGCACAGGCCGATTTACGGCTCGCCTGGCTCCCATTCCGGGCTGTAGCCACCCAGAGCGGGGTGATACATCTCGTCGCCGGCATGTTGAGTGAACTCGACATTGAGGCGATCCTCGCGCAGGCCCAGGATCGCGACGCAATGGGCGCACAGCGCCTTGGCTACCGCCATGCGCATTTCGGGCGGCCGGCCTTGCCGGATATCCAGCATCATGACCGAAACCGGCACCGGTTCGCCGCCGGCCTCCGGAATCCGCCACACGCCACCTTCGCCCAGTTCGCGAACGGCGACACTGATCCGCCTGATATCCACGGCCATCATCTGCGCGTAGGTTTCGCTCAGCTTCGCCGCGAGCCGCTTCTTGTCCGCGGCAGGATAGGTGCCATTAACGTCGAGCTGCAGATAAGGCATTTCGGTCTCCAATGGGGTCGTATGGTGAGGCGAGATCCGGGTGCCGGGCGACCGCTCAGCCTGCTGTCCGCCCGTTGCGGCAAAGATTGCGTTAGAATTTAGAAAATCGTTGAAGGAGTGCACGATGACCAAGGCGTATTGGATCTCCTGCTATCGCGAGATCAAGGATCCGGACAAACTTGCTGCCTATGCCAAATTGGCGGGGCCAGCGATCATTGCCGGCGGCGGCACGTTCCTGGCGCGCAATGTCGCGGCGCTGGCCTATGAGAGTGGCGTCAAGGAACGGGTGGTCCTGATTGAGTTTCCCGACCTGGAAGCCGCACGGGCCACGCATGACAGCGCCGCCTATCAGGCCGCCCTTGCCGCGCTGGACAATGGTGCGGTCAGGGACATGCGGGTCGTCGAGGGGCTCTGAGAGCGGGCGTCCCTCCCGGCCGTGCTCTTCCTCGAACAGGACCACGCGCAACGGGGCGTAAAGGCCGGCGGCGAGCCGGTGCCGGTTGGTGAGAAGGATCACCGTGTTTGGCAGGCACGGGGATCGTCGAAGTTCGAGAATCCATCACCAGCCGCCGCCGAGTGCCCGGAAGGATGTGACGGCGGCGCGCGCCGCATCGGCGCGGGTGCGTGCCAGCTCGTCCTCGGCGCTCAAAAGCTGCCGGTCGGCGTCGAGCACATCGGTCAGGGTGATGGCACCACCGCGGTAGGCATCTTGCGACTTGTCGCGCGCGGTGGTGAGTGCGGCGGTTTCGCGCCCGAGTTCCTGGTTCTGCGCCTCGAGCTGGACGAGGGAGGTGAACGCATCCTCGACGTCCTCGGTCGCGTGCAGCACCGTCTTGCGGTATTGGGCCAGCGCCTCGGCATTGCCGCCCTTGGCTTGTGCCACCTCGGCGTCGACCTTGCCGAAGTCGAACAGGCGCCAATGCAGGCCGGCGGTCATCTGCGGCTGGAAGGCGCCGCCGGTGAAGAGAGTGCTGGCCGAGAGGCTCTCGAAGCCGAGGAGGCCGGAGAGCGAGACCTTCGGATAATATTCCGCGACCGCCTCGCCGATCTGCGCGTTGGACGCGGCGAGCTTGCGTTCGGCGGCGATGATGTCGGGACGCCGGCGCAGCAGGTCGGACGCATTCTTGCCGGGGTCGACGGCCGGGACGGCATCGACGCCAGCGTCGGCCGACAGATCGAGCCCGTCGGTGCCGGGCTGCACACCCATCAGCACGTCGAGGCGATTGCGCTGGGATTCGAGCGTGGTCTTGAGCGGCGGGATGCTTGCCCGTGCCTGGGAGAGGAGCGCTTCGGCCTGGGCGGTCTCCCGATCGGTCGACGCACCGCTTGATCGACGCTGATTCACCAGGTCCAGCAGATGTTGATCTGTCGCGATCTGGTCTTCCGCGACCGTGAGCCGGGCCTGGGCACCACGGATCTGGAAATAAGCATCCGCCGCTTCGGCGACGACCGAGATCCGCACGCCAGCGTGTTCGGCCTCGGCGGCCTGGGCTTCTGCATCCGCCGCCTCGACGCCGCGCTGCAAACCGCCGAACAGATCGATCTCCCAGCTGGCGCCGACGCCGACGTTATAGTCGCTCTGGTCGCGATCATATCCCGGCAGGCCGTTCGCGACCGACCCGAGCGGGCTTCTGACGGATTGGTGCTCCGGACTGATGCTCGTCTCGAGCGAGCCCTGCGGGTAGAGGTGGGAGCCAGCCTCCTTGGCCGCTGCACGGGCCTGCCCGACCCGGGCGACGGCGGCCTCAAGATCGAGATTCTGCGCGAGCGTGCGTTCGACGATCTTGGTCAAGACCGGGTCGTCGAAGCCGGCCCACCAACTGTCGAGCGCCGGGGCTGCGGCCATGGTCTGCCGCGCCGCGACGCTTGCCGCATTGTGGAGCGGCTCGAGCTTGGTTTCCGGCGCCTTGTAGTCGGGGCCAACGATGGTGCAGGCGGCGATGCTGCTGGCCAGCAGGAGGCCCGTACCGAAGGCCAGCCCGTTCCGCATCCATCGTGGCCTCAGTGCCGGCCCGCGCGAGGGCCATGTCGACGGCGATACAGCGGCGTTGTTCTTTGCGTGAACCATGTCACCCTCCAATTTTTGAGTGCGCCGCGCCATTCCCAACGAACCGCGGCGTCGAGTTCCGAGAAATCCTGGGGTTTTTGAACAGGCTCGGGCGGCGTCGCCCGAGCCGGTAGCAGCAGTCGTCAGTGCGCGTTCGTCGCGGCGGCGCCGGCCGTGGCCTTGCGGGCGAGCAGCAGGCAGACCGCGGCGATGGCGAGCATGACGCCGACGACCGCGAACGTGTCGGCGAAGCCCATGACCAGTGCCTCGCGCTTGACGATCTGGCCGATCGCGATAATCGCCTGATGCTGGGCCGTCGCCGGATCGCTGACACCACGAGCGCGGAAATAGCCCATCAGGCTGGTGATGCGGTCGCGAACCTCCGGCCGATAGACCGTGACCGACTGACCGATGATGTTCGAGTGGAACTGCTCGCGCTTGGTGATGATGGTCTGCAACGTAGCCGTGCCGATGGCGCCGCCCAGGTTGCGCAACATGTTCGAGATGCCCGAGGCGTTGCCGGCATCCTTGGGGGCGATCTCGGCCAGCGTGATCGCGGTCAGCGGCGTGATGACGAAGGCTTGGCCCACGGCGCGCACGATGTTCGGAAGCAGGAACTGGTCGCCCGAGTTGTCGTAGGACAGCTGGATATTCATGAAGCAGCTGGCGGCGAAGAGCGCGATGCCGAAGAAGGCGAGGTAGCGGATGTCGACATTCTTCATGAGCTTCGGCACCAGCGGGATCAGGATGAGCTGCGGCAGGCCGGTCCAGGCGAGCACGTTGCCGATCTGCTCGGCATTGTAGCGCTGCACCTGCCCCAGATACTGCGGCAACAGATAGACCGTACCGAACAGCGCGAAGCCCACCAGCACTTGGGCGATCACGCCGATGCCGAAATTGCGGCCTTTGAACAGGCGCAGATTGAGCAGCGGGTTCTTGACCTTGAACTCGATCACGATGAAGGCCGAAAGAAACACGACCGAGGAAATCGCCAGGTTGACGATGTATTGCGAGCCGAACCAGTCGTCCTTGTTGCCTTCTTCCAGCATGGTCTGGAACGAGGCGAGGCCGATCGACATGGTGACGATGCCGGCCCAGTCGGCTTCCTTGAGCAGGGCCAGGTTCATCGGGCCGCCCTCCAGCTTCGCCAAGAGCGCCACGATCATCAGCAGGCTCGGCAGGGTGTTGACGAAGAAGATGGTCTGCCAGCCGTAATTGAAGGTGAGGAAGCCACCGATCGTCGGGCCGATCGCCGGCGCGAAGGTGACGGAGAGGGCGAACATGGCGAGCCCGATCGGCTGCTGGGGCTTCGGCAGGTGGGTCATGACCATGGTGACGGCCATGGGGATCAGGACACCGCCGGAGAAGCCCTGGATGCCGCGAAAGACGATCATGGTGCCGAGGTCGTGCGCCGTGGAGCAGGCCATCGAGAAGATCATGAAGAAGAAGGTGCCGCCGATGATGACGCGGCGAAACGAGAAGACCTTGACCAGGTAGTCGGTGAGCGGGATCACGATGATCTCGCCGATGAGATAGGCGGTCGAGACCCAGGCGCCGTTGTCGATGCCGGTGCCGATGCCGCCCTCGATATCGAGCAGCGAGGCATTGGTGATCTGGATGTTCAGGATCGACATGAAAGCGCCGATCATGCCGGCGAGCACGGCGATCCAGGTGCCGACGGTGGCTTTGGCAGGGGCTGCGGTTGACATGATGAGGCCTCCCTCGAGGGATCCGGGTTCAGCCGGCGTGCGCGGGCTGAGCGGCTGCGCTCTTGGTGGCAGGCTGGGGCTTGGTCACGATCGTCGGCTCGACCGACATGCCGGGGCGGAGCTGGCCGATGAGCGGGCTGCCCGGGTCGAGGATGATCTTGACCGGTATGCGCTGGACGATCTTGGTGAAGTTGCCGGTGGCGTTGTCCGGCGGCAGCAGCGCGAATTCCTGGCCGCTGCCCGGCGCCAGGCTGTCGACATGGCCGTGGGCGACGACGCCCGGAAACATGTCGACCTCGATGTCGGCCGGCTGGCCGGCGGCCACATGGGTCAGCTGCGTCTCTTTGTAGTTGGCGACGATATAGGCGGCCTGGATCGGCGCGATCGCCATCAACTGGGTGCCGGCCTGGACATACTGGCCGATGCGGAGCGTGCGGTTGCCGACAACGCCGTCGACCGCGGCCACGATCGCCGTGTAGGAGAGATTGAGCTCGGCCTGGCGCACGGCTGCCTGGTCCTGCACGAGCGTCGCCTCAGCCTGGGCGAGTTCGGCCTTGAGCGTGTTGACCTGCTTGACCGCGGTCGCCAGCGCCGCCGTGTCGCGGGCGACGGTGGCATGGGTCGCGGCGTTGCGCGCGGCCGCCTGCTGCGCATTCTGCACGCTGCCGGCGCCGGTCGCCGCCAGGCTCGCATAGCGCGCATTGTCCTGCTCGGCGAAGGTCTGGTTCGCGACGTCGACCGCGATCGTCGCCTTCGCCGCATCGATGATCGACTGCTGGGTCTCGAGCGCCGCCTGCTTGTCGGCGATTACCGCCCCGGCGACGCCGACATTGGCCTGGGCCTGGTCGAGCGCCGTCCGGAAGTCGCGGTCATCGATATGGGCCAGCACCTGCCCCGCCTTGACCGTCTCGTTGTCGCCCACCAGCACGGCGTCGAGATAGCCCGGGACCTTGGGGGCGACCGTCGTGTTGTCGGCCTGGACATAGGCGTCGTCGGTCGAGACCTCGAACCGGCCGACCGTCCAATATTGCTGGCCGAGATAGCCGACGCCAATCAGCGCGAGCAGGCTGACGCCGATCAGCAGCGGCTTGCGTGACCGGCTCTTCTTGGTCGCCGCCACGGAGGCCAAGGTCTCGGTTTCGACCCTTACGGAAAGATCATGTTTGGTCATCGGATGCACTCCCTAATCCGGAGGGCGTCAGCTCCGGCGCCCAAAAGGAAATTTAGTGTTTTCCAAAATAACGTCGGTTTTCCCGGAGTCAAGGGTTTAGGAAAACAGTTATGCGCCAAAATCGCTGAGCCGCCATGCAGGGGAGGCGATCGACGCCGCAGGTTGCTGCCCGGAAGCTGAGATTACGGAGCGGCCCGGTCTGGGAACCAGCGGTCGCTCCAGCCTTGCAGGCTCTGCAGAACCGGCTGGAAAGCGCGACCTTGCCGGGCCAAAACATACTCGTCGCGCGGTGGGTGCGTTGAATAGCGCCGTCGCTCCAGCAGGCCGGCATGAACCAGCTCGCTAAGCCGGCGGGCTAACACCGTTGGAGAAATGCCCAAGGCGCGTTCGAACTGATCAAACCGAGAGAGGCCCCTGAACGCTTCAGACAGGATCAGTACCGACCATGGACGCCCGATCGTATCGAGCCCTCGCGCAAGAGGGCTCCGAACGTGGCGGTGACTTTCATGCTTCATCGGTGAACAGCTCGATGCGAGCGGTCGCTCGCTAAAAAAGAAATTTGACGTTTTCCGAAATGGTGCCTACATAGGCCTTGTCAATGAATCTAGGAAAGCGGTCATGCTGCGAACCGAGGAAAGGGTCCGCCGCCCACGCGGTCGGCCCCAGGTCCGGCCCGATGAGGAGACAGTCCAACTGCTCATCAAAGCCGCAAACGCTGAGTTCCAGCGATATGGCTATGCGGGCACCGGCATCGGCGCGGTGGCCCAGCGTGCGGGCGTTTCGACCAAGACGCTTTATCGTCTGATCCCGACCAAGGCGGATCTGTTCACCTTGGTGGTGAGCGATCGGATCGGCCGTTTCATGCTGGCGATCGATGACCGCGAGCTCGATGGCCTCGAGTCGGCCGAGGCGCTTCAGTGCATCCTCGTCGCTTACGGAAGGCTGACGCTCTCGGCGGAGACGATCACCATCAATCGGCTGGTGCTCGGCGAGTCAGACCGGTTCCCGGAAATTGCCGCGGCGTTCTACGAACACGCCATTGTCCGTACGACCAGCCGCATCTCGAACTGGCTCGAACGCGAGACCGAGCGCGGTCGCCTTCGTGTCGTCGATCCGCTGGCGGCGGCCGGTATGTTGCGCGGCATGATGGCTATGGAACCGCAGCGTGCTGTCATGCTGGGTCAGCGCCCAGCCCCTGAGATCGAGGAGATCAATGCCCGGGCGAAGGCCTGCGTCGACCTGTTTCTGAATGGCTGTCGACA
>Ga0302314_10007449_pt1 | contig 19677 bp, 17 predicted proteins | sample III_Palsa_N2_3_FD_200533 | JGI IMG/M metagenome (GOLD analysis project Ga0302314, IMG submission 200533) | Peat permafrost microbial communities from Stordalen Mire near Abisko, Sweden - III_Palsa_N2_3 | ecosystem: Environmental > Terrestrial > Soil > Palsa > Peat permafrost | place: Sweden...
ATGGGTTTCGACGAGGACGTCCATACCCATGCGATCGGCCTCCGCCATCAGCTCCCGCGCAAGTTGGTCGTCCACCAAGGCCAGAATAACCAGCACTGCGTCGGCGCCCAGTGCGCGTGACTCGGCGACCTGCCAGGGGTCCACGAGAAACTCCTTGCGCAGGCAGGGAAGGCTGCTCGCCTCCCGGGCAGCGACGAGGTGGCTGTCGTCCCCCATAAAGCTCGGACTGTCGGTAAGCACCGACAGGCACGTTGCGCCGCCCGCCTCGTAGGCGCGGGCGTGGGCGGCTGGACTGAAGTCCGGCCGGATCAATCCCTTGGACGGCGACGCTTTTTTGATTTCGGCGATGAGGGCGAGGCGGCCCGGCCGGTGACCTCGCTCGAGCGCGACGCCAAATCCTCTGGGCGGTGTCCGCGTTTGCGCCTCAAGCCTGTCGATGGGGGTCGCGGCGCGCCGCGCACGCACCTCTTCTCGCTTGTACGCGGCGATCTTCTCAAGGATGTCGGTCATCACGCTTCGCAGGTAATGGCGATCAACCTTTCCAGCGCAATCGCGGCGGCGCCGTCGTCGACCGAGGCAGCCGCCAAGTCGACGCCTTCCCGGAGGGTTTCGACTTTGTCGGCGACCAGGAACGCGGCCGCGGCGTTGATCAAAACGATGTCGCGATAGGGGCCTGTCGTGCCGGCGAGCAGCGCGCGCAGAGCGGCGGCATTTTCCTCCGGATCACCGCCCCTCAGGTCGGCGAGGGCCGCGCGCGGCAGGCCGACGGCTTCGGGCGTGATATTGAAGAGTCGCACGCCGCCGTCGCGCCACTCGGCAATATGCGTCGTGCCGGTGGTGGTGATTTCGTCCAGACCCTCGCCGTGCACGACCCAGGCCCGGGTCGCGCCGAGTGCGCCCAGAACACGGGCAAGGGGGTCGACCCAGCGACCATCGAACACCCCCAAGAGCTGCCGCCGGGCGCCGGCCGGATTGGACAGCGGACCCAGCAGATTGAACACTGTTCGGAAGCCAAGCTCCTGGCGGACGGGCGAGACGTGACGCAAGGCGCCATGATGCGCGGGCGCATAGAGGACACAGATGCCGGCCTCATCGAGCGAACGCCGTTGCTGGTCGGGCCGGGCCGCAAGATTGACGCCCAGGGCTGCGAGCACGTCCGAGGACCCCGACCGCGACGAGGCGGCGCGGTTACCGTGCTTGGCGATCTTGAGCCCCCCCCCAGCGGCGACAAAGGCGACCGCGGTGGAGATGTTCAGGGTGTGCGCGCCGTCTCCGCCCGTGCCGCAGACGTCGACGACGTCATGGTCATGTTCGAGCTGCATCGCCGCTCGCCTGAGCGCCTTGGCGCAAGCGGTGATTTCACCCACGGTTTCACCGCGCAGACGCATGGCCGTCACCGCCGCGGCGATCTGCGCCGGCGTAGGCTCGCCGCGCAAGCAGGCGGAAAAGAACGCGTCGGCGTCTTCGCCCACGAGCGTGGCTCCGTCGGCCAATCGGGAGAGCAGCGGCTTGAAGAGTTCGGACACTGTGCGGTGTTTCCCTAGGCGTTAGCGGCGACGCCAGCGAGAGCGAGAAAGTTTCCAAGCAGGCGATGGCCGCCCTCGGTGGCGATAGACTCGGGATGGAACAGGACGCCGTGAACTGGACGTTCGCGATGCGAAAAGCCCATGACCTCGCCATCGTCGCACCAGGCGGTGATCTCGAGCTCTTCCGGCAGGCCTTGCCGCGCTACCGCGAGGCTGTGATAGCGCGCAGCAATGAAGCCGTCGGCCAGCCCGTTGAAGAGCCCGCGACCGACATGGCGGATCGGGCTGGTCTTGCCGTGCATGATGGTCTTTGCGGGCCCCACCGTTCCGCCGAAGGCCTGGCCGATCGCCTGATAGCCGAGACACACGCCAAGGATCGGCAGGTCGGCCGGCGCGGACTGGATTAGCTCCAAACAAATGCCGGCCTCGTTGGGCGTGCACGGCCCAGGCGACAAGACTACCGCCTCAGGCTTCAAAGCCAGAACCTCCCCGACGCTCAGTGCATCGTTGCGATGCACGCGGGTTTGGCCCCCAAGCTCGTTCAGGTAGTGAACGAGGTTGTAGGTGAAGCTGTCATAGTTATCGACAACGAGGATCATGCCGGCCTCTTAAGGCTCCGGCCGGCGCGCGCCAAGCGACGACCCGGTCAGGCGAACCGCCAGGCCTCAGCGGCGGCGCGCCGCAGGGCGCCTGCCTTCTGCAAGGTTTCCTCATATTCGGCCTCGGGATCGCTATCGGCGACGATGCCGCCGCCCGCCTGGACGTGAAGTACACCGTCCTTCACAAGGCCGGTACGCAACACGATGCAGGTGTCCACCGAACCGTCGGCGCCGAAGTACCCGACCGCGCCCGCATAGGCCACGCCGCGTTTGACGCTTTCCAACTCGTCGATGATTTCCATCGCCCTAACCTTCGGCGCCCCGGAGAGCGTTCCAGCGGGCAGGGCGGCCATGAGCACGTCGACCGGGTCCAAGCCGTCCGGGGCGTCCCCCTCGACATTGGAGACGATGTGCATCACGTGGCTGTAGCGCTCGATGGCGAAGCTCTCGGTGACGCGCACGCGCGGCGCCCCGCCGCCGGCCTCGTTGCGGCCCGCCTCGCGCAGCATGGCTACGCGCCCCACGTCGTTGCGGCCAAGATCGAGCAGCATCAGGTGCTCGGCGCGTTCCTTTGGATCATCCAGCAGTTCCTTCTCCAGGGCCTCGTCCTCGGCCGGCGTCGCGCCGCGACGCCGGGTGCCGGCGATGGGCCGGATTGTGATCTTGCCGCCGCGCAGGCGGACTAGGATTTCCGGCGATGAGCCAACCAGCTGGAAGCCCCCGAAGTCGAGATAGAACAGGAATGGACTGGGATTGACCCGGCGCAACGAGCGGTAGAGCGCGAAAGGGTCCAAATCGAAGGCCGAGGCGAACCGATGGCTGGGCACGACCTGAAATATGTCGCCGGCGCGAATGTAGGTTTTCGCGCGTTCCACTAGGTCGCCATAGGCCTTGCGGTCGACCGGGGAAGTGAGGTCCGCGGGTGCGTGGCCCTCCGCTTCCCTCGCCGCAGCCAGCGGGTGCGAGAGGTCCGCGGTCACCGCTTCCAATCTCTCCCTGGCCGCAAGATATGCCGCCTGGGGTGAGCGTGCATCCGGCCGCACGGTGGTCACCAAAAGGATTTCCTGGGCGATCGAATCGAAGACCGCCACCACCGATGGGCGCATCAGCAGGGCGTCCGGCAGGCCCAGCGGATCCGGGTTCATTCCTGGCAGACGCTCGGCAAGGCGCACCATGTCGTAGCCGAAGACGCCGAAGAGCCCGGTCGCCATGGGTGGAAGGCCTCCTGGAAGGTCGACCTTGGCCTGCGAGGCGACGTCCCTCAGGGAATCGAGGGCCCCGCCCGGCTGCGTGGTGAATCGACCTTCGGCAATGGCTTCACCGACCGCAATTTCCGCTAGGTCGCCATGGCAGCGCCAGACGAGGTCGGGGTTCATGGCGATGATGGAGTAGCGCCCACGCCACGCGCCGCCCTCCACCGATTCAAACAGGAAGGCGTAGGGACGTCCGTGTGCGATTTTCAGATAGGCCGAGACGGGGGTCGTCAGATCGTCGATGTGCCGGGTCCAGACGATTTGGACCGCACCCACCGCGTAGCGCCGTGCAAAGTCGTCGTAAGCGGGCGCCAGGTTCACTTGGCGGCGGCCGCGCCAGGCTTGGCCCCCGTCTTCGGCAGCGTAGTTGTGTCCACGCCCAGGGTCTTGCGCGCCAACGGCAGGTTGATGGTCACGGGAAGATCCTTCCGCGACGCGACTTGAACGGCAGTCAGGAAATCGTCCGCATACGCCTGCGAGGCCTTGCCGCGGATCGCGGCGGCAAGTTGTGCGGTCATCTGGGGATCGCCGGGATGAACGGTGTCTAGCTTGGCTATATAGACGCCCGTCGGCCCGCCAGCGGGGAATATAGTTCCAGGCTTCACCCCGAACACGTTCTCGAGGAATTCACGCCCGAGCGCTTGGTATTGCTGCGCCTTGAGGCGGGTCATGCCTTCTTGTTTCTGGACATGCGCCCCGACTTGCGCTGCGGCCGCGTCCAGGTTTCCGTTTTTCTTTGAGAGCGCCACCAGCTCGTTGGCTTTGGCCTTCAGCTCGGTAATTAGCGTCTCATTCATATAGGCCTTGGCCAGTTGCGGCCGTTTGTCTGCCAGCGAGGGGAGGGCCGGCGGCAAGACTTTCTCGACGCGAACTGCGAAATATTCACCCGATCCAGCGTCCTCGAGATCGCCGTCCTGCCCGGCCGGCATGGCGAAGGCCGACTTCAGAATCCTGTCAGTCAGCACCGGATCTGGCTTGCCATCGGCGTCTTGCCCCTGGGCCGTCACCGGTCCAATCGTAATGGCGGGGACCCCGGCCTTGCGAGCAGCGTCCGTGACGTTGGCCCCGGCCTGGCGCGCATCATCGAATTTCTCGCTCTCTTGATAGGCCTCGTCGGCCGCTTGCTTCTGTCTCAGGTCGGCTTCGATTTGAGGCGTCGCGGTGGCCAGTGTGGCGTGAGCGCCCGGCGTCACCTTGGCGACTTCGATGGCCGCGAGACCCAGGTCGCCAGCCACTGGGCCGCTCACCGCGCCGGCCTTGAGTGAAAACGCCGCCTGCGCCAACTTGCGGTCAGCGATCGCCGACTGGGGCTTGTCGACATAGGAGACAGCTTCGACGCCCATGGACTTGGCGATCGTGGAGGGGTTTTCGCCGGCCGATAGTCGCTGAGCGGCGGCCGCGCCTTCAGCGGGGCTCTTGACCGGAATCTCGACGATGGTCCGCGTCTCGGGCGTGGAAAGAGTGTCTTTGCGGAAGGCGAATTCCTTGGCCACCTGGGCCGGATCGATTTTCACTGTCGGCGCGATTTCCTTGGCCGAGAATCTCACCAACGTGAGTACGCGCATTTCGGGCCGCATGAGTTGGGCGGCGTGGGCCTTCATGAATGTGGCGAGTTGAGCATCGGTGGGTTGGGTCGGAGCCGGCACCGCATTCAATCCCATGATGAAGTAGGAGACATCCCGACTCTCAGTGCCCTGGGCGGCGTTGATCGCCACATAGATCATGGGCTCCTGAATTCCGCCGGCTGCGGCATATCCGAAATGGCGCACGGCAAGTTCATCGGTTATCTCGGCCTGAGCCTGCCTCGGTGTCAGGCCCTGCGACGCCAGGGCCTGAACGAACTGCTGCTGACTGAACTGGCCGGTCACCTTATCGAAGGCCCAGGGCATCTTTTTGATTTCGTCATCAACCAAAGTGGGACCCGGTATGATGCCGGCCCGCTGCAGCATTTCCATCGTCGATTGTTCCAGGGCGACCTCATTGAGAACCTGAACGTCGGCTCCGTTCTGCACCAGGAACTGGTTGGTGAGTTGCTGCCCGGTCTGCTGTTCAAATTTTTGCTTCTGCTGACCCCAGAGCTTCTCGAAGTCACGCGTATCGAGTGAGTGCGACCCGACACTCACCACCGCGTCGGCGCTGACCGAACGAAAAGCATCCGGGAACCGGCCACCGCCGATGCCCAAAATCAGAAACACCAGGACGAGCGCGCCCATAATGGCCACGGCGATGGGATTGCGGGCCGTCGAGCGAAGGGATCCAGTCATGGGCAATGTCTCGGGCGATCTGTGCTCTGGGCTGGGACGCCCTTAATCGAGTGGGCGGTATAGTGGAGGCGCGCCGTCGCCCGCAAGCGCAGGTGACAGTCGCGCCTGGGCGCCTTAGCCGGATGGCGCGCATTTTGGATCGCCGGAGACTGCCCATTGACACCGCCCCGTCCCATCATCGCCGGAAATTGGAAAATGAACGGCGTGGAAGCCTCGCTCGCCGAGGCGCGAGCAATCGCATCTTGGCTGGACGCCCACCCGGTCGGCGCGCGCGTAGCACTCTGTCCGCCTGCGACACTCATCAACCGCATGGCCCAAGCTCTCGCTGGAACCGGTGTTGAGGTAGGGGCTCAGGACTGCAGCGCACAGTCGGGCGGCGCGTTCACCGGCGACATATCCGCGGCCATGCTTGTGGACGCTGGCGCGCGGCTTGTGATCCTTGGACATTCAGAGCGCCGCGTGGGGCACGGCGAACGCAATGTGGACGTGGCCGCAAAGGCGCGGGCGGCGATCGACGCCGGACTCGAGCCCATTGTATGCGTCGGCGAAAGTCTGGATGAGCGCCGAACCGGCCGCGCTATCGGCGTGGTTTCGGCCCAGGTGCGCGCCTCACTACCCTCGACCTTGGGAGGGCGTGCTTTCGCCCTGGCCTATGAGCCGGTGTGGGCCATTGGCTCTGGTCTCACCCCATCCCTCCCAGAGATTGAAGCTGTTCACTTGGCCATCCGCGCAGCGCTCCATGAGCGGTTCGCGGAGGCCGGCGACCGCGTTCCCATCCTCTACGGTGGGTCGGTGAAGGCGGATAACGCCTCTGAGATGCTGCGCACGCCCGAAGTTGGGGGCGCGCTCGTCGGCGGCGCCTCTCTGTCGGCCGAGTCCTTCACCGGGATTCTCGCCGCCGCCTAAGAGGTGGCGCGCTGGCGCATCACTCGGAGCGATGTTAAGAGCGCCCCCTTTCCCCGTCAGACCGGTCTCCCTACATCGCCGCCATGCTTCAAGACTTCCTCCTCGTCGCCAACATGCTCGTCTGCCTCGCGCTTATTGGTGTAGTGCTGCTGCAACGCTCAGAAGGCGGCGCATTCGGGACTGGCGGACCCACGGGACTTGTGACCGCCCGCGGGGCCGGTGACCTTCTGACTCGCACCACCTGGGTGTTGTTCACTCTTTTTCTTGGGCTCAGCCTGACGCTGACGCTTCTGGGTGGGCGCGAACGTTCTTCTCAAGCCATCCTCGAACGGCTGAAGAGCGCGACGGTCAATCCAGATCAATTGGCGCATCCAACGGCGCCCCCAGCGCAGGGGGCTCCGGCGTCTAGCTCGACCCAGTCGCCGCCACCGACCATGCAACTACCGGCTCTGGGCGCGTCGGGCGCCGCTCATCCCCACACAACCGCGCCCATTCATCGCGCGCCGTCCGCGCCGCCGGTGATCAACGCGCCGCCGCCCGCGACCGCGCCCTCGGCTCCGACGCAGACACCGCTCGCCTTGCCGCCCATCGGATCTTCTTCCGGCCGGCCGGCGCCGCACTGAGGCGCCTGACGCGGCCCCTGTCGGGAGCGCGAATCGGTGTTATCCTGACCGCCCATGGCCCGGTACATCTTCATCACCGGGGGCGTGGTTTCCTCATTGGGAAAAGGTCTCGCCTCCGCGGCATTGGGCGCGCTGTTGCAGGCTCGCGGCTACGGGGTTCGGCTGCGTAAGCTGGACCCGTATCTCAATGTGGATCCGGGCACGATGAGCCCCTATCAACATGGCGAGGTGTTCGTCACCGACGATGGGGCCGAGACGGATCTCGACCTCGGGCACTATGAGCGCTTCACCGGCGTGTCGGCGACGCGCGCCGACAACATCACCACCGGTCAAATCTACAAAACAATCCTAGAGAAGGAGCGTCGCGGCGACTACCTGGGGGCCACGGTGCAGGTCATCCCCCACGTCACCGACGAGATCAAACGCTTCGTTCTCGCCGATCCGGGCGAGGGGGTGGACTTCGTATTGGTCGAAATTGGCGGCACGGTGGGTGATATTGAGGGGCTGCCGTTCTTTGAGGCCATTCGACAGCTTGGCCAGGAGTTGCCTCGTGGCGACACCTGCTTCGTACACCTGACCCTTCTGCCGTTTATCAAGACGGCCGGCGAAATGAAGACCAAGCCTACCCAGCACTCCGTCAAGGAATTGCGCTCGATCGGCATCCAGCCCGACGTGCTTCTATGCCGTTGCGAGCAGCCGATACCAGCCGAGGAGAAGCGCAAGATCGGTCTCTTCTGCAACGTGCGCCCCAGCGCGGTGATTGAGGCCCTGGACGCCCCGAATATCTATTCCGTGCCGCTCGAATATCATCGCCAGGGCTTGGACGCCGAGGTCCTGGATGTATTCGGCCTGCGTGACGCGCCGGCGCCAGATCTGTCTCGTTGGCAGGAGATCGATGAAAGGCTCACCCATCCAGATGGTGAAGTGACGATTGCCGTCGTCGGCAAGTACACGGTATTAAAAGACGCCTATAAGTCGTTGATAGAAGCGCTTAATCATGGCGGCGTCGCTAACCGGGTCAAGGTCAACCTCGACTGGGTGGAAAGCGAGGCGTTCGAGGATGAAGACGGCGCCGCCGCCACCCGCCTGGAGGGCGTGCACGGAATTCTGGTCCCGGGCGGATTTGGCGAGCGTGGCGCGGAGGGCAAGATTCGCGCGGCCCAGTTCGCCCGCGAGCGCGGTGTGCCCTACTTTGGAGTTTGCTTCGGCATGCAGATGGCGGTGATCGAGGCCTTGCGCAATGTGGGCGGCGTCGCCTGCGCGTCATCCACGGAGTTCGGCCCGACGCGCGATCCGGTCGTTGGTCTCATGACTGAATGGACAAAGGGCAACGAACGCGAAGTGCGAGCTCAGGGCGACGACCTTGGGGGCACCATGCGGCTGGGCGCCTATGACGCGGTGCTCACCCCCGCCTCGCGCATTGCCGACATTTACGGGACCACAGCGGTGAGCGAACGGCACCGCCATCGCTATGAGGTCAACATCGGCTATCGGGACGCGTTCGAGAAGGCCGGCCTCGTCATGACCGGCGTATCGCCTGACGGTGTCCTTCCCGAAATCGTCGAGCGCATCGACCATCCGTGGTTTATTGGGGTGCAGTTCCACCCCGAACTGAAAAGCCGACCGTTCGCACCCCATCCGCTGTTCGCGAGTTTCATCGCCGCCGCCGTCGAGCAGAGCCGGCTGGTATAGGTTAGGTGGGCCGTTGCGGCCATCGCTTTGCTGAAATCGACTTGATCACCAATTCCCCGGGCGCGCCTCGATCTCATGCGTGAACTTGCCGAGGAAAGACGCTAGTTGATCTTCTGCGGCTTGATTTTGCGCCAAGATGGCCGAACCCCAAGATTTGCCCAAGGGCTCGCTATGACCAGCTTTGAATCAGTCCGGTCGATGGCGCTTGCGTTGCCAGAAGCGGTCGAAGTCGATCATTTCGGCGCGCCTTCATTTCGGGTCGCGACAAAGATCTTCGCCACCCTGCGCCGCGAACCCGCTCGGCTGATGGTGAAGCTCGACCCCGAGGATCAGCGTAATCTTTCGGAAGGTTATCCGGAGTTGATCACGCCAGTTTCCGGCTATTGGGGCCGCCACGGGTCGACGTTCGTTAGCTACGCGCGCGTTGACACCGCGCTCATAGAGACGCTGCTTCATTTGGCCTGGGCGGGCGTCGCGCCCAAGCGTCTTTTCCGGCATAGAGCGCCCCTTCCGTTTCCCTGCCCTATAAGAAGTCACCGCCATGGCCGTCCCTAAGCGCAAAGTCTCGCCCTCGCGGCGCAATATGCGGCGCGCGCACCACGCGCTCGGCGCCAACAGCTTCATTGAAGACAAGGACACCGGCGAACTCCGCCGGCCGCACCATGTCGATCTGAAGACGGGGCTCTACAAGGGTCGCCAGGTGCTGACCCCCAAGGAAGACTAGCTTCTAGCGCGGAGAGTCGCTGGGCCGGATTCGGACCAGATGAATGCTCGTCACCATGCGCGCTGAGCGAGCCGGCCGCAGATCGCCACCCACGATGAGCCGTAGCGGCCCTTCCGTCGCGCCAAGCGGCTTGCCGTCTGCCCGGTCGGCGAGAATGATCGAGTTAGCGCCGATGGAAGCGTCGGTTTCCGCGAGTGCGAGAGCGACTTGATAGCCGTCCTTGGCGCTCACGAGTACGACCGTGCTCATGTCCGCCACTCTCAGCGCCGACCCTGCAGGCGCGCCCACGCGCTTGAGCAGTTGGGTAAGCGGAGGTCCTTCGTAGATCGTCGTCGCGCCATCATGCGACTTCAGCTTGACATGATCTCTCGGCATTGAGGCCAGTTCACTCTCGGAAAATTGGTGAGCCCGGCCGTTGAGGCCCACCACATCGACGCTCTGCGCCGCCGCTGGAAGCGCGAGAAACAAAGACAGGGCGAACGCGGCCGCCTTCATTTTCCAAGCACCCTGAAGCCAAATTTCTTGAATACGGCAGCCTCCAACGGCGTCTTCAGGCTGTCGAGAAAGGCCGCGGCGTTGGGGTTGGACGAGGAAGCGGTCACCGCGCCAGGATAGACGATGGGCGGGTGGCTATTTTCGGGAAACAGCCCCACGATCCTTACGCCCGGCTCAACCTTGGCGTCGGTGTCGTAGACGATGCCAAGGGGAGCTTCGCCCCGCGCCACGAAGGCCAGGGCCGCACGCACGTTTTCCGCCGGAGCGAGGTGATCCTTCACTTGATCCCACACGCCGAGTTTGGTGAGGGCGGCCTGGCCGTAGCGCCCAGCAGGGACATCGGGGCCAGCGACCGCCAGGCGGCCGCCGCCCAGCGCTTTGGCAAGGGGCATACCCCGCCCGATGGGGAGCGAGATTTTGGATTTGACAGGCGCGATCAGCGCCAGGTGGTTGGAGAGCAGGTTTCGACGTGAAGCGTCGACGATGAGATGCTTCTTGGCCAGATAGTCCATCCAGTCGGCGTCCGCGGAGATGAAGACGTCGGCAGGCGCGCCTTGTTCGATCTGTCGCGCGAGCGCGGAAGAGGCCCCGTAAGAGAAGCGCACAGGGTGCAGGTTCTTCGCCACATAAATCCAGCCGGCCTGGTTCAGAGCGTCCTTGAGCGACGCGGCGGCGAAGACGGTGACAGAGGGTTCGCTTTGCGCCCACCCAAGAGTCGGCGCCGCCGTGGCCATTAGGCCGGCAAGGACGTCGCGCCGCGCGAGGCCGCGGGTCATTCCTCGCACCCAAACTGTGGCGAACAGGTCATCAGCAATTCCTCGCTTGGACTGCGCGCTGCTGGGCGCCGAATTTCACTGTCCAGAGCCCCGCTCGCCCGGCTATGGGCCAGACCGAGACCAGGGAGGCTCGCGCGATGCAAGTCAAGATCATCATGCGGCTTGTGGTGGCGGCGGCGAGCGTGCTGGCGGCCGGCGCGTGCTTCGCCCAGAACGGGCCGGGCAGGGCGCGCATCGCCGATGGTGAACTCCAGGGCGCCCTGTCGGGCGGCATCGTCACGTTCAAGGGCATACCCTATGCCGCGCCGCCGGTGGGTGAGTTCCGATGGCGGGCGCCCCAGCCGGCGCCTCGGTGGCGGGGTGTGCGCGACGCCACGATCGCCAGCCCCGACTGCCTGCAATCAACCGGTGGGATGGGCCACGCTGAAAGCGAAGACTGTCTCTCTCTGAACGTTTGGGCGCCTGCCACTCGCGCACGCACGGCTGCGCCGGTCATGGTCTGGATTCACGGCGGCGGATTCACGGGCGGATCGGGGTCGCGATACAACGGCGCCGCCTTTGCGCGGGACGGCGTTGTCCTGGTGACGATTAACTATCGCCTGGGACGCCTGGGGTTTTTCGCTCACCCCGCTCTGGCGGCCACCAATCCGGAAGGAAGCCTGGCCAATTTCGGTCTGATGGACCAGATCGCCGCGCTCAAATGGGTCCGGGCCAACATCAGCGCTTTCGGCGGCGATCCGCGCAACGTGACCATTTTCGGCGAGTCGGCCGGCGCTATGAGCGTGAACTACCTTCTGACCTCCCCGCTCGCGCGGGGACTATTCGACAAGGCCATCGCTGAATCTGGTTTTGCGCGCGCCGACGGCAGTTCGCTGGCCGAGGCCCGGGCGTCCGCCACATCGTTTGCGAAGACGCTGGGCGTCGAGGGCGATGGCCCCCCCTCCGCCAAGGCGCTGCGCGCCCTGCCAGCCGAAGCCATGATCCACGATACGCCGAGCATCGCCTCTTCGGACATGATCGGGCCGATCATCGACGGCGTGGTGGCGAAGGAAACGGTCGCCACGGCGTTTTCCACTGGCGATCAGGCGCACGTTCCCTTCATTGTCGGAGGCAACAGTTTCGAAGCGAGCCTTCTGCCCGGGGTATTGAAGAATCCGGAGGGCGTGCTTTCACGCCTGGGCGGGAAGCGTGACGGGGCCGTGGTCCTCTTCGGTGGCGGCGATCCGGCCAAGGCCGCGGCGAATATCGTCACCCTGAGCCCGGTCATCGAACCGGACCGGTTTCAGGCGCGGGAGGACGCCAAGGCCGGCGTGCCGGCGTTCATTTACTACTTCTCGTACCTGCCACTCTCGGTGCGCTCGAGGGTTATCGGCGTCGGCCACGGGTGGGAGATCGCCTATGTGTTCGACACATTGCCCAAAGTCGATATTCCCCTGCCGCCCAGTCGGCAGTTGAATGGGATCATGGTGATCGCCGCCGCCACGCCGGAGGATGAGGCCGTGAGCCGCGCCGTACACGCCTATTGGGTGGCTTTCGCGCGGACGGGGTATCCTGGCGCCGCTGGCGGTCCATCCTGGCCAGCGGTCTCCAGCGCCGGAGATCCGGTCATGGAATTTGGCACCGACGGACCGGTTGTCAGGCCGGATTTCAAGAAAGTCGAGCTCGATATCTTCGCCGCTCGGGCGGACCAGGCCAGCGGGTCGGACCAATCAGGTCAAAGGTAGGCCCACAATCTTACGTCCGAGTTCGTCGCCACCGACGTGTCCCCACGTCACCCTCGACAGGGCGCGAGCGATGCCGCCAAAGTGGTCAGCGCCCAAGCGCAATAGAGGAAACAAACGAGCGTGATCGACCGCACCCCCGTCATCATCGGCGTCGGCGAGGCGTCCGAGCGAATTGACGCCAAGAGCTACGAGGCGCTGTCTCCGGCTGATCTTGCCGGGCGCGCCGCCAGAATCGCTCTCGAGGATGCGCTTTCGGTCTTCGCCCTGGCGTCACAGATTGATGTCGTGGCCACGGTCCGACAGTTCGAGACGTCCGGGCCAAAGACCGTTGCGCCGTTCGGTCGGGCGGACAACTTCCCGCGGGCGGTGGCCAAGCGCATCGGCGCCAATCCCCAGCGCGCCATCCTGGAGCCGGTGGGCGGGCAGGGGCCTCAGCACCTCATCAACGAGTTCGCCAACGCCATTGGCGCCGGCGAGGCGCGTATGGTCCTGCTGGCGGGCGCGGAGGCGATCTCCACTCAGCGCCGCTTGTTGTCCACTGGCGAGACGCGCGACTGGTCCGAAGCCGTTGGCGGCCAACTGGAAGATCGAGGCTTTGGGGAGACCCTAGCAGGATCAGACCTTCCGCGCCACGGCGCACGCACCGCCATCAGTCTCTACGCCCTATTCGAGAACGCCCGACGCGGTCGGCTCGGGCTCTCTCGCGGCGACTACCCCCTGGAGATGGGCCGCCTGTTCGCGCCCTTCACTGAAGTCGCAGCCGGCAATCCACACGCCATGTCGCGAGAGATACTCTCGGCCCAGGACCTAGCCACGGTCACTTCCGCCAACCGCCTGACCTCCGATCCGTTTCCGCGCAGAATGGTGGCGCGCGACCAAGCCAACCAAGGCGCCGCGGTGCTGATCACCTCAGTCGGTCTCGCGCGCGAACTCGGCGTGCCGGAGGAGAAATTCGTCTATCTGCTCGGCGGGGCGGACGCGCGGGAACGCGCGCCCATGGAACGCGTCGACCTGTCCGCCAGCCCAGCCGCGGTCCTGGCGGCGCGGCAGGCGCTTGAGGCCGCGGAAACAAGTCTGGAAGGTATCGACCTCTTCGATTTCTACAGCTGTTTTCCCATCGCCGTGTTCAACGTCCGCGACGGCCTGGGGTTGGCGCCAGATGATCCCCGCCCGCTCACGGTCACCGGCGGCCTGCCGTACTTTGGTGGGGCCGGAAACAACTATTCCATGCACGCCGTCGCGGCCATGGTCCGGGCGCTTCGGGCCGAGCCGCGCGCCAAGGGCCTGGTGGCGGCCAACGGCGGATTTCTGTCGAAGTATTCCGTGGGCGTCTACAGCACGGTGCCCACGCCCTGGCGTCCCTTCGACAGCCGGGCGCTCCAGGCGGAGATCGACGGCTGGACGGCGCCGGCAGTGGTTCCGGGAGAAGGTAGCGGCGTCGTCGAGACCTACACGATCGACTACAGCGGTCCCGCGCCCTTCGGCGTCGTGGTTGGGCGTGTCGACGAGAGCGGCGCGCGCTTCGTATCCCGAACCGACCCCGACGACGAAACGGTCGCCCGAAGCATGATCGCGCATGAGCCGCTCGGCGCGCGCGTCACGGTGGCGCGCAATGCCGACGACCGCTCCATCATCCGCGCATTCGAACCTGGGAGCCGCGCATGAAATCGCCCATCTGCGACATGCTTGGAATCGAGTTCCCCCTGCTGGCCTTCAGTCATTGCCGCGATGTGGTCGCAGCGGTGAGCCGGGCGGGCGGCTTTGGCGTGCTGGGGGCCACGTCCCATACGCCGGCGTCCGTTCGTCAGGAGTTGAGGTGGATCGAAGATCACGCCGACGGCAAACCGTTTGGTGTCGATGTGCTCATTCCTGAGAACCTGGCGACGGCGGGCGAGAAGAACGTCACCTATAACTCCCTGAAGGCGCGCGTCCCCGAGCGCCATAGCCTCTTCGCCCGCGACCTCCTGCAAAAGGCCGGGGTAGACCTGGCCGAAGTCGAAGTAGGCGACGACCGGCCTCAGCCTTTTGATCCAGACCGAGCGCTCGAAGTGCTCGACGCCGCGTTCGAATTTCCGATCCGCCTGATCGCCAACGCGCTCGGCGTGCCGCCGCCGGCGATGGTGGAGATGGGCAAGCGCCACCGCGTGCCGGTCGCCGCGCTGGTGGGAGCCAAGGAACATGCCATCCGGCAGGTGAACGCTGGCGTTGACATTCTCGTCGTCCAGGGCACCGAGGCGGGCGGCCATTGTGGCGAGGTCTCGACCCTCGTGCTGGTGCCGGAGGTGATCAAGGCTATACGGCCGATCCGCGATGTGCCGGTGCTGGCCGCCGGCGGCATCATGAACGGCGCACAAATGGCGGCTTGCATGGCCATGGGCGCCGCCGGCGCCTGGACCGGCTCAGTGTGGCTGGCGACGGTTGAGTCGGAAACGAGCGAAATTTTTCGTGAAAAGATGATCGAGGCCAGTTCACGCGACGCCGTGCGCACGCGCTGTCGAACCGGCAAGCCAGCGCGGCAGCTCCGTTCGGCCTGGACTGAAGCTTGGGAGAGGGATCCGTCGAGCCCCGGCCCGCTGCCCATGCCGATCATGAGCCTGGTGAGTGAGAACGCCCTGCGCTCAGTCGATCGCGCCGCGGCCGCCGGCAATGAGAAAGCCCGCGACCTCGTCACCTATTTCGTAGGGCAAGGGGTCGGCCTGATCGATTCGATCCGCTCAGCCGGACAGGTGGTTCAGGACTTCAAAGTTGAGTTTCTGGACGCCGTGGAACGCCTGGACTCGCTCATCAGCGAGTAGGCCTCAGGCGACGACACCCGCTACCGGCGTCACGCCGGCGCTATCTGGGAAAACTGTACCGTCCAGCGCCGCGCGAGACACGCCCATGTGGTCGCGCAACACCCCCTTAAAGAGGCCGCGCATGTCGAGCGTCGGATAGGTGTCGCGATTCTCGAACAATCGCGCCTCTTGCAGGGTCGGCCAGTCGCCGATGATCCCTCCGGGCTTCAGCGCCCCGCCAAGAACGAGCGCTGTGGAGGCGGTGCCGTGATCGGTGCCCTTCGTGCCGTTTACGCGAGCGGTGCGGCCAAACTCTGTGGCCATCACCATTACGCTGTCCTTCCAGGCGGGTCCAAGGCCTGTGTGGACGCCATCCAGGAAGGCGTCGACATATGCCAGGCGCGTCGCCAGCTGGCCCTGGCCGTCTCCCTGATTGGCGTGAGTGTCGAAATTGTCGATTGATACCGCCGCCACCTGCATGCCGCCGGGCTGGACCATGAAGCCCGCCAAGGTCGCGCCGATCTTACGCGCCTGGTCCAGGCCGCCCGGCCGCGTGGCCTGGGCTGGCGTGTTCATAGCAGTCCGCATGGAAGGCTGCGTGGCCGACCCCATCACTGGGGGAGGCGGCGCGTTCGTGGCCTCACTGGTCTGAGCGGCATCGGCCATAGCCGTCTTGGCCATTGCCTCCGTGGCCAGCCCCTCGGCGAGCGCCGGGCCTAGCAGTGGATCGTGGGTGTAGAGATCCTGCAGGATGCCTGGTAGTCGATTGTCACGCTGAGCGCCGCCACCGGGTGACCAGGAGGCGGCCTCTATCTTGCCTCTGAGAATGAGGGGCGCGGTCGGCCCAACGGAAATCGCCTTGACCGAAGGGCCCATGGCTTCAACCGCACGGTTCAGCCAGCCCGACTGGGTGGCGTAGACATGGCCAGCGCCGCTCTCGAGCACATCCTGCGCCTCGAAGTGCGAGCGCTCGCGATCGGGCGTGGCGATGGCCGGCGCGATGCGGGCTTCCCCTTTTTGCGCAAGGGTGTGGACGCTAGTGAGGGAGGGATGCAGTCCGAAGGTGGCGTCAAGCTTCAAGGCCCCGTTTGGGGCGCCAAAGGGGGCGATGGCGATTGGGCCGCGCAGGGCCGCATAGTTGGCGTCGCCGACCGGCGGAGAGACCGAAAGGCCGTCAAGACCGCCCCGGCAGATGACGACGATCAGCTTCCGCTTGGCCGCGACTGGGTCGGCGAACGCGTTGGCGCCCAGAAATTCCACCGTCAAGCCGAGTCCGGCGGCGCCGGCGAGCGCATGGCGACGCGTGAAGGAGGTCATCGGCGTTGGAACTCCGGACTCATCAACAGGATCGACAGCCCCTCGGACCGGGTCTCAGCCCGGGCGATAGCGGCGGCCGCCATGGGGGTGAGCCGCGCGCCGAGGGCGTTCTGGGCCAGCGTCGTGGGATCGCGCTGTCCGACCGCCTGGGCGGCGAAGCCCTCGCTCCAAGCCATGCGCTTGATCACCGCATCGGGCGCACACCAGACCTGAGCCTCTTCCGGCCAGCCCTTGGGAGAGGGGGCGCTGAACGGTCGCTGCCCCATCTCATTCAGGGTGCGGGACAGGGGGCCTGCGTCGGCGGGCAAAAACTCCGCGGCGCGCCAGCTCGACACCAGGAACTCATATGGCGTCTTGAACTTCGACGACTGGGTTGACCAGGCCTCCGGTGCGTTGATCAGGGCTTGAGCCACCAGGTCCAGCTGCCCGCGGCCATCCATGTAGGCGCGAGTCAACCTTTCGGTGAGCTTGGCGGGCGGTTCGTCGCTCACGAAATGCCGGCCAATCTTGGTCGCCAGATGGCGAGCGGTATGCGGGCTGGCGGCGAGGTCCTTGAGCACCGCCCGCGCTTGGCCCTCTCCATCCTCGCCGTAGCGCCGGCCCATGATCGTGCGGGCGCCCGGCTCATGGGCGAAGGGCCGGAACATGAAGCCCTGCGGCTCTTCCTGGTGATCGAGGCGGCCAATGCTCCAGCCCGTCATCGCCCGGGCGAACTCGGTGACGTCCGCTTGGGTGTAGCCGGCGTCCACGCCAACGGTGTGAAGCTCCATGATCTCTCGGGCGAGGTTTTCGTTCAATCCGGGACCTCGGCCGTTCTTGGCCGCCCGTTGCGCGAGCGGGCTGCCCGGCCCAACCGACTGGGCCTGGTCCAAATAGAGCAGCATGGCTGGGTGTTGGGAGGAGGCGACCAGCATGTCTTCGAAGCGTCCGAAGACGCGCGGACGAATGGCTTCGGCCTCGAACGGCCCCACTAGGGGTACGGTCGCCTCTTTCACGGCCGAAACGGTGAAGTGGTTGGCCCAGAAGTTCGCCCACCGCTCGGCGAAGGTGGCGTCGGTGGACGCGCCCAGACGCGCGCGGGCCAAGAAGTCGCCCTCTGCGTCCTCGCGCAGGCCTACCTGGGCCATGCGCACGGGATCGGACTTGAGATCACCCTCCATGCGCGCGGTTTTGCGAAGCTGTTGGAAGGCGCGCAGGTCGGCCAGACGCTCAGCCGAGTCGGGCGCGTCAGGCCGTGGCTGCGCCGCGCCTTTGGGCGTAATCTGAGCTAAGAGATAGCCTCGAGGGTCCGCCTTGGCCCGCGCAATTTCGCCTGATCTTGCGCCGAGGCCGAACCGGGTCACCGCAATGGTAGCGCTGAGATCCAGAGTCATGGTGTCACCATGACGCGTCTTACTTGACCACAGGATGAACGAGCGCTCATGTCGCCGCCCTTTTCTCGGAGCGATACGTTTTGAAGCCGACCCTCGAGTCCCTTCCTAGGCGCTTCTACACGGTCGTCGACGTGGTGGCGACGCAAGATGGTTTCGCCGTCCGGCTGGATGAGCGTGCTCCGCGCACGCCCGGGGGGCGGCCAATAATCTTGCCCACGCAGGCCTTGGCGATGCTCGTGGCTTCCGAATGGGAGGCGCAAAGCGACGCGATCGTCTGGGCCGCCATGCCCGCCACCCGCCTTACCCACATTGTCCTCGACGCTCCCGCCAGCGCCCGGCGCGAAATGATCAGGGAGGTGGTGGGTTTTGCCGGCGACGATCTCGTCTGCTACTTCGCCGAAAGCCCCGCCGGTCTCGTCGCGCGTCAGGAACTGGCCTGGTCGCCTTTGATCGAATGGGCGCGGGTTGAGCTGGGTCTCGAATTTCGCACAAGCGTCGGCGTGACTCCTCAGGCTCAGCCTCGGGCGGCCCTGACCGGCGTAGAAGTCTTGGCCGAAGGGCAGGATGACTTCGCGCTCGCCGCCCTGGCCTCCGCGGCGAAACTTTTCGGTTCGGCGGTTCTTGCCTTGGCGCTCATGCGGGGACGCCTGGGCGGCGCGACCGCGTTCGCGGCGTCGACGATCGATGAGACCTTCCAGGCGGAACTGTGGGGGGTGGACGCGGGTGCCGAGGAGCGGTTGCGGGCCATGGGGGCTGAGGCGGCTTTCCTCGCGGCATGGTTTGAGGCCTTGCGGCGGCCTTGAACGGCGCCTGCGTCGCCGCGCCGCTTGTCAGAGACAGGACGCGCGTCTAGCACCGCTGGGCAGGGAAGGGAGCGGCATGCAGCACATCCTCGAGGAACTTGATCGACGCCGCGCTCAGGCGAGGGCGGGAGGCGGCCAGAAGCGGATCGATTCCCAACACGCCAAGGGCAAGCTCACCGCCCGTGAGCGCATCGACCTGCTGCTCGACGAGCATTCGTTCGAAGAATTCGACACCTTCGTCGAGCACCGAAGCCACGATTTCGGCATGGCCGCCCAGCGCATTCCGGGTGACGGCGTGGTCACGGGATGGGGTACGATCAACGGCCGTGTGACGTATGTTTTCTCTAAGGATTTCACGGTCTTCGGAGGTTCTCTTTCTAAGGCCCAGGCTGAGAAGATCGTAAAGGTCCAGGAAATGGCGTTGCGAAACGGCGCGCCGATCATCGGCCTTTTCGACGCTGGCGGCGCGCGCATCCAGGAGGGCGTCGATTCGCTCGCCGGTTACGCCGACATCTTCCTGCAGAACGTGCTCGCCAGCGGCGTCATTCCCCAGATCAGCGTGATCATGGGCCCTTGCGCCGGCGGCGACGTCTATTCTCCAGCGATGACCGACTTCATCTTCATGGTGAAGGATACGGCCTACATGTACGTCACGGGTCCGGACGTAGTGAAAACGGTGATCAACGAGGACGTCAGCCACGAAGACCTCGGCGGCTATCGGGTTCACGCACTGAAATCCGGCGTAGCCGACGGCGCCTTCGATAATGACCTGGAGGCCCTGACCCAGGTGCGGCGCCTGGTGGATTTCCTGCCACTCTCTAATCGTAC
>Ga0302314_10007451_pt1 | contig 19675 bp, 18 predicted proteins | sample III_Palsa_N2_3_FD_200533 | JGI IMG/M metagenome (GOLD analysis project Ga0302314, IMG submission 200533) | Peat permafrost microbial communities from Stordalen Mire near Abisko, Sweden - III_Palsa_N2_3 | ecosystem: Environmental > Terrestrial > Soil > Palsa > Peat permafrost | place: Sweden...
ACCAGCAGCCGCTTGCCGTTGCCGAGCACACGCCGCGCGGTAAGCTGGTCGCCGCGTCCGGGCAACGGTGTGCGCTCGATGGCGAAACTGGCGCCCTCCAGGAACGCGGCGAAGGCGTCGATCACGGTGTCGACGCCGGCGGCATGGTAGCTGCCGCTGTCGATCGACACGACACGCTCGATCATCGCCAGCATGGCTGGCAGGTCGGGCGCGAGGGCGGTTGCGAGGGCACGCGGATCGGTCATGCGGTCAGGTCCTCCAAGGGAATGTGGCAGCGGATGCGATGCTCCGCGCCGACGTCCCGCCAGGGCGGGTCGCTGTCGATGCAGACGGGGCCGATGCGCCTGGGGCAGCGCAGCGCGAAGCGGCAGCCGGTGCCGTGATGCACGGCGCCGGCGTCGCCGGCCAGACGCTGGCGCGCCGGGCGCGCGCCCAGCACCGGCACCGCCGAGAGCAGCGCCGCCGTATACGGGTGGTGCGGCGGCGCCAGCACGGCGGCGACCGGCCCCTCCTCGACGATCCGGCCGCCGTACATCACCGCGACCCGGTCGGCGAGATGGGCGATGACGCCGATATCGTGGCTGATGAACAGCAGCGCCAGCCCAAGCCTCGCGCGCAGCTCCGCGAGCAGGTTCAGCACCGCCGCCTGCACCGAGACGTCGAGCGCCGACACCGGCTCGTCGCAGACGATGAACTCGGGTTGGCTGGCGAGCGCGCGGGCGATGCCGACCCGCTGCTTCTCGCCGCCCGAAAGCTGGTGCGGGTAGCGCGCCGCGTAGTTTTCCGGGAGCCGAACAAGGTCCAGCAACCGGGCGATCTCGCCGGCGGCGGCGGCGCGCGCGAGCGCAAAACGGTGCAGCGGGCGGCGCAGGATGGTGCCGACGGTCTGGCGCGGGTTCAGCGCCGTGTCCGGGTTCTGGAACACGATCTGCGCCCGCCGGCGGAACGCCAGCGGCGGGGCGGCGGGCACCGGCTCGGCATCGAACCGCAGCGTGCCGGCATCGGCCTCCACCAGCCGCAGCATGAGCCGCCCCAGCGTCGATTTGCCGCAGCCGGATTCGCCGACCAACCCCAGCACTTCGCCGCGCCGGACCGTGAGCGAAACGCCATCCACCGCCTGCACGGCGCCGAACCGGCGCGCCAGCCCATCGGTTTCCAGCAGCGCCGCAGTGGCAATGGCGGCGGGCGGCGCGCCCGGTGGGGAGGGCCATGGCAGGCCGGCGATGGCCTCGGCGCGATGGCAGCTTGCCGCGTGCTCCCCGCCCGCCAGCGCTTGCGGCCGGTCGCATCCGGCGGCGGCGAATGGGCAGCGCGGGCGAAAGTTGCAGCCGGGGTCGGGGTGCCGCAGGTCCGGCAGCGCGCCCGGGATCGGCGCCAGCATGCGTTGCCGGTCCATGCGCGGCACGGCGGCGAGCAGCCCCCGCGTATAGGGATGCCGCGCGCTTGCCAGCACCGCCCGCGCCGGCCCCGCCTCCACCACCCGGCCGGCATACAGCACCGTCACCCGGTCGCAGAGCCGGTCGACGATGCCGAGATTGTGGCTGACCAGCAGCAGCGACAGCCCCAGGCGCGCACGCAATCCCTCCAGCAGGTCGAGGATGCCCGCCTCCACCGTGACGTCGAGCGCCGTGGTCGGTTCGTCGAGCAGCAGCAGGTCCGGCCGGGTCGCGAGTGCCATGGCGATGGCCACGCGCTGTTTCATGCCGCCGGAAAGCTGGTGCGGGTAGCAGGCCATCAGCGCCGCCGGCCGCGGCAGTCCGGTTTCCGCCAGCAGCGCGGTAGCCTGGGCGAAGGCCTCGGCGCGGCTCAGGCGGGCATGCACCAGCAGCGGCTCGGCGACTTGCAGGCCGACCGTCAGTGCAGGGTTCAGGGTCGAGGACGGGTCCTGGAACACCACGCCGATGCGCCGGCCGCGCAGGGCGGGTGCCGCGGTCAGCAGGTCCTGGCCGTCGAACGCCAGTTTTCGCGCGGCGACACTCGCGCGGCCCAACAGGCCCAGCAGCGCCAGCACCGCGGTGGATTTTCCCGACCCCGATTCGCCCACCAGCCCGAGCGCCGCGCCCGGCGCGACGGCGAAGTCCACGCTATCCAGCGCCTGTACCCGGCCGCTGGCGGTGGGGAAGCCGACGGACAGGCCCAGCACGGACAATCCGGCGTCAGGCATGGGACGGGTCGAGACGGGCGCGCAGCCCCTCGCCGGCGACGTTGACCGCGACCAGCAGCGCACACAGGCACAGGCCGGGCGCGAGGCCGACCCAGGGCGCCTGATCGAGGAACTCGCGGCTTTCCGCGATCATCAGCCCCCATTCGCTGCTGGGCGGCTGCGGCCCGAGGCCGAGGAACGACAGCGAGGCGCCGAGCAGGATCGCGAAGGTCACGCGCAGGCCGCACTCGACGATGATCGGCGGCCACGCATTGGGCAGGATTTCGCGCCCAAGGATGGACGCGGCGCCCTCGCCCCGCGCCCGCGCGGCCTGGACGAAATCCTCCTCCAGCAGCCCGAGTGCCACGGCGCGCGACAGCCGCACCAGGATCGGCACGTAGACCAGCCCGACGGCGATGATGGTCTTCCCGGTGCTCGGCGGCGTCACCGCCAGGATCAGCAGGCCGAGCAGGATCGGCGGCAGCGAGATCATCAGGTCCGCCGCGCGCATGATCGCAGCACCCAGCCAGCCGCGATCGAACGCCGCGAGCAGGCCAAGCGGCACGCCGAGGGCGAGGCTGACCAGCATGGCGCCGAAGCCGATCGCCAGCGACAGATGCGCGCCCGCCAGCACGCGCGAAAACACGTCGCGGCCGAATTCGTCGGTGCCGAACGGGTGCGCGAGGCTGGGCGCCTCGAAGCGCAGGCGGACGGCGAACGCCGTCGGATTGTACGGCGTGTACCAGATGCCGATGATCGCCACGATGGCGATGGCGGCCAACGCGCCGCCGCCGAACAGCAACGCCGGCGAACCGCCGCGTGAACCGAGGAGGCGGACGCTCAGGCTCACGCCGCCGCCCCGTAGCGGATGCGCGGGTTGAGCGCGGCGTAGCCGAGATCGGCGGCGAGGTTCGCCAGCGCGTAGATCGCCGTCAGCACCAGCATCCCCGCCTGCAGCAGCGGCAGGTCGTGGTGCTCGATGGCGAACACCAGCAGACGGCCGAGGCCGGGATAGGCGAACACCGTCTCCACCACGACGACGCCGCCGATCAGCAGGCCGAAATCGATCGCCAGGATGGTGATGGTCGGCAGCATCGCGTTCGGCGCGGCGTGCCGCCACAGCACGCGCCGCTCGCTGAGGCCCTTCGCCCGCGCCATCAGCACGTAGCGGCTGCGCAGCGCCTCCAGCATCGCCGCACGGGTCAGCCGCGAGACATGCGCAAGCAAGCCGATCGACAGCACCACGACCGGCAGCAGCAGATGCGACGCCCAGGCCAGCAGCCCGTCGGCCGGCGGGGCGTAGCCGGTGGCGGGCAGCAGGTGCAGCCAGGAGGCGAACACGACGACGCCGAGGATCGCCCAGAAGAAGTCGGGCACGGCGATGAACACGAACTGCGCCAGCGTCATCACCAGGTCCGAGGCGCGGCCCTGATGCGTTGCGGCATGCACGCCAAGCGCGATGCCGCCGGCGGCGACAATGGCGAAAGCGCTGCCGGCCAGGATCGCCGAGCGGCCGAGCGCATCGAGGATCAGCGGGCCGGCCGGCCGGTCCATCACCAGCGACTGGCCCATGTCGCCGTGCAGCACGCCCGCCAGCCAGTGCCAGTACTGCAGCCACAGCGGATCGTTCAGGCCGAGCCGTTGCTGCAGCGTCGCCACCGCCGCGGGCGTCGCGTATTCGCCGAGGATGGCGTACGCGACATTGCCCGGCAGGACGTGGACAATGGCGAAGATCAGTAGCGATGTCGCCAGCAGCACCAGCACGACGCCGAGCAGCCGGCGGAGCACATAGGCGCGCATCTCAGGCGCGACGTTCCCCGGTCGCGGCCACCCTGCCCGTCACGCCACCGTCGCGGTGCGCAGGTCGAACCAGCGCATCGGATGCGTCGTGACGCCGCCGACGGATTTGCGATAGGCGCAGGCGAAGTTGACGGCATAGGCGAAGAACCCCGCCGGGTTCGCGTTCAGCGCCGTCTGCATCGCGATGTACTGGGTTTTCTGCACCCCGAGATCGCCCGACAGCCGCGCCGCCTCCAACGCCTTGTCCACGCCCACGTCGCTATAGTGCCAGAGCTTCTCGTTCCAACTGCCGCCGGAATGCAGGAACGGATAGGTGCTGGTGTCGATCGTCGGGCGGGCGAAATACCCGTCGATGTACAGCGGCGCCTTGCCGGACACTTCCGCGTCGTAGCTGGAGAACGGTACGCGCTGCACCTGCAGGTCGAAGCCGCCGGGCTTGGCCAGCTGCTGTAAGGTCACGCCGAGCCGCTCGCGCACCGGCCGGCCGACCGGCACCACGATCGGGATGGTGATGCCCTCCGGATGGCCGGCCTCCGCCAGCAGTTTCCGCGCGCCATCCGGATCGACCGGTGGGAACGCGATGTCGTGCGCATAGAACGGATGCGTCGGCGGGATCGGGCTGATCGTCGGCGCGCCCTGGCCGAACAGCGTGAGGTCCACCACGTCCGCCTTGCTGACCGCCATCTGGAAGGCGAGGCGAACCCGCGGATCGTTGAACGGCGGGATCAGGTTGTTCATGATCGCCGCGTCCCACGACGCCGTGGGAACGCTGTCCACCCGCACTTCGCTGCGGCCGCCGAGTTGCTTGACCTGCTCGAGCGGCAGGTCCCACAGCACGTCGATGTCGCCCGCCTCCAGGGCGGCGATCTTGACGCTGATCTCCGGGATGATGCGCAGTTCCACGCCTTGCAGCTTCGGCATGCCCGGTTCGAAATAGTCCGCGTTGCGCGCCAGGATCAGCCGGTCGCCCGGCGTGTAGGACACGAACTTGAACGGCCCGGTGCCGATCGGATGCGACGCCAGTTGCGCGGCGGACCCGGCGGGCACGATCTTCACCTGCCGGTCCGAGAGGATGTCGGCGAACCCGCCATAGGGCGAGCTCAGCTCGAACACCACTGTATAGGGATCGGGCGCGGTCACGCCGCTGACCATGGTGTAGTTGCTGCGCGACGGTGCCGCACTCGCCGGGTCGAGCAGGCGCTTGAACAGCGCCACGACGTCGGCCGACGTCATTTCCTGCCCGTCATGGAACTTGACGCCACGATGCAGCCGGAACGTCCAGCGCTTGAGGTCGTCGCTGAAACTCCAGCTCTCGGCGAGATCCGGCTGCGTGCTGAGGTCCGCCGCCATCCGGGTCAGGCCGTTGAACACCAGATTGTTGTAGATGTACTCGTCGCCGATCGTGGTCAGCAGCGGATCGAGCTTGGCGAGCGAGGTGCCGATGGCGATGCGCATGACATCGGTGGCGGCGCGCGCCGCCCGGATTGCGGGCAACGCCAGGGTGGCGCCGAGGATGGTCCGCCGCGTCAGCTTCATGGCTTGGTCCCGCTCAGGTCGCCGCGACGTTCGCACTGCGGCAGCACTGCGTCCAGCCCTCACCCCCGGCGGTCGAACCAGCCCGCGCGCACCGCCGCCCCGAGCAGGTTGACGATCAGCCGGCCGGCGGTGATGCAGGTGGCGGCGTTGACGTCGGTGCGCGGGGTGATCTCCACGATGTCCATGCCGACCACGCGGCCCTTGCGGACCAACCCGCACAGCAGCGCCCGCGCCTGTGCAAAGGTGACGCCGCCGGGAGACGGAGCCAGCACGCCGGGCGCGCAGGACGGGTCCATGCCGTCCATGTCGATGGTGACGTAATAACGCTGACCGTCCGGTATCCGGGCCAGGATCGCGTCCGCCCCCGCCTCGTGCAGCTCATAGGCGGTGATGAGGTTGGCGCCGTAAGCGATGGCCGCGTCCACTTCCTCCTGCCGGGCGCTGCCGGTGGCGCGCAGGCCGATCTGAAAGATCTCGCCGATATGCGCCATTTCGGAGGCGCGGCGGATCGGGCTGGAGAGGCCGTCGCGCACCCCGGCCACGTCCTCGCGCCAGTCGATGTGCTGGTCGATCTGCACCAGCGTGATCGGCCCGGCGCCGTCGAAGGCGCGCAGCACCGGGATCGGCACGGCATGATCGCCACCGAGCACGATCGGCAGCGCCCCGGCGGCGAGGATGCGGCGCACCGCCGCCTCAGCGCGTGCCACATGACTGGTCGGCGCGTGCACATCGGCCCACACGTCGCCGCAGTCGACCGCGCGCACCGGGCGGTTGTCGTAGAGCGGGCCGCCGAGATCGAAATCGTAGCGCTCGATGCTGCGCAGAATGCGATCCGTCGCCCGCCGCAGCGCCGCCGGCGCGTTCGACTGGTCGGGCACCTGCTCGGCAAAGCTGTAGCCGCTGCCGAAGGGAATGCCGAGGAAGGCGATGTCGGCGCGCTCCAGCGCCATCGCGAAATCGGGCTCGCTGTAGAGGAACGTGGCGTGGTCGCGGCGCGGCGGGGTGGTGAGCATCAATGTCCTCCGAAGCGGGCGGGCGGCGGGATGTCGGGATTGTCGCGCAGCATCCGCGCCCAGACCCGTTCGGTCACGTCCTGCGCCGCGTCGATCAACGGGTCTTCGTCGATCGTCAGCACTCGGCGATCGCGCATGATCCAGTCGCCGCCGACCATCACCGAATGCACGACGCCCGGATGGCCGTAGTGCACGATGCTCGAAACCGGATCGATCAGCGGGCGCAGGCTGGGGTTGCGCAGGTCGATCAGCGTCAGGTCCGCCCGCTTGCCCGGCTCGACGCTGCCGATCTCGTCCAGCGCGCCGACCGACCGTGCGGCGTCGCGCGTGACCGCATCGAGCATCGCCTGCGGCTGCGGATCGACGCCGCCCTCGCGCGCCCGCCCGCGGCCGCCGCGATGCAGGATCAGGCCGATCTTCATCGCCTGGAACATGTCCTGCGTCATGTTGTCGCTGCCGAGCACCACATTCACCCCGGCGTCGCGAATCCGGCCGATCAGCGCCGTGTGCGGCCCGCGGCGGGAGCTGTTCGCCGGGCAATGCGCCATCTGCACGCCGCGCGCCGCCAGCAGATCGATGTCGGCCGGGGTGCAGAACGTCCAGTGCGCACCGACGAGGTCCGGCCCGAGCCAGCCCTGCCGCTCCAGGTATTCCGCTGGGGTCGTATCGTGTTGCGCCCGCACCGCGCGCACTTCGTCCAGCCCCTGCGCCAGATGGATGGTGCGGCCCAGCCCGTGCCGCGCGGCGAGGTCGCGCAGCCGCTCCAGCATCCAGGGCGAGCAGTTGTCCGGCGCGTGGGCGGCGATCTGGCAGCGCACCCGGCCGCCATGGCTGCCGTGGAACGTCGCGATGCCCTCCTCGGCCCGGGCCAGGAACGCCTCGCCGAAGGCCCGGTCCACCGTGTAGTCGCCGTGGCGGATGCGGCGCGTGTCGATGTCGGCGCAACTTTCCGACAGCCACAGCCGCAGCCCGGTCGCCGCCATCGCGCCGCCGTAACTCGGTAAATGGCGGAACGGTTCGACCAGCGTCGTGCAGCCGGAGCGGATCGCTTCCAGGCAGCCGAGCGTTGCGATCACCTCCCGTTCGCCGCCGTCCATGGTGTAGCTGACCGGTGACATGGTGCTGTAGACGGCGCTGCCGTCGCGATCCTCCACGGTGCCGCGCAGCACCGTCAGCACGGTATGCACATGCGCGTCGATCAGGCCCGGCAGCACCGCCAGATGCGGCGCATCGAGCACCGGCAGGTCCGGATTGTCCCGCAACAGCGCTGCCGCATCGCCGACCGCCACGATCCGGCCGCCGCGGATGGCGACTGCGGCGCCCCGCAGCACGCGGCGCTCAGGATCGCAGGTGACGATGACGCCAGCGCGGATCAGCGTGTCCATGCCGCTTCTACTCCAGCCACTTCGCCACCAGCTTCGCATGGGCGCCGCTGATGTCGAGCCCGTGCAGCCACGCGTCGACGAAGAACTTCAGCGCCACGTCGCGCGGCAGCATGTAGCCGAGTTCGGCGGTGGTGAACGGCGCATCCGGGTGGATCGCGCACAATGCCGGGTGCAGCTTCTGCTGCAACCGCGCCTCCACCCCGTCGGTGATCATCAGGTCGGCATGGCCTTGCGCCAACGCATCGAAGATCGTCGCGTTGTCCGGGAACACCAGGATTTTCGCGTTGTGCAGGGTCGTGCGGTCGAAGCTCTCGTTGGTGCCGCCGGGATTGGTGATCACCGTCACCTCCGGCCGGTCGATCTGCGCCAGGGTCTGGTACCTGTCCTGGTCGGCACAGCGCGCGATCGGCGTCTTGCCGGCGCGCATCACCGGGTTGGAAAAGAACGCGGTCTTCAGCCTGGGCAAGGTGATGGTCACGCCGCCCATGGCGATGTCGAACTTGCCCGCCGCCAGGTCCGCGGTCAGGCTGCCCCAGGCCGTCGGCACGACCTCAAGCGTCACGCCCATGCCGTCGGCCAGCGACTGCGCCATGTCCACATCGAGGCCGGAGACCGTCCCGGTCGCCGGATCGCGGAAGGAGAACGGCCGGTAGTCGCCGGTCAGCCCGACTCGCAGCACGCCGCGCGCCAGGATCGCGTCCAGCCCGGCCGGCGCCTGCGCCGTGGCCGGCACCGCCGCCAGCAGCCACAGCATGCAGAGCCAGCCCAGGCGGTGACCAATCCCCGTCATGTTCCCGTTCCCCACGCGTGCCGGCGGCCCAAGGGTTGCGCAACCGGCCGCCCCGGTCATCCATAGTCCGGCGCTCGGCGCGGCGCGATGGCACCGGGGTCGCCCAATTCCGGTTCTGGTCGCATGGTCGCGCCCCGGATCGCCCCATAGGGACCGCCAGCGATGACCGAACTGTTCGAACTACTCACGCGACTGCGGTCGGAGGTCGAACTCGCGGTTGGCGCGATCATCGCCGCCATCATCACGGTGCATGTGCTGCTGACCCAGCGCGAAGTCGCGGCGGCGGTGGGCTGGATCGGCCTAGTGTGGTACTCGCCGTTCGTCGGCGGCCTCACCTACGTCGTGCTCGGCGTCAACCGGGTGCGCCGTCGCGCCCGCAGCGTCCGCGGCGGCAGGCCGGCGCGGCCCGCGCACGCGCCGCCGGCGACGGCAGACGACGACGGCCATCTGCGGCCGCTCGGCCGCGGCATCGGCGTCATCACCGGGCGGCCGGCCGAACCCGGAAACAGCGTCGACATCCTGCACAACGGCGACGAGGCCTATCCGGCGATGCTGGCGGCGATCGACGGCGCGCAGCGCAGCGTCGGCCTGTCCAGCTACATCATGCGGGCCGATGTGGTCGGCTCGCGCTTCATCGCAGCGTTGCAGGCGGCGCAGAGCCGGGGCGTGCAGGTGCGGGTGATCGTCGACGGCGTCGGCAGCGGCTGGGTGCTGTCGCCGGCCTATGCGCGGCTGCGGCGGGTGCGGGTACCGGTAGGGCGGTTCATGCACTCCTCGATGCCGTGGCGGATGCCGTTCCTGAACCTGCGCACGCACAAGAAAATCCTCGTGGTGGATGGCACCATGGGCTTCACCGGCGGGATCAACATTTCGGACGAAAACCTGCTGGCAGCGCGGCCGCGCCACCCGGTGCAGGACACGCATTTCCGGCTGCGTGGACCCGTGGTTGCCCAGTTGGTCGAGGCCTTCGCGCAGGACTGGTCGTTCCTCGCCGGCGAAGAGCTGGATGGCGCTGCCTGGTTCCCGCCGCTGGAGCGGCATGGCGATGCCGCCGCGCGCGTGATCACCGCCGGGCCGGACCTGGATCTGGACAAGATCGAGTTCGCCGTGCTGCAGGCGATCGCCTGCGCCCGCGACAGCATCCGCTTCATGACGCCGTATTTCCTGCCCGACCGGCAGATGGTCACGGCGCTGTCGTTGGCGGCGATGCGCGGCGTCGCGGTCGAGGTGATCGTGCCCGAACATGGCGACCACCGGGTGATTGACTGGGCGATGCGCGCCAATGTCGGGCCACTGCTCAAGGACGGCGGCCGCATCTGGCGCAGCCCGCCGCCGTTTCGCCACTCCAAGGTGCTGGTGGTCGACGGCGAATGGTGCCTGATCGGCAGCAGCAACTGGGACATGCGCAGCTTCCGGCTGAACTTCGAATTGTGCGTCGAGGTCTACGACCGCGCGCTCGCGGCCGTGCTGGAGGCGCTGATGGCGCAAAACCGGGGCAGAGCGGTGGCAACCGCGGACCTGGAGGCGCGCAGCCTGCCGGTGCAGCTACGCGACGCCGGCGCGCGGCTGCTGATGCCGTATCTCTGAGGCGGCATGCAGCCGCAGCATGATCGGGTGATGATCGGAGGCGCCGCGCGACAGCACCCTGGCCTCGGTGCAGACGAGGCCGCGGACCAGGCAGCGATCCAGCCGCAATCGCAGCAGGCCGCTCATGCGGTGGGTGTGCTGGCGCAGCCCGACGTCGTGGAATCCGGGCAGCAGCGTCGGCCCCACGAGATTGAAGTCGCCGACGACGGCGGCACTGGGCGGCAGTCGCCGGGCGATGAAGCGCAACTGGCGGCGGTTGAGCAACTGGCCGTGCGAGAGATGCACGTTGGCGACAGTGAACGGGCCGAGGTCCAGGGTCTGGCAAACCCGCCGCACGATCGCCCCGTCCGGCAAGGCAAAAACCACCGGTGGCCGTGCGGTCGGGTGCGGCACCCACATGGCGAGCCCATGCACCCGGCCCGGCAGCGGCACCCAGGCGAAGGCGCCACCGACCAGCCTGACCAGCCCCTCGAATGCCGTCGTCGCTTCCTGCATGAGCAGCAGGTCGGGCCGTTCGCGCTCGATCAGCCGCGCCACGTCGACCAGGTTGGCGCCATCATCGTGCAGCAGGTTCCAGCTCAGCAGCTTCATGCCGCAAGGCTAACGGCGAAACGCCGCCGATCCGAGAGGCCGCCCGATCACATCGCGCTCCGGTTTTCGGGGACGCGCCGCTGGGCAAGTGTCGGGGCAGTGGCTCCCGGCTCTATCCCGCCTCAATGATCCGCCCGTGCCTGTCGATCGCCACCGGCGCGGCAGGCCTTGGATGCTTACTTGGCACCCTGCCATCGTTTCGGATACTGCCGGATGGGCCAAAATCATTCCCACTCGATCGTCCCAGGCGGCTTGCTGGTGATGTCGTAGGTCACGCGGTTGATGCCGCGGACTTCGTTGACGATGCGGCCGGCGACGCGGGCCAGGAATGCCGCGTCGAACGGGTAGACATCCGCGGTCATGCCGTCGGTGCTGGTCACGGCACGCAGCGCGCAGGCGTGGTCGTAGGTGCGGCCGTCGCCCATCACGCCGACCGTGCGCACTGGCAGCAGCACGGCGAATGCCTGCCAGATCGCGTCGTACAAGCCCGCGGTGCGGATCTCTTCCAAAAAGATCGTGTCCACCTGCCGCAGCAGGGCGAGTCTTTCCCGCGTCACGTCGCCGGGAATGCGGATCGCGAGGCCGGGGCCGGGGAACGGATGGCGGCCGATCACCTCCTCCGGCATCCCCAATTCGCGGCCAAGCTTTCGCACTTCGTCCTTGAACAGCTCGCGCAGCGGCTCGACGAGGCGCATGCGCATGCGCTCCGGCAGGCCGCCTACGTTGTGGTGCGACTTGATGGTCACGCTCGGCCCGCCGGTGACGGAAATGCTCTCGATCACGTCCGGATACAGCGTGCCCTGCGCCAGGAAGTCGGCGCCGCCGAGTTTCTTCGCCTCTTCCTCGAACACCTCGACGAACAGGCGGCCGATCGTTTTGCGCTTTGTCTCGGGATCGGTCACGCCCGCCAATTCGCCGAGAAACAGCGCCGAAGCGTCGCGATGGATCAGCGAAATGTTAAATCGGTCGCGGAAGGTGGTGACCACCTGCTCGGCCTCACCGGCGCGCAGCAGGCCGTGGTCGACGAAGATGCAAGTAAGCTGGGCGCCGACCGCCTCGTGGATCAGCACCGCGGCAACCGCGGAATCCACGCCTCCGGACAGGCCGCAGATCACCCGGCCGGTGCCGACCTGGGCGCGGATGCGGGCGATCTCGGCGGCGCGGAAATTGGCCATGCTCCAGCCGCCGGCGATGCCGGCCACGTCATGGACGAAACTCTGCAGCAACTGCGCGCCGTGCGGCGTGTGCACCACCTCGGGATGGAACAGCACGCCATACAGCCGCCTTCCCTCGTCGGCCGCCGCCGCGAACGGCGCGCCCTCACTGACGGCCACCGGCTTGAAGCCCGGCGGCAGCGCTGAAATCTTGTCGCCGTGACTCATCCACACCTGCTCGTGCGCGCCCGGCCCCCAGGTGCCGCGAAACAGCGCCGAGGGCTCCAGCACATCCACGTAGGCGCGGCCGAATTCGCGCTGGTTGCTCGACTGCTGCACCTCGCCGCCGAGCTGGTGGCACATGGTCTGGAACCCGTAGCAGATGCCCAACACCGGCACGCCCGCTGCGAACACCTCGTCCGGCGCGCGCGGGCTGTCGCCGTCGGTCACGCTCGCCGGGCCGCCGGACAGAATGATCGCCTTCGGCGCGAAGGCGCGGATGCGCTCCGGGGCCACAGAGTACGGCCAGATCTCGCAATAGACGCCGGCCTCGCGGACCCGCCGGGCGATGAGCTGCGTCACCTGGCTGCCGAAATCGAGAATGAGAACGCGATCCGCTTCGGGGGCGGAGGCTGTCATGGCGGCGATCCTACGGGCTTGGGGTGGGCGGCTTGCAGCATTTTGGCGGGCAGGGTGCAAGCATCGGGGTCACGGCGCGGACGACGTCGCCTGCACCAGCTTGTCGATCGGCGACCAGACATAGGCGGTCTGCACCACCGGCGCGCCGCCGACCATGATCGTGGCCTCCGCCGCCGTGCGGCCGCCGAGGCGTTCGTAGAACCAGCGGCTCGGGTTGTCGCGCAGCACCCACAGGAACGCCGAACCGCAGCCGGCCGCCAACAGGTGCGCCGCCGCCGCGCGCATCAGCCGCCGGCCGAGGCCGCGTTCGCGCCAGTCGTCGAGCACGTACAGCGTCTCGATCTCGCCGTCGGCCAGCGGCACCGCCATCGGCGCCAGCCCGCGCCCGACGCGGGCCGGCGCACCCGTGACGAAGCCGACCACGCGGGCGCCGGTGCCGTTCTGCCGCTCGGTCGGGCCAAGATCGGCGCCGGAGGCGGTGGCCACGTGCACGCCGACGGCGCTGCGGATCGCACTGTCGTAGTACGCCGCCTGCCGCGGGACCGAGAGGCGGGACAGGTACTGGTCCGGCAGGATGCCAGGATAGGTGCTGCGCCAGGCCGCGACATGCACCGCGCCGATGGCGGCGGCGTCTGCCGGGCGGGCGCGGCGCACCGCGATCACGGCGTCTGGTCCAGCTTGGCGCGTTCCAGGACCGCGGCAAAAAACCCGTCGGTGCCGTGGCGGCGTGGCGTGAGCGCGAGATACGGCCCGCTGCCCGGCGGCGGCGCGGGCAGGTCCCACGCCCGTGCCAGCGGCACGACCGAGAATTCCGGATGGGTCGCGAGGAAGGCGTCCACCTGCGCCTCGTTCTCCTCGATCAACAGCGAGCAGGTAGCGTACACCAGCCTCCCGCCGCTGCGAACCAGCCGGGCGGCCTGATCGAGGATGGACGCCTGTTTGGGGCGCAATTCGGCCAGATCGTTCGCCACCAGCCGCAGCCGCGCATCGGGGTTGCGCCGCCAGGTGCCGGTGCCGGTGCAGGGCGCGTCGACCAGCACGCGGTCGAAACTGCCGGCGCGGCGCTTGGCCCATTTGTCGCCGGGCTCGACCAGATGCCGCTCGACATTGTGCACGCCGGCGCGCCGCAGCCGCCGCACCGCGCCATCCAGCCGCGGCGCCGAGATGTCGCAGGCGGCGATATGGCCGCGATTGCCCATCGCCATCGCCAGCGCCAGCGTTTTCCCGCCGGCGCCGGCACACCAATCGACCACCCGCATCTCCGGTTGCGCGCCGACCAGGGCGGAGACCAGCTGCGAGCCTTCGTCCTGGATCTCGACGAGGCCGGTCTGGAACGCCTTTCCCGTCGTCACCGCGCGGCGGCCGGGGATGCGCAGGCCCCAGGGGGAGAGCGGCGTCGGCTCGCTCTCGATCCCCTCCCCCGCCAGCGCCGCCTGCGCCGCCTCGCGCGTGCCCTTCAGCAGGTTCACGCGCAGGTCAAGCGGCGCGGGCTCGCCCATCACCGCCATCTCGGCCGGCAACTCGGCGCCGAACCGGGCGACCAGATGCGGCAGGATCCAGTCCGGCACTTCCAGCCGCACCGCGTCCGGCATTTCGGGGTGGTCGAGCGTGTGGCCTTCGAGCGGCCGCAGCGCCGCCTTTTCCTCGGCGTTCAGCGCGGTCGGGCCGAACTGGCCGCCGGAGAACGACTGCACCACGCCGTCCAGCGACCAGCCCTGGGTCAGCAGCGAGGCCGCCACCAGCAGCCGCGGATTGGCCGGGACGCCGGCCTTCGCGAGCCACCAGCCGAGCCGGCGCCGGGCGCGCAGCACGCCCCAGGCGCGCTCCGACACGGCACGCCGGTCGCCGCCGCCGATATAGCGGCGGTCGCGGAAGAACGTGTTGGCGATCGCATCGGCCGGCTTGCGCGGCGCACTTTCGATGGCGGCGAGAAGCTCGATGGCGGCGGCGAGGCGGGCGGCGGGTGTCACGCGGCGAGCAGACCCGGCAGCGGCGTGAGGTCGGACACTTCCTGCACGCGGCCGCGCAGCCCGTACTCGTCCGGCTGGCCGGCGCGGTTCACCCACACCACGCGAAAGCCGAACTCCAGCGCGCCGAAGGCGTCCCAGGCATTGGAGGAGACGAACGCGATCTCCTCCGGCGCCACACCGAATCTTTGCGTCGCCAGCCGGTAGACGCGCGCATCGGGCTTGAACACGCCGACCGCCTCGACGCTGAGCACCGCGTCGAGCAAGCTTGTCAGGCCGGCGGCTTCGATGCCCTCGGCCAGCATCGCCGGCGCGCCGTTGGACAGGATCGCCGTCCGCCGCCCGGCGGCGCGCAACGCCGCCAGCACGGGTTTCACCTCGGGATAGGCGTCGAGCGCGCGATAGGCGGCACGCAGATCGGCCAGCAAGGCTTCGTCGGCAATGCCGAAGCGCGCCGCGACGAAGGCCAGCGCCTCGTCGGTCAACCGGGAGAAATCGCGGTGATGCGACGGCCCGGCCAGCGAACGAACAAACGTGTATTCAAGCTGCTTTGCGCGCCAGTCCTGGGACAATCGCTGCCATTCCGGGCCGATCCGGCCGGCGTGGCGCGCCGTCGCCGAATGGACGTCAAGCAACGTCCCGTAGGCGTCGAAGACCGCGGCAGCCAGCACCACGCCTAACCGTCCTGCCGGTAGTTCGGCGCCTCGCGCGTGATCGCGACGTCGTGCACGTGGCTCTCGCGCAGCCCGGCACCGGTGATGCGACGGAAGCGCGCCTTCTGCTGCAGGTCGGCAACCGTCGCGGCACCGGTGTAGCCCATGCCGGCACGCAGGCCCCCGACCAACTGGTGCAGCACCGCCGAGACCGGCCCCTTGTAGCCGACGCGGCCTTCGATGCCCTCCGGCACCAGCTTCAGCGTGTCGCGAATTTCCTGCTGGAAATACCGGTCGGCCGAGCCCCGCGCCATCGCGCCCAGGCTGCCCATGCCACGGTAGGATTTGTAGGAACGGCCCTGATAGAGGAACACCTCGCCCGGCGCTTCGTCGGTCCCGGCGAGCAGGCTGCCGATCATCACGCAGTCCGCGCCGGCGCCGATCGCCTTGACGATGTCGCCCGACATGCGGATGCCGCCGTCGGCGATCGCCGGCACGCCGCCCTCCCGGCAGGCGGCGGCGGTTTCCATCACGGCGGAGAATTGCGGCACGCCGACGCCGGCGACGACGCGCGTCGTGCAGATGCTGCCCGGGCCGATGCCGATCTTCACCGCATCAGCCCCGGCCCTGATCAGCGCCGCGGCCCCCTCCGGCGTCGCCACGTTGCCGGCGATCACCTGTACCGAGTTGGACAGCGTCTTGATCCGCTCCACCGCCGCCAGCACGCCGGAAGAGTGGCCATGCGCGGTATCGACGACGATCACGTCCACTTCGGCGTCGATCAGCGTGCGGGCTCGCGCGAACCCGTCATCGCCCACGCCGGTCGCCGCGGCGACGCGCAGCCGGCCGAGTTCGTCCTTGATGGCCAGCGGGTGCGTCTCCGCCTTGTCCATGTCCTTGACGGTGATCAGGCCGACGCAGCGATAGGCGTCGTCCACCACCAGCAGCTTTTCGATCCGGTGCCGATGCAGCAACCGCCGCGCCTCCTGCGGATCGACCTCGGCGGTGACGGTGACGAGGTTTTCCCGCGTCATCAGTTCGTAGACCTTGACCGCGGGGTCGGTCGCGAAGCGCACGTCGCGGTTGGTCAGGATGCCGACGAGCCGGCCGGTGCCGCGCTCGACCACCGGAATACCGCTGATCTTGTAGGTGGCCATCAGCGCCCGGGCGTCGGCGAGCGTCTGGTCCGGATGGATGGTGACGGGGTTGATCACCATGCCGGACTCGAACTTCTTCACCATGCGCACCTGCGCCGCCTGTTCCTCCGGCGTCAGGTTCTTGTGGATCACGCCAATGCCGCCATGCTGCGCCATCACGATCGCCATGGCGCTTTCGGTGACGGTGTCCATGGCCGAGGAGGCGAGCGGGATGTTCAGTGAAATCGCCCGCGTCAGCCGTGCCCCGGTATTGGTGTTGCTCGGCAGCACCTGGGAGTAGTCCGGCACCAGCAGCACGTCGTCGAAGGCCAAGGCTTCGATGATGCGCGATTCGGCAAACCGCGACTCGGGATGGATCGAGCGCGCGTCAGACTGCATGTCCTGGGGAGCCATGGCCGGGCCTTTCCGAAACCTTGGCGGCTCCACCTACTCTCGCGGATGCTGCAGTGCAAGCACGGCGAGATGACGGGCTGCAATGCGTCTTGTCGCGCCGTGACGGGGTGCGGATAGACGATTCCGCGCCGCTGGCACGACGCCGATGTGCAATCATTGATTGCATCGCAATCGCTGCCTAATCTGGACCGGCGCGGACGTGAGAGGCACTTCAGTCGCCATGAGCAGCATCACCATCCGCAATCTCGATCCAGCGATCAAGGAACGGCTGCGCGTGCGTGCGGCCGGGCATGGGCACTCGATGGAGGCGGAGGTCAGGGATATCCTGAGGACCACCCTTGAGGTGCCAGCGCCGCTGACGGGGCGGGATCTCTATGAGCGCATCCGGGCCCGCTTCGAATCTCTCGGCGGCGTGGACCTGGACCTTCCGGCGCGCGAACCATCTCGCGAGCCACCCAGCTTCGAGTGATGTTTGTCCTGGATACCAACATCCTCTCCGCCATCATGAGCGCACACCCGGCGCCGCGCGTTGCAGCGTGGATGAGTGTGCAGCCCGCAGAGCTCCTGTTCACGACGTCGATCTCCCAGGCGGAAATCTTCGCCGGTGTGGCCGTGCTGCCGGAAGGCCGCCGTCGTCGCGACCTGGCTGCCGCCGCGCGCGCCATCTTCGACGAGGATTTGGCCGGGCACGTACTGCCGTTTGATGCCGCGGCGGCGATTGCCTACGCCGACATCTTCGCGGCCCGCAGACGAGCCGGCCGGCCGATCGCGACACTGGATCTGATGATCGCCGCGATCGCCCGATCCCACGCGGCAACCGTTGTGACCCGCGACAGTGCCGACTTCGAAGGCTGCGGCGTCACCGTGGTCGATCCGTGGACGGCAGCGTAAACGCGCAGCCCCTTCGTCCTACCTGACCTCGCGGAACCCCGTCGCCACGACATACAACTCGCTCGACTCCTTGCGGCTCGCCGGCGGCTTCGCGTGCCGCACGGTGGCAAAGCTCCGCTTCATCGGCGCCAGCAGGTCCTTCTCCGAGCCACCCTGGAACACTTTCGCCACGAACGCGCCACCCGGCGCCAGCACGCGCTTGGCGAAGTCGAAGGCGAGCTCGGCGAGTGCGACAATGCGGATATGGTCGGTCGCGGAATGGCCGGTGGTGTTGGGCGCCATGTCCGACAGCACGAGGTCGCACGGCCCGCCCATCAGCGCTTCCAGCCGCGCCGGCATGGTGTCGTCGTTGAAATCGCCTTGCAGGAACGTCGCCCCCGGCACCGGGTCCATCGCCAGCAGGTCGAGCCCGACCACTTTCGCCGCCCCCCGCTGCACCGCGACCTGGCTCCACCCTCCGGGCGCCGCGCCGAGATCGAGCACGCGCGAACCCGGCCGAATAAGTCTATACTTATCGTCGATCTCGATCAGCTTGAACGCCGCGCGCGAGCGAAAACCCTGGGCGCGGGCGGCGGTGACGTAGGGGTCGTTGAGCTGGCGCTCCAGCCATTTCTGGCTTGCGGTGGTGCGCCCGGTCGCGGTGCGCAGCCGCACGCCGAGGGCGCGCGTCGCGCCGGGCGGGCCCGGTGGTTTCGGCATCAGACAAAAATCCTTCAGGCCTGGAGCTGCATCTCCGAGGGCACGGCGTAGGCGCGCGGGCGATGCGGCAGCCGCCCGCGCTCCGAGCGCATCATACGCAGCAGCATGCCCTCGCGCAGCCCCCGGTCGGCCACCACGACTTGCGGTGCCGGCCACAGCCGGTGGATCGCGGCGAAGATGGCGCAGCCGGGCAGTACGAAATCCGCCCGCTCCGGCCCGACGCACGGGTGCAGCGCCAGGCCCTCCCGCCCCATTGCCCGCAGCCGCTCGACCGCCTCGCTGGTCTCGCCGCAGGACAGCACCGCGCCATCGACGCGCGGGCGCGAGTAGCGCGGCAGGTCCATCGCCAGCCCCGCCAGCGTCGTCACCGTGCCCGACGTGCCGAGCAGCATCACGCCGCCCTGGCGGATCTCCTGGGCGATGCAGTGCACGCGCTCGAACGGGGCGAGGCTGTCGCACACCTCGTCGACGATGTCCTGGAACGCCTCGCAATCGAAGCCGTCGCTGCCGAGCCGCTCCGCCAGCGTCACTACGCCGACCGGCAGCGAGACGTAGCCGACCAGTTCCGGCCGCGCGTCGCCGCCCGGCAGGCGGACCCAGGCGAGTTCGGTCGAGCCGCCGCCGATGTCGAACAGCAACGCCCGCCGCCCGCCGCCGCGCAGCAGCGGCGCACAGGATTCCACCGCCAACTCGGCTTCCTCGCGGCTGGAGATGACGTCGATCGGCAACCCCGTCTCCAGCCGGACCCGCGCCAGGAACTCCTCGCCGTTCTCGGCGCGGCGGCAGGCCTCGGTGGCGACGGCGCGCAGCGCCCGCACCGGCCGGCGCGCGACGCGGGCGGCGCAGCCATGCAGGGCCGCCATTGCCCGGTCCATCGCGATCTGGCTCAGTCGCCCGGTATGGTGCAGCCCCTCGCCGAGCCGCACGATGCGGGAGAAGCTGTCGAGCACGCGGAACCCGTCGCCCGTCGGCGCGCCGACCAGCATGCGGCAATTGTTCGTGCCGAGGTCGAGCGCCGCAAAGGCCGGCGCCGGGATCCGGACCCTCTCCTGAGGCGACGAGAGTGCAAGCTCGACCATGACGGCGCCTTTCGCGGCACGACATGGTATCTTTCCCGCATGTCTTGAATGGGGCAAGCGCTCATTTGAGGCGCGCGTGCGCGACATTGCCCCCGGTTGCGGCCCCCCGAACCCTGTGGTAGGTCGCTGCCCCGCGCCGAGCCAGGGCCGACGCCTGTTTGACAGGCCATGCGGCGCTTCGTAGGTCGGGCCGATCCT
>Ga0302314_10007453_pt1 | contig 19672 bp, 15 predicted proteins | sample III_Palsa_N2_3_FD_200533 | JGI IMG/M metagenome (GOLD analysis project Ga0302314, IMG submission 200533) | Peat permafrost microbial communities from Stordalen Mire near Abisko, Sweden - III_Palsa_N2_3 | ecosystem: Environmental > Terrestrial > Soil > Palsa > Peat permafrost | place: Sweden...
CTCATCGGTGACATCACCCCGCCAGAATCCCTGATGAAGACGCTCACCGATCGCAAGATCGCCGAGCAGGAGCAGGTCACTTACAAAACCCAGCAGCTCGCCGAAGAGACCCGCAAAGACCTGCAGCAAGCCCGAGCCATGGCCGACACGCAGGCCAAGGTCGTCGACTCCGAGCGCTCCGTCTCCATCGCCGACTTCACTGCCCAGGCCGCCGTCAAACGTGCCGAAGGCGACGCCCGTTCGCGCATCATCGGCGCCGAGGCCGAAGCCAAATCCAAAACCATCAACGCCGAGGCCGACGGCAACGTCATCACCACCGTCGGTAACGCCGAGGCCGAGAAAACCACGGCCGTCGGTACCGCGGAAGCAGACGTCATCAAGCTCAAAATCGACTCGATGGAATCGGGCAACTACGCCATCGTCCAGGTCATGCAAGCGTTGGCGCAGAACCACGTCCAACTCGTCCCGCAGATCGTAGCGGGCGGCGGCGGCAGCCAGGGCGGAACGCTCGTAGACGTCCTCCTCGCCAACCTCCTCCGCGACAACCTCAAGCCCGTCGCCATCCCACCGGCAACCCCAACCGACCAGAAATAGAAACGACAAGAACCGGGTACCCCATTCATCGCAAGCCTCCCGCGATGGGTGGGGCGCGGCCCGCCAGAAGCATCAAGGGGGCGGCCTCCCTTCATAAAATCCTTACGCCCCGTATGGAATAGTCAGTTCAGAGGCCCCCACCCTGATGACATCCCTCCAGGTACCCCGCGCGCTCGTCGCCGCAGCCGTCGCCGCAATTCTTCTCCCCGCTGCCCTCGTACCCGCGCAAGCGCCCAACCAGCCCAGCAAAAAACCCGGCCTGGTCGATCGTGTCCTTGGCCTCAAGCCGGATCAGACTGGCGGCTGGCTCTTTGTCGGCTCCAAGAAGACCGGCGAAACCGGCATCTACCTGGCCGTCAGCAAAGACGGATACAACTGGACCTACGTCAGCGATGGCCTGCCCATCATCCGCCAAAGCGAGCCGGGCGAATTGATGCTCGACCCCTTCATCCAGCGCGCGCCCGACGGCACCCAGCGCATGGTCTGGGCCTGGTCCTCCACCTCGCCCGCCATCGGCTACTCCACCTCCAACGACCTGCTCCACTGGGCAAAGAATCGCAAACTCGATCTCGCCGCCAACATTCCCGGCGCCATCGCCGCCCGCTCGCCCTCCATCTACTATCGCGAGTCGAACAAGGATTGGCTCATCCTCTGGACCTCCAGCGTCGCTTCCGCCGACGGCGCCCCGCCCAAAGATCACATCTACTACTCCACCACCGCCGACTTCAAGCGCTTCACCCCCGCGAAACTCTTCTTCGATCCCGGCTACGACGTCACCGACGCCAACCTCCTCGGCAGCGGCATGCCCGGCCTCTTCTACCTCGTCTTCACGGATGAGCGCCCCGTCGAGCGCACCGACCAACTCGGAAAACGCGTCTTCGCCGCCGAAGGCCCCTCCATGACCGGCCCCTGGCAGCGCATCAGCGAACCCATCACCGCCGCCTGGGCCGAATCGCCCGCCCCGATCCAGGTCACCGACGGCCTCCTCGTCTACTACCACCGCGCCGCCAACCCCCAGAGCACCACCCACGATCCCCAGGACTACGGTGCCGCCTTCACCCACGACATGGTCCACTGGAACGACGAATCCCTCCGCATCAGCTTCCCCAACGGCATCCATCACGGCAGCTTCCTCCACGTCACCACCGACGAGTACAACACCCTCCACCACTTCTACCTCCGCTTCGACGCCGGCCTGCAAAAGTAACCGCCTCGCATTTTTCGGAGTAGCAGCGGGCTTTAGCCCGCAGTAAGCGGCCCCCAGACAAAGCGCTCTAGCCCTGGTCTCTTCTTTTCGCGACCGGGTGCCCATGTTCGACAGCCTCATCGTCGACCAAGGGGATGCCAGGCACCCCGCTCACAGCGGCCCACCACTACGAGTCTTCCAAAGTCACGCCCACGTTCTCAGAAAGCGTCATTCTGCGCGACGCGCAGAATCTCCGCCGGTGTATTTGTAGGGCCGCCGCACCGCCGAGCCGGCGCTCCGAAGCTTGACACCCCTGATAAAATGATCTTAAGGGGCAAACTTCAAAACAACCGCGCTCAATCCGTCCTAGCCACTTCACGCTGAGGATAACCGCTCTGTTTTGAATACTTTGAGTTGACCACAAGTCGAGCATCCCTGTTTTGAAGACTTTAGGTTTTGGCCACCGGACCTCGGCCACACTTAAGTCTTTTATCCAGGATACTTTAGGACTAAAGTACGGGGGTAGGGGGTACACCCGGAAACCACCGCTGCGAGTCTAACAACTCAGGCGTTAGCGAAATCCAATGCGGCAGTTCTGCCACATGCAAAAATAATCTACTGAGTTCAGAGCCGAGATTTCCACCGACCGGAGAGCACGCATGCCCGCCAACCCGAACCAGGTCATCGCCAATCTCCGCGAGCTCGCCACCCTTACGTCCGACGCCAACGGCGCCCAGCGCATTGCCTTCACCGCAACCTGGCAGCAAGCCCGCGACTGGTTCGCCACCAAACTTCGCGGCCTTCCCGTAACCCGTCATCGCGACGCTGGCGGCAACGTCTGGGTCACGCTTCCTGGCGCATCGCCCAAATCCCTAGTCCTCGGTTCGCACCTCGACTCCGTCCCCAACGGCGGCTGGCTGGACGGCTGTCTCGGCGTCCTCACCGCACTCGAAGTCCTCACCGCCGCCGCCCGCGACCACAACGGCCGTCCGCCCTTCACCATCCGCATCGTCGACTGGGCCGACGAGGAAGGCGCGCGCTTCGGCCGCTCGCTCTTCGGCTCCTCAGCCTTCGCAGGCACACATTCCATCGCCGCCGACCGAGCCCGCACCGACCGCGACGGTGTCACCATGGAAGCCGCGCTCTCCGCCTGCAACCTCGACATCGACAAAATCGCCGAAGCCGCCAGTGAGCGCGAGAACATCGCCGCCTATCTCGAACTCCACATCGAGCAGGGGCCCGTCCTCGAACGCCTCGGCCTTCCCCTCGCCACCGTCCTCGGCACCAAAGGAGTAGAACGCCACGCCATCACCTTCCACGGCCAGGAAGCCCACTCCGGCTCGACCCCAATGTCCGACCGACGCGACGCCCTCGCCGCCGCCGCCCGTCTAGCCCTCGAAATCCGCAACATCGCCAATCGCCACAAAGACGCTGTCTGCACCATGGGATCCGTCAAAACCTTTCCCGGCATCGTCACCGCAGTCGTCGGCCGCTGCGAGTGCACCCTCGATCAGCGCGACCTTGATCCCACCATCCTCGCCACCATGTACCGCGAAGCCCGCGATGCCAGCCAGCACTTCGCCAACGAAGAACACTGCACCGTCGAGTGGTCCCGCATCTGGAACATCGAACCCATCCCCTTCCACCCCGTCCTCATCGACCTCTGCCAGCAGGCCATTGCCGAAACCGTCCCACCCGGCACCGCCGTCCCCAGCCTTCCCTCCGGCCCGCTCCACGACGCCGCCGAAGTCGCGCGCCTCGGCATCCCCACCGTCATGATGTTCGTCCAATCCCTGCGCGGAATTAGCCACAACAAGATTGAAGACACATCCGAAGATCACCTCCGTCTCGCCGTCACCGCTTTCGACCGCCTCGCCGCCAAAACCCTCCACTGGATGCAGTCCGAATGAAACAGGTATCCTCAATCTCGTTCGCTCGGGAGGCCGCCATGCACGAAGGCATTGAAACCATCGTCAGCAACTATTCCGTCGACGAAACCGTCGCCCGCCTGTTGTCCCTCATCGAGGAAAAGGGCATCAAGCTCTTCTGCCTCGTTGACCACTCCGGCGAAGCAGCGGCCGCTGGCCTCACTATGCTTCCAACCAAGCTGCTCATCTTCGGCAACCCGCAAGCCGGAACACCGCTGATGATCGCCGCTCCCAGCGCCGCCCTCGATCTTCCCCTCAAAATCCTTGTCGCCGAGACCGAGTCCGGCAAGGTCATCGTTTACTGGAACGATCCCGCCTGGCTCGAACAGCGCCACGATTTCCCCAGGAACCTCACCTCGAATCTCGGCGCCGCCGAAGCCCTGGCCCACGCCGCCGCAACCTGAAGTATCTATCTCAGCCGCTTCGAATCGAAGCCGTGCAAAACCCTCTCCACAATTGGCCCCCAATACTCGTCGGTCGGCCTCAGGTAAGGCTCGTTGTGAGAAAGTCCCGACACCACAACCAGCTCTCCCCGTTTTCCGCAAGCACTCGCAATCTTCTGTCCCATCTCGACCGGAAACAGCCCATCGCTGTCGCTATGCACCACGCAGATCGGTAGCCGCAGCGCTCGCACCGCTTCCACAGTGTTCCAGACATCCGGAAGCATCCGCGCAATCCAGCCTGGAATACCCGCAGCCTGCATCGCATCGCGCAACGAAGGAAACGCCTCGCAAAGAAACAGTCCATCGGCCGCCGGAACCAGCCCTCCAACTCCGCTCGCCGCAATCCCGCTTCCTAACGAGAAGCCAACCACAAACACCCGCGCATGTGGCCCAGTTCGTCTGCGCAGTTCGGCGTAACCCGACACGAAGTCCTCGTCGCAGTGTTCCGTCGAAATCCGCCCCTCGCTCTCGCCATACCCCGAGTAGTTGAAGATCATCGATCCCACACCACGCTCATGCAAATACGCCTGCACCCCGCCCCAATGCGCTACCGTCTCGCCAATTCCGTGGCACAACAGGATCACCGGCGCTCCCGCATGCCCCGCAACCCAAACGCCCGCCAACCTGCGCCCGCCACTCGCGAAGAAGAATTCCTCGCGCGACGCATCCTGACGCGTTCGACGCGCCACGCCCCGCAGCGCGTCGCGCGCAAGCAGCACCCGGCTCACCACCGCAATCCCCGCCGACAATGCTCTCGACCCCAATCTCGAACTCATCGCGATCTACCGCTTCTCTGCCGCGTCGCACAACTTCTCCACTCGTTTCTTCTGCGACTCCGGCGTCCGGTAGTAATGCACCGCCATCAGTTCCCCGCGCCTTTGCACCGGTGTCATCTTCGCCCAACCTGCGCGAGCCTTCGGCCGCGCGCGAAACGCCGCTTCAATCACCGGCGGCAGTTCCTTCTCGCCTTCCATCGTCGCCAGCAACCGCTCCGCCATCTGTTCGGAGCGCCGCATCCTGGCCTCATCGCTCTTCACATCTATTACCCACTTGCCAATTTCACGTCGCATGTATTCCGTCAGACCGTCGTACCACTCCCGCAATCCCGGCTCCTCGTCCAGCAGCACCGCCAGTTCATCCGGCAACTCCGCCTCGCGCGGCTCCAGGTCCGGGGCAATCGCCAACTCCACCATCGCGCCCACCCCTGCATCCGCAGCCCGCTGCATCTTCCTGTTCATCAGGACGAAGTGTCCCTCGCGCCGCGCGCCCACGCCAGCGCCTGCAAACAGCGAAGTCCGAAACACCTCGCCGCCTACCTCGACCCTCACTCGCTGCCGCACCATCTTCTTCCATGCCTTCGTCGCGTCAAACGGCAGCCATGCTACGACCCATCCCAGGCCATCTCGCAGCGGCTCCAGCACCGCATTGAACTTCTTCGCCTTCTCCGCCATAGCCACCCTCCAAACGCCGACCTACCAGGTAAACCCACCCGACTTCGGTGGCCACGCACCGCACAACTGCCGCAGCAAAACGATGCGGCCAAAGTGATACGCATCGTGCGCAGCCAGGCTCTCAAGCTGCTCTCGCACGGTCATCGTACGCACCGCCTCACCGGGCCGCGACGGGCAACGCACCGACTGCTCCAGTCGATCCGCCTCTCTCGCAACGGCCGCGGCCCTATCAATCCCACGAAAGAATCGCCCACACAGTTCCTCCCAATTCTCCCGCGCCGTTTGCTCCTTGTCCGGAAATGGATCGGTAGCCCGTGCTGGATACGGCGTCTCCACTCCGCCGATCCAGTCCAGCGACATCTGCAGCCAGAACGCGATATGCCAAAGCTCCTGATAGATCGTATGCGGAGCCCCCGCGATCTCGCAGTGCACAAGTTCGTCGCTTAGCCCTTCCAGAATGTGGCTCGGCGCAGCGTGCGCGCTCTCGCCCTTCAGCGCCGCTGCCAGTTCATTCGCCATGCTCAATTCGCAACCCTCCGGATGCAATCTCCCCGATGATATCCGTCTTACCGAAAACCGCGCTCGGCCCTCCACCCTCCCAGATAGCCTAAACTTATCCATATCGCCATCAACCCCAACCCGCGCATCTTCCTCTCTGCCGGCGAAGCCTCCGGCGACCACTACGGCGCCGGGATCATCACCGAACTCAACCGCCGCATCCCCGCTGCTACCTTCAACGGCCTCGGCGGGGCTGCAATGGAAGCTGCCGGCCAGCAGCGTATCGTCCGCGCTGAGGATGTCGCCCACATGGGCATCACCGAGATCCTGCGCCACGCCTTCTACATCCACTCCCAATACCGCGCGCTCGTCCGCGACCTCAAGCGCTCACCGCCCGCGCTCGCTATCTTCATCGACTTCCCGGACGTCAACTTCCGCCTCGCCATGCATTGCAAACGCCTCGGCGTTCCCGTCCTCTGGTTCGTCAGCCCGCAGCTGTGGGCCTGGAAGCGTCGCCGCCTGCGCTGGGTGCAGCGCTTCGTCGACCGCATGTTGGTCATCTTCCCTTTCGAAGCCCCGTTCTATCGCGCCCGCAACGTCAACGCCGAATTCGTCGGCCACCCCCTCGCCGCAGTCCCACTACCAACTATCACTCGCGAAGCCTACGCAATCGAGCACGGCCTCGATGCAGCGAAGCAATGGATTGCTTTGCTTCCCGGCAGTCGCGAGAAGGAGCTCGACGCCAACCTTTCCGAGATCGTCGGTGCCGCCGCGATCCTGGGAACCACCTACGAATACGTCGTTCCAGTCGCATCCACAATCACTCGTAATGCGATGGAAGATGCGCTTTTGCTCGCCGTAGACTTTCCAGTGAAGAATCCGGCCTTCTCGGGTGATTTTCACCTTGTTCCCGATGCTCGCGAAGCCCTTCACCACGCCCGCGCCTCCATCGTCGCCAGCGGCACGGCCACCGTCCAGGCCCTCACCATAGGCAATCCCTTCGTCGTCGTCTACCGCGTCTCCCGCCTCACTTACTCCATCCTTAAGCGACTCGTCCGCTACCCGGCCGAAATCCCAGCCCAGCCCGACGCGGACGGCAATCTCCCGATCGCCATGCCCAATCTCATCGCCGGCCGCCGCATCGTCCCCGAGTTCCTCAACGACCGCTTCACCGCCCAAAACCTCGCCGCCGCACTTGACCCTCTCCTCGCCGACACCCCCACCCGCGCCCAGATGATCGCCGACCTCGCCGAAGCCCGCACCAAGCTCTTGCCCACCCCCACCTCCGACCCCATCCAGCGCGTCTGCGATGCCGCCGAGGCCCTCCTCGAATCCACGCCGGCCCATGTAGCCCAAAATCAAGCCGCCAACGTCTAATCAGATGGCTTAATCAGAGACGACGATCCGGCGCCTGCGTCCAACAACAGTATCCAAACCCAGGGCACCGTGCATTACCATTGGTTTCACGCTTCAAGCGCATTTTGAGGACTACCGATCGCATGCCGCCCATCCTCCAAACCGGACTCCGAACCCTCCGCCGAAGCTGGACCGCTTGCGCCTTTGCGGCCATGGCCCTCGCCGTCTGCGCTCTCGCCATTCCGGCGCTCGCCGCGCCCGCGCGCCCGCAACTCCACATCACCGGCTATGTCATCACAGCGGAACTGAACCCCGCCACCAACCACCTCACCGCGACCGCCGACGTCACCTTCACCGCGCTCGAAGACCTCACCTCACCCGTCTTCGAGCTCAACAACGGCCTCAACATCACCAAGCTCACTGACGCGACTGGCGCGGCCCTCAACTCCGAGCGGCTCTCCACCAACTCCACGGTCCACGTCTCCCTGCAAACCCCGATCGTCAAAGGCAGTAAGAACACCTTCCACTTCGAGTACAACGGCACCCTCCTCAACGCCGAGTCCAGTCCCGTTGAGGGCATCAAGCTCGCCGCCGTCGGCGACCCCATTAGCATGCTGCTTTACGCCGGCCGCTGGTTCCCCATGACCGGCCTCTACACTGACCGCTTCACCTCCGAGATGCACATCCGCGTCCCGGCCGATTACACCGCAGTCGGCAGCGGCACCATCACCAAAAAGACCCTCCCCGACGGCCGCAGCGAGTTCGGCTTCACCTGGTCCCGCCCCGGCTTTCCCGGAACCATCATCGCCGGCAAGTTCCTCGCACCTATCCGGGGCGGGGGCAACAACATCCACGTCTACGTCACCGAGAAGCGCAAGGAGGCGGCAGCCAAATTCGCCGCCGTGGCCGGCAACGAGTTCGAGTTCATGACCAACCTCTTCGGCGAACCCGAATCCTCCCGCATCAACATCGTCGAGCTGCCCGAGGACGCTCTCTACGCCACCTGGGCACCGGAGATCGCGGCCTTTCCCGGCAACCGCATCGTCGACGGCACGGCTGCCTCGAAGCGCCTGCTCTCGAACACGCTCGCGCACCAGTGGTGGGGCTCCGAGGTCTCGCCCGCAACCCTTAACGACGCCTGGATCACCAACGGAATGTCCCGCTACGGCGAGTTGATGTACCTCGAAGACTCTGCCGGCAAAAACGCCTTCCAGACCGCCATCGGCGACGTCTCCGCCGGAGCACTCGCCTACGACACCGAACCGCTCTCCACCCTCGGCCGGCTCGATCCCTACTCGCCGCAGTTCCAGTCCATGACCCTCGAAAAAGGCGCCATGGTCTACCACATGCTCCGCTGGGAGCTGGGTGACGAGGTCTTTCAGAAGTTCCTCCGCGGCGTGCTCTCGCAATTTACGGACAAGGGCGTCCGCAGCTCCGATGTCCAGACCGTCGCCGAAGCGCAGAGCCGCCTCGAACTCACCGCCTTCTTCGCCCAGTGGATCGATGGCACCGGTGCGCCAAACTTCGCCGACAAGTACTCCGTCTACCGCCTCGGCAATAACAAGGGTTTCCGCACCGTCGGCTCCATCGGCGAGGACCTCGACCTCTTCCGCATGCCGGTCGAGCTGCGCATCGAAACCGACGGTAAGACGGAAGACCGTCGCATCGACGTCTCCGGAAACGACTCGCCCTATACCGTCGAAACCTTCGGCCGCCCGCGAAAGATCGCCATCGACCCCGAAAACTGGCTACTCAAGAGCACGCCCGACCTCGCCGTCCGCGTCGCAGTCCTGCGCGGCCAGCAACTCGTCATCCAGGGCGACCTGACCGGCGCGCTCGCCGAATATCAGAAGGCCCTCGACGCCAACAAGAACAGCTCGCTCGCGACCTACCGCATCGGTGAAGTCTTCTTCACCCAGCGCAACTACCAGTCCGCCGCCAACAGCTTCCGCGACGCCCTCCGCGGCGACGACGACCCGCGCTGGACCGAGGTCTGGAGCCACATCCATCTCGGCTACATCTTCGACGTCACCGGCCAGCGCGACCGCGCCGTCAATGAGTACCGCCTCGCAGTCCAGACCAACGACAACACCCAGGGCGCCATCAACGAAGCCCGCGAGCGCATGAAGACACCCTACAAACGCCCCGTCGCCGACAACTAGCCCCCGCCGCTTCCAGGCCCGGATCGATTTGCCGCTCATGGGTGCAATTCGGCTAAACTGGTTCCGCAAATTCGAGGACCCTATGCATCGTTGCGTGCGCTTTTTCCCGCTTCTGGCCGCAGTAGCCTTTGCCGCCCAAGCCGCCTCGCAGGAAGCACCTCCGACTCCGCCCCCCACCCCACCTGCCGCCAACCGTTCCGTCTCCTCCGCTCTGCCTCCGGCGCCCGTGCAAACTATCAAGGCGAAGTCCAATTTGGTGGTCGTCGACGTGCTCGTCGCCGACCCCAAACAAGCTCCGATTCACAATCTCAAGGCGTCGGACTTCATTTTGCTCGATAACAACGCGCAGCAGCAGATCACCGGCTTCGACGAGCATAGCGGGCCGCTGCCAGGCCAGATCGCAAAAGCTCCCGCCATGCGCCCGCTGCCTCCCGGTATCTTTACTAACTTCACGCAGATCCCCGAAGCAGGCGCAGTCAACGTGCTCCTGCTCGACGCACTCAATACGCCGATGAAAGATCAGGCCTATGTCCGCGACCAGTTGCGCGAGTTCCTTAAGAACACGCCACAAGGTGTGCGCGTTGCGATCTTCGGCCTCAACGACCGCCTCATCATGCTGCAGGGATTCACCTCGGATCTCGCCACGCTGCGATCGGCTGTCGAAATCTCCAAGCCGCAAGTCTCTCTGACGCTTCCCGACAATGTGGGCAACGGCGGCACCAAAGCAGTCTCTGACATGATGAGCGACGTCTCTGGCGGCGCGGCGGACATGGGCCAGCTTCTGCAAAGCGTCCAGGAATTTGAAAACGTTCAGGGAGCGGTCGACGCTCAGATCCGCGTCAAACAAACCCTTGACGCCATGAATCAAATCGCGCACTTTCTCGCCGGAATCCCAGGCCGCAAGAACCTCATCTGGTTCGCCGGCTCGTTCCCACTCGATATTTTTCCCCAACCCGGCGCGCCGCGCCCCTTCGATGTCGTTTCGAATTCCGAAGATGAGTTCCGCGAAACCACCAACCTGCTCACTCGCAGCGAAGTCTCCGTCTACCCCATCGACGCACGCGGAGTTCAGACCAACGCCGTTGCCATCGGCAAAGACGCCGGCGGCTCCAGCTTCGGAGCCGGGCTCGCCCAGTCTCAGAGCACGTTCGCGCAGGACAGCGCGGATCAGCACTTCATCATGGACCGGATGGCGACCGACACTGGAGGCCAGGCCTACCTCGATACCAATGGGCTTAGCGCGGCAGTCGGCAAGGTCATTGCCAACGGCTCCAACTACTACACGCTCTCCTACGCACCAACCAACTCCACGCCCGACGGAAAATTCCACAAGATTCAGGTGAAGCTCACCCAGCCAGGTGGCACCCTCAACTACCGCAGCGGCTACTTCGCCGACGAGACGCCCTCCAAACCCATATCAAGCAAGATCTTCGTCGATCTCGCCGGAGCTGGCCGTGCCCAGGGTTCGCAGACTGCCATCGCGGCCGGCCCCAACACCCTCACCCGCGTCATGATGCGCGGAGCGCCTAACGCAACCGAAATCCTGCTCAAGCTTCAGGTCCTGCCCGCCAGCAACGCTGACGAAAAAGCCGTGGTCCCCGGCAACATCTTCAACGCCGAGCCAGCCGGCAAACTCAAGATCAAGCCGCCCTTCCGCCGCTATGTCATCGACATCGCAGCCGACGCCCGCGACATCCACATTGCTCCAACTCCCGACGGCCACTACCAGTTCTCCACCGAGGTGATCACCTGCGTCTACGACACCAACGGCGTTCTCATCAACACCGCCGTCCAGAAGGCGCATGGCAATCTCACCGCTTCCAGCTACGCGAACATGGCGCACACAGGTCTGCCATTTCACCAGGAGGTCAGCGTTCCCGCCGCCGGAACCTACTTCCTCCGCACCTCCGTACACGATCTGGATACCGATCGCTACGGTTCGGTCGAGATTCCAGTAGCGAAGGTTGCGAACCTCGCCCCACTCGCCGCCGCTCCCAGCGCTCACTAATCCCGCCGCCCATAAAGTAGCTCGATTCGAGCCATTTCAGGCCACGAATCTCTCGCGCAGCCTTAAGCTAAACTGGCCACGGGAGAGACCATGACCCGCCAGCCCGCGCTTCTCGCCCTCCTGCTCGCCGGGATCGTCGCACCGGCGCTCGCCCAAAACGCCCCTTCTGCCCCACCTTCGTCGACCCCGCCATCCTCCAACTCCGGCCCGGTCTCCACCCTCAAGACCAGCACCCAGCTCGTCGTCGTCGACGTCGTCGTTACCAGCAAGGACCAGCGCCCGGTTCACGGCCTCAAGGCCGCCGACTTTTCCCTCACCGATGGCAAGACGCCGCAGATCATCAAGCACTTTGAAGAACACACTGCGCTCACTCTAGCCGACGCCACAAAGTTTCCGCCCATGCCCCCGGAGCCGCCCGGCGTCTTCACCAATTTCTCTCCCGCACCAGCCAATGGCGCGCTCAACGTGCTTCTGCTCGACGCGCTAAACACGCCTCTGCGCGACCAGGCCTTCGTCCGTCAGCAGCTTCTTGCCTACTTGAAGACCATCCCCCCTGGCATGCGCATCGCGATCTTCGGGCTCACCAGCCGCCTCATCGTGCTACAGAGTTTTACCGCCGACCCCGAAGTCCTTAAATCCGTCCTGACCAAAAGCCTCGGCAAAGCATCTCCCGTGCTGGACGACACTGTCGGCGGTCAAGGCATTCAGAACAGCATGGCCGATACTACGGAGGACGACGGAGCCGACGCGGTCACCGTCGCGAATCTTCGCCAATTCGAAGCCCAGACACAGTCCTTCCAGCTGCAGCTCCGCGCCAAGTACACGCTCGATGCCATGAACGAGATCGCCCACTACCTGGCCGGCATTCCCGGCCGCAAAAACCTAATCTGGTTCTCGGGCTCGTTCCCCGTCAATATCCTGCCCGACATCACCGGCACTCAGCCCGACCCCTTCGCCGCGATGGCAAGCTCTGAGGATGAGTTCCGCGACACCGTCAACCTGCTGGCCCGCAGCCAGGTTGCCGTTTACCCCATCGACGCGCGCGGCTTGTTCAACTCTCCCGTCTTCGATGCCTCCACCAGCCGCAACTACAGCGGCCCAAAGGGTATCGCGCGCATGAATCAAGACCAGACCAAGTTCTTCAGCGACACCGCCGAGGAGCAGGGCACCATGCGGGCCATGGCAGAGGCAACCGGAGGCCGCGCTTTCGTAAACACCAACGGCCTCACCCACGCCGTCGCAGACGCCATCGACGAAGGCTCAAACTTCTACACCCTCACCTACTCCCCGGCCAACTATCAGTCCGACGGCAAGTTGCACAAGATCAAGGTTGAGGTGGCCCAGCCGGGACTCAACCTGGCCTACCGGCACGGCTACTATGCGGACCCTCCCGCAAGCATTGCGCCCGCGCCCCACGCGCCGGTGCAGGACGCCGCCGTCGAGAACCCCACCGGCCCATCCTCGCTGGAGTTGATGCGCATCGCCATGACCCGCGGCACGCCCATCCCCACCGAGATCCTGATCAAAATTGCTGTTTTTCCCACGGCGCCACCGGCCCAGACCGAAGACGTAGTCGCCCAGGGCAACGTCCTGGCCCCGAAGGCCAAGGGCCCATACCGTCGCTATGATATAGCGTACGCAATCAACCCTCCGGACATCGCCTTCCTGCCCACCGGCGGCGGTAAGGTCCGCGCCGACTTCGACCTTCTGGTCCTCGTCTTCGACCCCGATGGCGCGGTCGTCAACTCCGTATCCGAGCGCATCCACGTCAACGCCCCGCGCGACGAAGTCATCAAGGCCGCCATTCACGGCCTCCAGTACCGTCTCCAGATCAGCGCACCCGCCAAAGGCCAATACTTCTTCCGCATCGCCGTCCACGACATCAACCTCGACCGCTACGGCGCAGTCGAAGTTGCCTCCTCGGGCGTCAGCAAACTCACGCCTCCACCCGCAGCACCCTCACCTCCAGCAAAGTAGCCGGCAACCACCGCGGCCGTCACACCTCCGCAAGGTCTTCTCATCAAATCATCCGCAGGCGCCCCGTTGACCCGACCCCTCTCATCCTTCGCCGTCTTCCATCTTCGCCGCCGTTCTCTGCTCCGCGGCAACCTGCTCGTACTGGGCAGCTTCGCCGCGTCGTTCCGCATCTCCGGCTTTCCCCGCGCCCGCCCCACACTACTGCTCATCATCCCGGCCGTCCTGGCCTTCTATGGCACCTTCGACACCATCCGCTGTCTGCAACCCCACCGCAACCTCTATCACGCCGGCATCGTCCTATGCCTGCTCATGGACATTCTCGCCCTCTGCCTCATCCTCTTCTTCCTCTTCTTCCCCTATCTCGCTTAGAGTGTTCCGACTTAGGCACCTCAGCCGACGCCCTACATGCGTCCGTTGCGGTATACTCAGCCCCTGTGATTCCAGTCAAAGGAGCTCCCCATGCTTAAGGGTTTTCGCGACTTCATCCTCCGTGGCAACGTGGTCGACCTAGCCGTTGCCGTCGTCATCGGCACCGCCTTCGGAGCCGTGGTTACCGCCTTCACCAAAGGCATCGTCATGCAGTTCGTAGCTGCCATCGTGAAGACACCAGACTTCGATAAGCTCGCCGTCCTTCTCAACGGTACGCCCATCAACTACGGCCCGTTCCTCACTGCGACGCTCAACTTCCTCATCATCGCCGGCGTCATCTACTTCTTCGTCGTCGTGCCGCTCAACTACCTCATGGCGAAGTTCAACAAGCCCGAGCCCGAGGCAGCCGTGACCACCAAGGCCTGCAGCGAATGCCTCTCCGACATTCCCCTGGAAGCTAAGCGCTGCAAGTTCTGCGCCCAGCCCGTCGCCTGAAATTCAGCCCAACCCTCCTTCGCTTGTCGTTCTGCACCCTGAGCGAAGTCGAGGGGGAGGAGCCTGTTGCTGCCGTTGCCCGCGAAGGCCCATATCTATTGATTCGATTCCGCCCCCTGGCGTCTTTCCTTCCGCTCGCCGCCCTCCTCTTCTGCGCGGGACAGCCCCTCCACCCTGTCGCGCAATCCACCGCGCCTGCCAGTACGGTTTCACCCACCGTCTTCGGCTTCCGCGACTTCACCCAGCAGGCCCACTGGGACGCCGACTTCCTCGCCGTCCCTGATCCCGCGCTCGCCCGGCAGCACCTGAAAATCCTAACCTCCGCGCCCCACTGGGCCAGTTCGCCCGAGGACTATGCCACGGCGCTTTACGTCGCCGACCGCTTCAAAGCCGCCGGCCTCCAAACCGAGATCGTTCCTTTCAACGTTCTCATCAGCAAACCTCTCTCCGTCTCCATCGAAGCCTTCGACGCCGCCGGCAAGAACATCCTCACCGGCCCCACCCGCGAGCATGTCGACAACGCCAACCCCGCAATCAACCGCATCCAGGACGATTCCCGCGTCCTGCCCGGCTACAACGACTGGTCGCCGCCCGCCGACATCACCGCTCCCGTCGTCTACGCCAACTACGGCCGCCTCGCCGACTTCCAGCGTCTCGGCTCGCTCGGCATCAGCGTCAAGGGCAAAATCGTCCTCGTCCGCTACGGCGCTGTATACCGCGGCGTCAAGGCATACATCGCCCAGAGCTTCGGAGCTGCGGGCGTCCTCATCTACTCCGACCCAGCCGACGACGGCGACCGCAATCTTCCCTCCTATCCTGTCGGCCCACGCCGGCCCGACTCAGCCGTCCAGCGCGGCTCCGTGCAGTTCCTGCCCATCTATCCCGGCGATCCCACCACCCCCGGCATCGCCTCCACGCCCAGCCTTCCAGTATCCCAGCGCATCCCCGCCAACAAGCTCCAGTACGACCTGCCCAGCATCCCCGTAAATCCGCTCTCGTCCGCCGACGCCGCGCCCATCTTGCGCGCTCTTGCCGGCCCGGCCGCACCCCCCGACTGGCAGGGCGACCTCGGCTTCCCCTACCATCTCGGCGCCGCCACCCACGCCGTCAGCGTCCACATGCGCCTCACCCGCGACCTCCGCCTGCGTACCATCTGGGACGTCATCGGCAAAATCCCAGGCGCCAGCGATCCGCACCAGTGGGTCATCGCCGGCAACCACCGCGATGCCTGGGTCTACGGCGCAGCCGACCCCGGCAGCGGCACCGCCGCCATGCTCGAAACCGTGCACGGCCTCGGCGTCCTGCTCCAGCACGGGTGGCGCCCACGCCGCACCATCGTCATCGCCAGTTGGGACGCGGAAGAAGAAGGCATGATCGGCTCAACCGAATGGGCCGAGCAACTCGACACCAACAAGCGTTCCGCTGAATCACCCCACGCCGTCGCCTACTTCAATATCGACGTCGCTGTCTCTGGCCCCACCTTCAACGCCGCCTCCGTCCCATCACTGCGCCAATTCCTCCGCGAAATCGCCCGCGAAGTCCCATCCGCCGCCGGAGGCACGGTCTACCAGCAATGGAACGCGCAGGACCGCACTGGCCACATCCGCCCCGATCCCGCACCACCGCAGGACGACGAATACCCCCGCGTCGGCGACCTCGGCTCCGGCTCCGACTACACGCCCTTCCTCCAACACGACGGCATCCCCTCCACCGACATCGGTTCCGACGGCCCCTTTAGCGTCTACCACAGCGTCTTCGACAACTACGACTGGTTCGTCCGTTTCGCGGACCCCACCTTCACCTTCACCCAGCAGCAGGCGCGCTTCCTCGGTCTCGAAATCCTCCACATGGCCGACGCAGACACCCTGCCCTTCGACTACGCCACCTACGCGCAGCAGATTCACGCCTACATCGACCAGGCTAGCAGCCGCGCCACAGCCGCCGGCATGACGCTCGATTTCACCCCGGCCTTCGCAGCCGCCTCGAGCTTCGCCTCAGTCGCCCGCGCTATCCACCATCTACAGCTCGCGCCGCCCAGGGACACCGCCGGCCTCGACCGCGCACTCACTTCAGTCGAACCCGCACTCCTCATCCCCGCGGGCCTTCCCCGCCGCCCCTGGTATCGCCACAGCGTATTCGCTCCAGGCGAGTTCACCGGCTACGAAGCCGTCGTGCTGCCAGGAGTCAACGAAGCCATCGACGCCTCCGACACCCCCCGCGCCCAGGCCCAGCTCGACGCGCTCACCCAAGCTCTCACCCGCGCCACCGCCGCACTCACCACCGTCACCCGCTAACCTTTGTTTTTCACGCGAAGCGTCCACCACGGTACGAAGTACCGTCGAGAACGGCACGAAGTACCTACAACTTGGGCACCATTCCATAGCTCTCCCGTGCTATTCTCCCTCCTCCAAATCCAGCTGATCATGATCTTGGATGCGACCAGACCGGCCGCAAAGGAGTACGTCGCCATGGTTTTCGATCTCATTCTCGCAGTGGCTTTTTTGGCAATGATCATCGCCCCCGCAGTTGTTACGATGCCATCCCACCGGAGCGAGCGAGACTCTCTATGATCCAGGCCAGCACTCTGGAGCCCTTGGATCTGTGCTGCCTGCCATCGCCGCACCGCATCCCCCAAGGCGTCGCCGGCATGGCTTTCAACTTCAGCAAGATTGAAATCTCCCACCACGCCTCGCAGCGCAAGGCCCCGCTCCAGGCCCAGCCGGAGCGCAAGCCCAGCTCTTCCGCACGCGCGTAGCTGGAAGTTTCGCCGGCACTCCCAGCGGCGGTAACAACACAACAGGCCGCATCCTCAATGGATGCGGCCCTTCGTGCGTCTGATGGTCAACCAGAAATCCGCGCCAACGAGAGGTCTACGCGAAGCTCGGCATGGGTTACGAAGTGACCGGCGCCTGCGCAGGGCGCCCGTCCGGCAGGACGTAGTAGTTAGCTCCGCAGTGCCATCTGGTCCGTCATGATCTGCGTCAGGTCCGGCTTCTTCAGCCCATGCTCTTGCTCGTTGAACTTGTCCACCTTGCTCGACCAGTTCATGCTGCAGAACTTCGGCCCGCACATACTGCAGAACGCCGCTTCCTTGTAGTAATCGTCCGGCAGCGTCTCGTCATGCATCGCCCGCGCCGTCTCCGGATCGAGGCTCAGCGCAAACTGCTTGTCCCAGTCGAACGTGTACCGCGCATGGCTGATCGCGTCGTCGCGATCCCGCGCGCCCGGCCGCTTCCGCGCCACATCCGCCGCATGAGCCGCAATCTTGTACGCGATGATGCCGTCCTTTACATCCTTCTCGTTCGGCAGTCCCAAGTGCTCCTTCGGAGTCACATAGCAAAGCATCGCCGCCCCGTGCCAGCCAATCATCGCCGCGCCAATCGCAGACGTAATGTGGTCATATCCCGGCGCAATGTCCGTCACCAGCGGTCCCAGCACGTAGAACGGAGCCCCGTCGCACAGCTCCACTTCCTTATCCACCTGCATCTTGATCTGGTCCATCGGAATATGCCCCGGCCCTTCGATCATCACCTGCACATCGCTCGTCCACGCCTGCCGCGTCAGTTCGCCCAGCGTCTTCAACTCGGCAAACTGAGCCTCATCGCTCGCGTCCGCCAAACATCCCGGCCGCAGCCCGTCGCCCAGCGAATAGCTCACGTCATACTTCGCCATCACTTTGGTAATGCGGTCAAAATTCTCGTACAGAAAATTCTGCTTGTGATGCGAAGTCATCCACTGCGCCAGGATCGCGCCGCCCCGGCTCACAATCCCCGTAATCCGCTTCGCCACCAACGGCACATACTGGATCAACACGCCCGCATGGATTGTGAAGTAGTCCACCCCTTGCTGCGCCTGCTCCTCGATCACTTCGAGGTACAGATCGATATTCAAATCCTCGAGCTTCTTCACCCGCGCCAGAGCCTCGTACAGCGGCACCGTCCCGATCGGCACCGGCGAGTGTCGCAGAATCTGCTCGCGGATCATCGGAATATCGCCGCCGGTAGAAAGATCCATCACCGTATCCGCCCCGTAATGCACCGCGGTGTGCAGCTTCCGTAACTCCTCATCCACATTCGACACCATCGCCGAATTACCGATATTTGCATTGATCTTGCACAGCGATCCAACCCCAATCGCCATCGGCTCCAACTCCGTATGGTTGATGTTGGCCGGAATAATCATCCGCCCGATCGCAACCTCATCGCGAATAAACGCGGCATCGACCTTCTCCACCTGCGCCACGAACGCCATCTCTTCCGTGATCATCCCCTGGCGCGCAAAGTGCATCTGGCTCATATTCGTGTCGCCTGTACGCGCCGCCTCTTCCCTGCGCTTCACAACCCACTCCGCCCGCGGCGCCGGAACCTTGTAGTCGTTCCCAACCGCCCGCGCTCCGTTGCCGTTGGCGAGGTTGCCGTCAACCTTAACACCCGTCCCATTGCCATTTGCCTGATGACCATTGCCGTTGCCGCTCATTCGTTTTCCCCCGCCTGAAGTGCCGCCCAAAGTGCCTATGTTATTCAAAAAGTATACCCCCCACGCCGACGCCATCCCACATCGCCAATAGCCTTCTCTGGGGACTAAGCTGTTGTAGCGGCAATCAGCCGCCGTTCCTTCACCCCCGTCAGCAGCCACAGCATCGCTGCAAGCTCACAAAGAAACACCGGCTGGAAGTAGCGGAAGAGAGCGTCACTGTAGTTTGGCGCGAGGAACCAGGTTACACTTACGACCACCCAGGCGACACCGTCCAGCAGCAGCCAGTACCCGAGCCAGCGCGGCAGGAAGCGCGAGGTCACAACCAGCGACCCAAACGGCAACAGCCACAATCCCCAGAACATCTGGTTGATGCCATTCGCCTGCCCATGCATCCGGATGAGGAGCATACCAATGGCCTCGCGCGTGGGGACGTCGAAGGCGGAGAAGGCAGCGCCGCTGTGAAACATGAGGAGCGCGGCCGCATTGAAGAGCACGGCCACTAGGCCGAGTGCAGCCGAAACCAGAACCAGAGCTACCAGTTGCCGCGCGCGGTTGCGGTCCACGTCTTCAAAAAGGCGATAGAGCGCCAAGCTCAGCCCGATAAACACAACCGCACCCAATGTCTCAGCGAGCATGCCCCAGCGGAAAAGCGTCTCGTGCCCAAGTACATGGGCCGACGTGGCCGCGGCGTCGTCGCGGACCACCGTCTGCGAAGGAACATAGAGCAGG
>Ga0302314_10007455_pt1 | contig 19666 bp, 16 predicted proteins | sample III_Palsa_N2_3_FD_200533 | JGI IMG/M metagenome (GOLD analysis project Ga0302314, IMG submission 200533) | Peat permafrost microbial communities from Stordalen Mire near Abisko, Sweden - III_Palsa_N2_3 | ecosystem: Environmental > Terrestrial > Soil > Palsa > Peat permafrost | place: Sweden...
CGGATCATAGGCCTTCACTTCCTTAACCAGCTCGATCAGGAAGGCGCGCACCTTGTCCGGCCCGTGCCAGCGGATCATGTCCGGCGGGATCTCGTTGCCGATCATATAGGCGAGCAGGGCGCGATGGCGGCCGAGCGACCGGACGCCGGCCATGATCATGCGACGGATCTCGGTCTTGGTCGCTTCGCTGTCGAGGAACGTGATGTGCTGGGACCAGGGAATGCCGGCCAGCACCTTGAGCCCGAATTCGGCGGCGATATCCAGCATCCAGACCGGCGGCACGGTAAAGACGCGCAGCGTGTTGACGCCGGCCTCGACCATCAGGCCGAAATCCTGGCGCACCCGCTCGGGCGGAGGAAACTGCGTGCCGTCCTCGCCGACCGGGAACGGGCCGTAAGTGACGCCCTTCAGGAAGAACTTATGCTCGCCGGCGAAGAAGAACTTGCCCTCGACGCGCACGGGGCCATAGGGCACGGCCGGCGCCGTCACGGCGGCTTCGACAAGAGCTGTCTCGACCGCCTTGGCTGCCTTCGGCGCCCGCTTCTTGACGCTCTTGGCTGCCGCCTCGACGATCGTGTTTTCTTCGTCCAATGCCATGCTCGTCCCGACCTGAATCCAAATGTACGCCGACGGCGGCTCATCCCCCAGAGGATGGTCCGCGCCGTTCAAGAGAGAGCCTGCATGACACAGGCTTGTCAAATACCGAACACAAGACCGCTGCCGACCTATGGCCTTGTGGTTTAGTGCTCGGTTTTCTACCCCGTCATTCCCGGGCTTGACCCGGGGATCCACGTGGTCATTGCCGTATCCGATGTTTCCGGCTGAGCGAGCGCGACGACGATCCGATCGGCTGAGAGACGTGGATGGCCGGGTCAAGCCCGGCCATGACACAAAAAATTGAAGCCGTGGCCGACTCTAGATCGTCCGCGTGTGCCAGGCCCAGGCGGTGCGGATGATGCTGTCGATGTCGGACATCCTGGGCTTCCAGCCCAGGAGGCTGTTGGCCTTCGACGGATCGGCGACCAGTTCGGGCGGATCGCCGGCGCGGCGCGCGACCAAGCGCTTCGGCACCTTGCGTCCGGTCACGCGCTCGACCGCGTCGATCACCTCGGTGACCGAATTGCCGGTGCCGGTGCCGAGATTGACCTGGGTCGTCGCCCCGCCCTCGAACAGATAGGCCAGCGCCTTCACATGGGCGTCGGCCAGGTCCTGGACATGGATATAGTCGCGCACGGCGGTGCCGTCGGGCGTCGGGTAATCCGTGCCGAACACGTCGATCGCGGCACGCTTGCCCAAGGCCGCATCCAGGATCAGCGGAATGAGATGGGTCTCCGGATTATGCTCCTCGCCGATCTCGCCCTCGGGATCGGCGCCGCAGGCGTTGAAATAGCGGAGCGACACCGAGCGGATGTCATGGGCCGGCCCGTACCAGGCCAGCGCGCGCTCGATCATCAGCTTGGTTTCGCCATAGGGATTGATCGGCCGCTGCAGCGTCTCCTCGGTGATCGGCATCCGGTCCGGCATGCCATAGGTGGCACAGGTCGAGGAAAACACGATCGGCTTCACGCCCGTATGCCGCATGGCGTCCAAGAGCGACAGGGATCCGACCACGTTGTTCTGGAAATAGATCTCGGGCTTGGTCACCGATTCGCCGACATAGGCGAAGGCGGCGAAATGCACGATCGCATCGATCGCCTCGTCCTTGATCACCCGCTCCAGCTTCGCGGTATCGGCGATGTCGCCCTCGATGAACGGACCCCATTTGACCGCGTGGCGATGGCCATAGACCAGGCTGTCGTAGGTCACCGGGCGATAACCCGCGCGGGCCAGGGCCTTGGCGGTATGGCTGCCGATATAGCCGGCGCCGCCGGTCACCAGGATGTTTTTCGCCATCGTTTCGATCGATCCTTTTGGGGGATTGGGGCCGCATCCCAGAGGAACAACGGGACAACCGGGCAGTTTCTTCCCGGTCACGGATCATGTGCGTGCCGCCAAGCTGTTTCTCATGATCTCTAACGCCGCCGCCAGCCTTTTTGCTGCAGCGCGAAAAAGACACGAGTCACGGGCGGAATTTTTTCGTTCCTCTCGCCGTTGTCGAGTCGGGTTCAGCCAGCTCACCTTAAATTTTGTTGGCATCGGACCAGCCGATCAGGCATGTCGTGAACCCCAGGGCGCGTCGCCGCCCGGGGTGCCTCGACCAGGGCTCATTTCCAAGGGCGAAGCCGCGGGCGGCCCGTTACCCTCGAGGAGATTTCCAGAATGCGCATCGCGGTGATCGGAACGGGCTATGTCGGCCTGGTCTCTGGCGCTTGCTTTTCGGAGTTCGGCACCTCCGTCGTCTGCGTCGACAAGGACGCGGGCAAGATCGAGCGCATCAATCGTGGTGAGATGCCGATCTACGAGCCGGGTCTGGACCAGCTGGTCGCGAACAACGTCAAGGCCGGGCGCCTGACCTTCTCGACCGACCTCGCGGCGTCCGTGAAGGGCGTTGCCGCCGTGTTCATCGCCGTCGGCACGCCATCGCGGCGCGGCGACGGTCATGCCGACCTCTCCTACGTATTCGCCGCCGCCGAAGAGATCGCGAAGTCGTTGGACGGCTATGCCGCCATCGTCACCAAGTCGACGGTGCCCGTCGGCACCGGCCGCAGGGTCGCCGAGGTCGTGATGAAGGCCCGGCCGGACTTGAAGCTCGGCCGCGATTTCGACGTGGTCTCCAACCCGGAATTCCTGCGCGAAGGCTCGGCGATCGAGGATTTCATGCGGCCGGACCGCGTCGTGGTCGGCACGCTCGACGGCGCCGAGCGCGGGCGCGAGGTGATGCGCGAGCTCTATCGCCCGCTGTCGCTCATTGAAAAGCCGGTGCTCTATACGGCGCTCGAGACCGCCGAGGTCATCAAGTACGCCGCCAACTGCTTCCTCGCGACCAAGATCACCTTCATCAACGAGATGGCCAACCTGTGCGAAAAGGTCGGTGCCGACGTCCAGGACGTCGCCAAGGGCATCGGGCTCGACAACCGCATCGGCAAGAAGTTCCTGCACGCCGGCCCCGGCTATGGCGGCTCCTGCTTCCCGAAGGATTGTCTGGCGCTGGTCAAGACCGCGCGCGATGTCGGCGCGCCGATCCGCATCATCGAGACCGTGGTCGAGATCAACGAGGAACGTAAGGTCGAGATGGCCGACCGGATCGTGGCTGCCTTGGGCGGCTCGGCCGCCGGCAAGAAGGTGGCGCTCCTCGGCCTGACCTTCAAACCCAACACCGACGACATGCGCGACAGCCCGAGCCTGGCGATCGTGCCGGTGCTGACCGGCAAGGGGGCCTCCGTCCGCGCCTTCGATCCGGAAGGCATGCACGAGGCCCAGAAACAGCTCGACCAGATCGAATATGCCAAGGACACTTATGACGCGCTGACCGGCGCCGACGTGCTGGTGTTCTGCACCGAATGGAACGAGTTCCGCTCGCTCGACTGGGCGCGGGTGCGCCAGGCGATGCCGGGCCGCGTCGTGGTCGATCTGCGCAATATCTACGACCCGGCCCATGTCGCCCGCGAGGGCTTCGCCTATCACTCGATCGGCCGTGCCGCCGCCTTCCCGGCCTGAAGTACCTTTCCCACCGGAGACCAGCTAAGATGAGTTTGACCCGTAAGCGCGTTCTGGTCACCGGCGGTGCCGGCTTCCTCGGTTCGCACCTGTGCGAGCGGTTGATCGAGCAGGGCCACGACGTGCTGTGCGTCGACAATTACTTCACCGGCCGCAAGGACAATATCGCCCATCTGCTCGACAATCCGAACTTCGAGGCGATGCGGCATGACGTGACCTGGCCGCTCTATGTCGAGGTCGACGAGATCTACAATCTGGCGTGTCCCGCCTCGCCGGTGCATTACCAGTTCGATCCGGTGCAGACGACCAAGACCAGCGTGATCGGCGCCATCAACATGCTGGGCTTGGCCAAGCGCGCGAAGGCCAAGGTGTTCCAGGCCTCGACCAGCGAGGTCTATGGCGACCCGACCGTGCATCCCCAGACCGAGGATTACCGCGGCAACGTCAACCCGATCGGCCCGCGCGCCTGCTACGACGAGGGCAAGCGCTGTGCCGAGACGCTGTTCTTCGACTATCACCGCCAGCACGGCGTGCGCATCAAGGTCGTGCGCATCTTCAACACCTACGGCCCGCGCATGCACCCGAACGACGGGCGCGTGGTCTCGAACTTCATCGTCCAGGCGCTACAGGGCCAGGACATCACGCTCTATGGCGACGGCAGCCAGACCCGCGCCTTCTGCTATGTCGACGATCTGGTCGAAGGCTGGCTCCGCCTGATGGCGACCGACGATTCCGTGACCGGCCCGATCAACATCGGCAATCCGCACGAAATTCAGGTCAAGGAACTGGCCGAGCGCGTGATCGCCATGACCGGCTCCAAATCCAAGATCGTCCACCGCCCGCTGCCGGCCGACGATCCGCTGCAGCGCTGCCCCGACATCACCGAGGCCAAGCGCGTGCTCGACTGGCAGCCGGCCGTGCCGCTGGAAGTGGGCCTGGCCCGCACCATCGCCTATTTCGACCGGCTGCTGACCAGAAGCAACGAGCGCGGCGCGGCGGAGTAGGTTTTTCTTCGTCATACCCGCGAAGGCGGGAATCCAGGGCAAGCGACGGATCTCTGCAGCTCTGGATTCCCGCCTTCGCGGGAATGACGGGCTTAGAGGACGGTGTTTCGATTTGAAACAAGACCCCTCCGCGGCGCCCAAGCGCGGCCTGTCCGCGACCGATGTCGTCGCGGTCATCCTGGGCAACGCGCTCGAATTCTACGATTTCACGGTCTATGGCGCCTTCGCGGTCATGATCGGCCGGGCGTTCTTCCCGGCCGAGGGCGAGGCCAATTCGCTGCTGCTGTCGGTCGCGACCTTCGGTGTCGGCTTCGTCACCCGGCCGCTGGGCGGCATCGTCATCGGTGCCTATGCCGACCGGCGCGGACGCAAGGCGGCGATGACGCTGACGATCTGGCTGATGGCGCTCGGCAGCGGCATGATCGCGATCATCCCCGGCTATGCCACCATCGGCTGGGCAGCCCCGGCGCTGTTGGTGCTGGCGCGCCTGATCCAGGGTTTTTCCGCCGGCGGCGAGATGGGACCGGCCACGACATATCTGGTCGAGGCGGCCCCGCCCGAGCGCCGCGCCTTCTATGGCGCCTGGCAGCTGGCGAGCCAGAATGCCGGCGCGCTCGTCTCCGGCGCCCTGGGGTTCCTCCTGGCCGAGCTGCTGCCCAAGGACGCCGTCGACGATTGGGCCTGGCGGCTGCCGTTCGCGCTCGGCATCCTGATCGCACCCGTCGGCCTGCGCATCCGCAACTGGCTGAGCGAGACCCTGGATGTCCGGACCGCGCACGCGACCGCTGGGGCGGTCCTATCCGACCTGTTCCGCCACCATGGGCGGGCGGTATTGATCGGCTTTCTTCTGATTGCCGGCGGCACGGTGACCCAATATTTCCTCGGCTACATCAACACCTACGCCATCGCCACCCTGCATATGCCGACCAACATCGCCATGCTGGCCGGACTGACCGTCGGCGTCAGCGGGGCGATCTTCGCCGTGCTGGGCGGTCTCGTCGCCGACCGGGTCGGAGCCAAGACCATCGCCCTCTGGCCGCGGGTGCTGCTGACCTTGGGCATCTATCCGGCGATGCTGTTGGTGGTCGAAGCGCGCACGCCGGGCACGCTGCTCGGCGTCGTCGCCGTGCTGATGGCGCTGCAGGCGATGAGCGGCGCCATGGGCATCGTGCTCATCCCCCGCTCGCTGCCGGCGGCAGTGCGCACCAGCGGCTTGTCGATCGCCTATGCCCTGGGCGTGACCCTGTTCGGCGGCACGGCGCAGTTGGTGTTCACCTTGCTGATCCAGGCGACCCACGATCCGCTGTCGCCGCTCTGGTGGGTGATCGCGATCAACATCGTCGCGATCCTGGCGACGCTCGCGATCCGGCCGGTCGCCGAGGATTAGAGCGCCGCCAGCACGTCGGCGGTCGCGCGCACCCGTCCCAGGCGCGGCATGATGGTCTCGATCGCAAAACGATGCGCGTCGGCACTGTGCGAGCTCATCGCGTCCTCGGCCAGGATCAGCGCATAGCCCTGTTCCCAGGCCGAGCGCGCGGTCGATTCGACGCCGATATTGGTCGAGATGCCGCCCAGCACCAGGGTCGTGATGCCCCGGCGGCGCAGCTGCAGGTCGAGGTCGGTGCCGTAGAAGGCACCCCATTGCCGCTTCACCACCAGGATATCGCCGGGCACGGTCGCGAGCTCGGCCGGGATGTCCCACCAATGGGCCGGCAACCCGCTGGGCGGCAGCGGCGACGGCCGATCGACCGGCTGCTTCAGCGCATCGGCGAAATCGGGCGCCCAGCCGACCCGGACCAGCACGACCGGCGCGCCCAGGCTGCGGAAGCGGGCGGCGAGTGCCGCCCCTTTGGCCAGCACCTCAGCGCCCGTGTAAGGCCCCTGGGCGAACGGCAGGATACCTTGCTGCAGATCGATCAACACCAGCGCCGTCGTGCGCGGATCCAGCTTGTCCATGGTATCGTCGCTCCCTATTTTGAAACATGAGCCTACTCTCACATAGGAAGATATGAGGATATCCTCACAAAACGCAAGCCCTCAGCCGCGCCTGCCCCAGCGCGAGCGCGGCCGTGCCCGGGTCGCAGCCTTGCTTGCCGCCGCCGGTGCGGTGTTTGCCGAGCGGGGCTATGACGCCACGACCATGACCGAGATCGCGGCCCACGCCGGCGCCTCGATCGGCTCGCTCTATCAATTCTTCCCGACCAAGGCGCTGTTGGCCGATGCGCTGATCGGCCACTATACCGACGCGCTGCAGGAGCGCCTGGGCCGGATCGAGGCCGAGGCCGGCACGCTCGAGACCGACGCGCTCGGCAGCCGGCTGTTTCCGCTGCTGATCGAGTTCCGGGCCGACCATCCGGCCTTTGCCGTTCTCGCGGAAGCGCCCGAGGCGCAGCAGCGCGGCGGCTCCATCCGCGCCGGCCTGCGCCAGCAGCTGCAGGTCATTCTGAAGCGTCAGGCCCCGGCGCTCTCAGACGAGCGGCTGGCAACCTTGGCCGTGGTGGTGCTGCAGATCCTGAAGGCGGCGGTAGCGCTCAATGCCGAGACCGGATTGCCGGCGCGCGCGGCCGCCCTCGACGATCTCGCGGGCCTGCTGCGCCGCTATCTGACCACGCAGCTGGGCGTTGCGGGTACCGTACCGGCAGAGTTGTAGCCGCTTCGCGCGAAATGCTATGGTCCGGACGCCGGTCGAACGGTGGAAACCCTCGGCCGGCCAAGCACGTGGCACTAGGAAGGTCCATGAACCCCGTCCCGCTGTTCTGGGCGATCGCCCTCGGCATTTTCGTGCTGCTGCTGACGCCGCGCATCCATCGCGTGGTCATCACCGCCTTCGCCCGGCGCCTGGGCGTGGCCGAGAGCAACCGCGGGTCGGTCGACGCCACGGCCGGGCTACAGGAGGCGCGCCAGCATCTGGCGACCATGGAAGGCACGTCACGCGAGCTGACGCGCGAGCGCAACCATCTGAAGGACAAGATCGCCGGCGCCCAGCGCGACATCGCCGCCCCCCGGCGCGAGCGGGTCGATCTGGTGTTCGAGCTGGGCACGCCCCGGCCCGCGGAAGGCCATTGCCTGTTCGCGGCGATCCGGATGCCGGCCCAGCCCCATGTCGCCGGCACCAACGGCCGCCTGCCCGATCCGGACGTCTGGCGCCAGCCGCGCCTGGTCCGGGTCTGGGGCCAGAATGCCGGCCTGTGCCTGTCGATGGCCGAGCAGCGCTTCGGCTCCAAGCGCGATTTCCAGCTGGTGCCGATCGACGAGCATCAGCGCACCCGGCTGCATCTTTAGATGCACGACGATCTCTCGCTGGGCGGCCTGTGGGCGACGCTCTATGCCAACGGCACGGTTACCGGCGTCGCCCTGTTGGCGCTGATCCTGATCGCGATCGTGTTCGCGGCCCAGCTGGAGGCGATATTCAGCGCCTGCCGCCACCTGACCGCCCACCGCGACCAGATGGTCGGCACCCAGCAGAAGATCGAGGGCGACGTGTTCCAGGCGCTGCAGAGCGTGAAGACGATCGACCAGTCGCTGCCGGAACTGCGCGAGGCCATCCAAGCGCTCGCCCACGAGTACGAGAAGCTCGACATCAAGGCGACGGCCGCGCGCAAGCTGCATATCCGCGAGGTCGTCATGTCCGACATCTTCGTCCAGCCGGGCGACCGGCCGTTCCTGGCCAAGGTCTACCGGCCGCAGGCGGCGGACGACGAACCGATGGCGCCCCAATGGCGCGCCGGCCGCGACCATGTGCTGTACGCCACCGATAAAAAGGCCGCCACCACCCGTTTCGCCCAGCGCTACCCGGCCGACCACGGCTTCGTCGTCGGCCCGGCCAGCATCTTCGACATCCCCTGGAACCCGCCCGAGGAACTGCCTACGCTGGATGTGGGCTAGCTGCGCCCTTTCCGTCATTGGACAGCCAGGGACCTCTCGATGATCTCCGCCGCCGTGCGCGCCGCTGCCCTGCTGATCCTGTTCGCCAGCCATACAGCCCTCGCCGACAGCGTCCTGCGCCGGGACAATGGCGCCGAGCCGGGCACGCTCGATCCGGAGAAGTTCGAGAGCGTGCCGGAAGACCGCATCCTGAACGATCTGTTCGAGGGCCTGACCGCGGCCGGGCCCGGCGGGGCGATCATTCCGGCGGCGGCGAAAAGCTGGACCGTATCGGACGATGCGCTCACCTGGACCTTTACGCTGCAGCCGGACGGCCGCTGGTCGACCGGCGCCCCCGTCACCGCCGACGATTTCGTCTATAGCCTGCGTCGGCAGGTCGATCCGGCCAACGCCTTCCTCAACAGCTTCCTCGCCGACCAGATCTTGAACGCGCTCGAGATCCGCACCGGGGTCGACAAGGATCTCTCGACCCTGGGCGTGCGCGCGATCGACCCGATGACGGTCGAGATCCGGCTGAAGGCGCCCAATCCGGCCTTTCCGGCGATCCTGGCGCGGCTGCGCCCGGTCGAGCGCGGCTCGGTCGAGCGCTTCGGGCGCGAGGCGTTCCGCCCGGGCAATCTCGTCTCCAACGGTGCCTATCGCCTGGTCGAATGGCGGCCGCAGGCGCGCGTGGCGCTGGAACGCAGCCCGACCTATTGGGACCATGCCCATGTCGCGATCGACCGGGTCGAATATTATCCGATCGAGGACCAGAACGAGGCGCTGAAGCGCTATCGCGCCGATGGGCTCGATCTGACCGACGAGGTGCCGCACGACCAGCTCGGCCTGATCCGCCAGGAGCTGCCCGGCGAATTGCACACCGCCCCCGAGCTCGGCATTTTCTATATCGGGTTCAACGAGGAACAGCCGCCGTTCAAGGATAATCCGGCGCTGCGCAAGGCCTTGAGCCTGGCGATCGACCGGCCGCTGCTGGTCGAGAAGGTCGTGGGCGGCGGCGCCACGCCGGCCTATGGCTGGATCCCGCCCGGCATCAAGGGCTATCCGAACCCGACCCTGTCCTGGGCCGGCCTGCCGGCGGCCGAGCGGGTCAAGCTGGCCCAGGCGAGCTATGCCGAGGCCGGCTACGGACCGTCGAAGCCGCTGACGATCCAGCTCATGTACAACACCAGCGACAACAACAAGAAGATCATGATCGCCATCGCCTCCATGTGGAAACAGACGCTGGGCGTCGACGTCACCTTGGAGAACCAGGAGTTCAAGACCTTCCTGATCACGCGCCGGCAGAAGAAGGCGACCCAGGCCTTCCGTGCCGCCTTCATCTCGTTCTACGACGACCCGGCGCCCCTGTCGGAGGCGTTGGTCTCGACCTCGGCCAACAATGATCTGGGCTATCGCAGCGCCGCCTACGACCGGCTGTTCGCCGAAGCGAGTGCGGCCCCGACCCTGGCCGAGCACTACCGCCTGTTCGCGGCAGCCGAGGCCCAGGCGCTCGCCGACCAGCCGGTGGCACCGATCTATTTCTACGCCGCCGAGCACCTGATCAGACCCTATGTCACCGGCTGGCAACCGAGCCCGCGCGACAGCTACCGCACCCAGGACCTGGCGCTGGCGCCGCATTAGAACCGATAGGATACATCCAGCTCGGCACTCGCCGTCCCGCCGGTCTGCGGGAACACCTGCCGGTCCTGGCCGCGCAGCGTGCCCGACAGCGCGATGCCGTCGAGCGGCACGGAGAGCCGGGCCTCGATCTCGTTGATCTTGACCGGCCGCGCGCTGACCGGGTTGGTCGACACGCCCGGATCATAGAGGGCGGTACCGTTCGCCAACTGGCTGCTGCTGATCTGGGCATTGTAATAGGTCAGCTGATAGGTCCAGCCGCTCGTGTCGGTGAGCGAGGCCACGAGCGACAGCAGCTTGGAATCGCTATCGAGCGAAAAGCCCAGCGCCCGGCCGTCATAGCGGAAACCGTCACCCGGATAGCGGAAGGAATTATACGCGGCGCCGTTGAAATTGCCGCCGTCGAAGAAATCGAGCGTCGGCAGGCTGTCGGTATATTCGGCCGTCACCCGCCAGCGCGACCCGGCATCGCCGAACGGCCCGGCGACGGACGTGCCGTAGAGGTGGCTCGTATAGGAATGGCTGAACGGCCCATTGTCGCGATTGTAGAATTGCGCATAGGGCGAGACCAGCACCGGGCCGATCGCGTGGGTGTATTTCAGCTCCAGCGTCGAGGAATCCGCATTGTTGTTCGGATCGGTTTCGGTGTTGGCGAAATGGAAATAGGACACGACCGGATCGCAGGAATGGCCGCTGCCGCAGACGATCATGTTGCGCGACACGGCCAGTTCCAGCCCGCTGAGCGGCATGATCGACAGGCGGGAGGCGACATAGATCGGATCGGACGCGACGCGCGGATCGTCGAGCACACCCGCGAACACGTTCACCTGCCAGGGCCCGAGCCAGCTCAGCCACGGCGTGGCGAACGCATGGGGATCGTCGCGCATGATGCCGATCTTGGGGAACGGCCGCGCGTTGTTGGACAGGATCAGGCTGGAGGTCCAGCCGGGCCCGTACCATTGATCGACCAGGCCGCCATAGATCAGCAGATTGTCGAAGCTGCCGGCGACATAGCTGCCGTCGAGGGCGAAACGGCCCTGGCGTCCATCGACGCGGGATTGCTCGCCGACCTTGAGCTGGCCCGCGATGCCGTCGCCGGCATAGGCCACGCCGGCGCTGACATCGGACTGGTTGCGCGCCTCGGCGTCGAAGCCGCGCACCACGTCGGTCTGATTGGTCAGCCGCGCATCGGCCGTACCGGCAATGCCATGATGATCGAGCGCCGCCAGCACGCGCGCGGCCGCGGCCTGGACATAGGCCGGCTGGCCCTCGAGCGCGTTCGGATCGGCGAGACCGGCCAGGATCTCGCCGGCCGGCAGCGGCCAGGTCGTGGTCGACCCGTCGATCAGCCCATGGGCCGCCAGGATCTCGACGTCGCTGCGCAGCGAGGCATCGCCGACCTCCAGCCAGGGCTCCCCGGCCGAGGCCGGGACCGTCGCCCCCAAAGAGGCGACCATGCAGCAGGCAAACAAAAGCCGCTTGCGGAGAGAAACAGGCCGTCGAAACGGCAGCCGATCGATCGGCAATGACATGAACGCGTCCCCAAACCCCTGACCCAGCAGACAAGACTGGGCATACGGTGAACGCAGTCGCGAACCCGATGGTTGCATTCCCGAGGCGCGGCTATGAGCCGCCGGAAACCAGCCGTGCGATGGCGAAAGCCGCGCCCGCGGCGAGACCGCCGACCAGGGCCGTCTGCAAGCCGGCGCGCCAGCTGGGCGCCCCGGTCAACCAGCCCTTGACCGCGCCGAACAGCAACAGCGCCAAAAGCGTCAGCACGATCGACAGGCGGAAGGCCTGGCCGACATTGCCGACCAGCATATAGGGCATGAGCGGCACCAGCCCGCCGACGATATAGGACAGCCCGATCGTGAGCGCGGAGCGCGACGCGCGCTTGGGGTCCGGCTCCTCCAGACCCAGCTCGAACCGCATCATGAAGCGGACCCATTTTTCCTTGTTGCGCGACAGCGCGGTCACGATCGTGTCGGCCTGGGCCGCATCCAGCCCCTGCTCGCGCAGGATGGCCGCGACCTCGCGCCGTTCCTCGTCGGGCAATTCCTCGGTCTCGCGCCATTCCCGGCGATATTCGCTGTGGTAATGCTCGATGTCGGTCCGGGCCGCCAGATAGCCGCCCAGCCCCATGGCGATGGCGCCGGCCGCGATCTCGGCCAGGCCCGCCGTCACCACCGTGCCGGTCTGCACCAGCGCCGCCGACAGGCCGGCCGCCAGCGCGAACGGCACGGTCAACCCGTCGGACATGCCGATCACCACGTCGCGCACCGCGTCCGACGCCATGAAATGTCGCTCGTGATGATGGGCTGTCGGCATGGCGAGACTCCGGCTGGTAATGACCCCAATCAATATCGGAATATTTCGACAAATCAAGCATCGAATATTTAATTAATCCGTCATTGCGACGCATTATTACTACAGTTCTGTAATGAAAATCATTATCACGGCGCAATTGCGACTGAGTATTAGAGCGATGCGCGGCGCAAGCCGGTTCCCAAACGGAACCTTGACAGCAGCGACCGCCGGCTCGACTCTCGAAACCGCCCTTGAAGGAGATCGGCCGAACCATGCGCTGGGACCTGCTCGACGAAGAGGCCTGTTCGGTCGCGCGCACCGTCTCGGTGATCGGCGATCGCTGGAGCCTGCTGATCCTGCGTGACTGCTTTCTCAAGGTCCGCCGGTTCGAGCAGTTCCAGGAGCGGTTGGGCGTCACCCGCCATGTGCTGGCCGACCGGCTGAAAAAGCTGGTCAAGACCGGCGTGTTGACGCGCAGCGCCTACCAGGACCGGCCGGCGCGCCATGAATATCGCCTGACCGACAAGGGTTTGGCGCTCTATCCCGTGCTGCTGGCGCTGGTGCATTGGGGCGATACCCACGGCGCCGAGGGGCGCGCGCGCCCCGTGCATTACCGCCACCGCGGCTGCGGCGCGCTCTTGGACCCGGTCACGGTCTGCTCCGAATGCCACGAACCGCTCGACGCCCGCGACGTCACGGTCGAACCGGGGCCGGGGTTGCCGGCGGGACACGGGCTGCTGGATCTGGTGCAGGGCGCACGGGAATGACCCCCGATTACGCCGCGGTCCTGGCGGATTACGAGAAATCCGCCTTCAGCGACGGGCGCTGGACGCGCGACGTCTACCGGCGCGGCCAAGGCCCGGCGGTGATCGTCATCCATGAGGTGCCGGGGTTGCATCCGCTGGTCGTGCGCTTCGCCGACCGGATCGCGGCGGCCGGCATGACATTGTTCCTGCCGAGCCTGCTGGGCGAGCCCGGCCGGCCGGCGAGCCGACCCTATATCCGGCGCTCGATCGCCGAGGCGATCTGCATCCGCCGCGAGTTCAATCTCTGGCGCACCGGCCGGTCGAGCCCGATCGTCGAATGGCTGCGGGCGTTGGCCCGGCACGCCCACGCCGAGTGCGGCGGCCAGGGCGTGGGCGCCATCGGCATGTGCCTGACCGGCGGCTTCGCGCTCGCCATGATGACCGAGCCCGCCGTGGTAGCGCCGGTGCTGAGCCAGCCCTCGCTGCCGATGCCGCTCGGCACCCGGCGCGCCGCCGGCATCGACGCCTCGGCCGAAGAGATCGCCTGCGCCCGCCACCGCTTCGCCGAGGAGGATCTATCGATGATCGGCCTGCGCTTCAAAAGCGACAGCCTGGTGCCGGATGCGCGCTTCGAGACCTACCGCCGCGAATTCGGCGACCGGTTCGAGGCGATCGAGCTGGACGACGCCGACGCGCTGCCCGGCGACCGGCCGCCCCATTCGGTGTTGACGCTGCATCTGCGCGAGGACGGCCCGACCAAGGCGGCGGAACAGCGGGTGATCGCATTCTTCAAAGAGCGGACCGGGGCGTGAAAGCCCGTCTCGACAGGCCGACGAGCGCCCTCTAGCCTCTCGCCATCGGCCAAGGCAACGCGAGCGGGACCCATGCAGCATTTCGATACGATCGTCGTCGGCATCGGCGGCATGGGGTCGGCCACGCTGTGGCAGCTCGCCCGGCGCGGCCAGCGCGTGCTGGGGCTGGAGCGGTTCGACCTCGGCCATGGCATGGGCTCGTCGCATGGCCTCAACCGGATCATCCGCCTCGCCTATTTCGAACATCCGGACTATGTGCCGCTGCTGCGCCGGGCCTACGAGCTGTGGCGCGAGACCGAACAGCTGGCCGGCGAACAGCTGCTCTATATCACCGGCGGCCTCGATGCCGGTCTCGAAGGCGGGCGCATCGTGCAGGGTTCGCTCGCCGCCTGCCGGCAGCATGATCTGCCGCACGAGCTCCTGACCAGCGCCGAGATCACGCGCCGCTTTCCGGGCTATCGCCTGCCGTCGCACTATGCCGCGGTCTATCAGCCGGACGGCGGCTTCGTCGCATCCGAGCGGGCGATCCTGGCCCATGCCTCGCTCGCCGTTGCCGCCGGCGCCGAGATCCACGGGCGCGAGCAGGTGCTGGGCATCGAGCCCGGCAATGGTCGGGTGACCGTGGTGACCGACCGCGGGCGCTATGAGGCCGGCCGGGTCGTGGTCTCCGCCGGCGCCTGGATTTCGGACCTGATCCCGGGCCTGCGCCAGACCGCCGTGCCGGAGCGCCAGGTGCTGGGCTGGTTTCAGCCGCTGAAGCCGGCGCTGTTCACGCCCGACGTCTTCCCGGTCTCGAACCTGGAGGCCGAGTTCGGGCAATTCTATCAATTCCCGAGCTGGGGCATCCCGGGCCTCAAGATCGGCCGCTACAATCATCTGCGCGAGCACGGTCATGCCGACGCGCTGTCGCGGGAGCCGACGGCCGCGGACGAGGAGGCGCTGCGCGAGGCGATCCGGGCGCTGTTCCCAGACGCCGACGGCCCGACCCTGCGCCTGGCCGCCTGTATGTTCACCAATACGCCCGACGAGCATTTCGTCATCGACACCTTGCCCGGGCACCCGGAGGTCATCGTCGCCTCGCCCTGCTCCGGCCACGGCTTCAAATTCGCGAGCGTGATCGGCGAAGTGCTGGCCGATCTGGCCACGACCGGGTCGAGCCGGATGAACCTCGACCTGTTCGCCTACGACCGGTTTCTGAGCTAACCCGCCAACGCCTTCTCCACCCAGGCCGCCGCCTCGATCGCGACGGCGTCGCTGCCGACCGGGGCGATGACCTGCACGCCCAAGGGCAGGCCGGCCGGGTCCTTGAGCCCCGGCACATTGACCGCGGGCGTGCCGGCGAAGGTCCAGAGCCGGTTGAAGACGGGATCGCCGGTGCCGGTCTGGTGCGAGGGGGCGGCCCCGGCGGCGCTGGGGGTGATCAGCACGTCGACATCGGCGAAGACCGCGTCGAGTGCCGCCCGGAGCCGCGGCAGCAGCGCCCGGTCGCGCGCATAGTCGGCGCGGCTGATGGCCCGGCCCTCGACCATGTACTCCTGCAGCTTGGGCGTGAGCAGCGACCAATGGGCGTCGGTCTCGTAGGCGAGCGCGTGGGCGGCCTCGAACGCCTGGATGCGTTTCTGCGCCGCCAGCGCGTCCGCCATCCCGGCCGGCAATTCCCGCTCGACCAGCTCGACGCCGGCGAGGCGCTCCGGCAACGACAGCAACGCCGCCTGCATGTCGGCCGAGGCCTCGGTCCAGGCCGGCGAGCGGCAAAGCCCGATCCGGCGCGGCCGGCCCGCACGCAGGGCCGCAGCCAGCAGATCGAGACCCGTCACCGCCTCGACGAACAACGCGACATCGGCGACCGTCGCGCCCAGAATGCCGATCGTATCGAGCGTGACCGCGAGCGGCTTCACCCCGGCCGCATCGATCAGGCCGAAGCTGGGTTTGTAGCCGACGACGCCGCAGAAGGCCGCCGGTCGGACGATCGAGCCCGCCGTCTGGGTGCCGGTGGCGAGCGGCACCATGCCGGCGCCGACGGCCGCGGCCGAGCCACTGGACGAGCCGCCCGGCGTGCGCGCCGCATCATGCGGATTGACCGTCGGCCCGGCGCCGAAATAGGCGAATTCGGTCGTCACCGTCTTGCCGAGGATCACGGCGCCGGCGCGGCGCGCCAGCGCCACCACCGACGCGTCGAACGGCGGCTGCCAATACCGGTAGATCGGCGAGCCGCAGCCCGTCGGCAGATCATGGGTCGCCATGATGTCCTTGATGCCGATCGGCACGCCGCGCAGCAGGCCGGTGTCGGGACCCCGATCGAGCGCCCGCGCCGCCGCGAGCGCCGGTTCGCGTGCGAGTGCCACCCAGGCCTTCAGCCCAGGCTCGCGCGCATCGATCCGCTCGAACGCTTGAGCGACCGCCGCCTCGGCGGTCAGGGCGCCATCGGCGATGCGGCGTCGGATGCCGACGGCGGAATTATCCTCGATCATCAAGACGCTCCTGAATCGACTTACGCATTAGATTAAGCTGATATTATTAGAAGAAAACTCTCGGTTACACGCAACTATCGTGGCTCTTCATGTCACATTCTGTCAGAATACAAACAATAAGCATGTAAAATACAACCGAGACGATTGCCATCGGTAAATTTCCCCTTGAACCTTAGTCACGGAATCTTCGCCATGTTCGGACTTTCAGCTCTTAAAGCTCGGTCGTACAAGGCCGAGCTCGCTGCAATCTCGACGTCCCAGGCCCGGATAGAATTCGAGATGGACGGCACGATCATCACCGCCAATGAGAATTTCCTCAAGGTGATGGGCTATTCCCTGGCCGAGATCCAAGGCAAGCACCACAGCATGTTCGTCGAGCCGGCCTATCGCCAGAGCACCGAATATCGCCAGCTGTGGGCCTCCCTCAATCGCGGTCTGATGCAGTCGGCCGAGTTCAAGCGTGTCGCCAAAGGCGGCAGGGAGGTTTGGATTCTGGGTTCATACAACCCGGTCCTCGATGCCGCCGGCAAGCCGTTCAAGGTCGTGAAATTCGCGACAGACGTCACCGTGCAGAAGCTGCGCAACGCCGATTTCGCGGGCCAGCTCGCCGCGATCGGCAAGAGCCAGGCGGTGATCGAGTTCAATCTCGACGGCACGATCCTGACGGCGAACGAGAATTTCCTGGGCGCCATGGGCTATACGCTGGCCGAGGTGCAGGGCAAGCACCACAGCATGTTCGTGCCGCCAGCCGAGCGCGACGACAGCGCCTATCGCGCCTTCTGGGCCGCGCTCAACCGCGGCGAATACCAGTCGGCCGAATTCAAGCGCGTCGGCAAGGGTGGCAAGGAGGTCTGGATTCAGGCCTCCTACAACCCGATCCTCGACCTCAACGGCAAGCCGTTCAAAGTCGTGAAATTCGCGACAGACGTCACCGAGCAGAAGCTGCGCAACGCCGATTTCGCGGGCCAGCTCGCCGCGATCGGCAAGAGCCAGGCAGTGATTGAGTTCAATCTCGACGGCACGATCCGGACCGCGAATGCGGGCTTCCTCGACACCATGGGCTATACGCTGGCCGAGGTGCAGGGCAAGCATCACGGGCTGTTCGTCGAGCCCGCCTATCGCGAGAGCAGCGCCTATCGCGAGTTCTGGGCCTCGCTCAATCGCGGCGAATTCCAGGCGGCCGAGTTCAAGCGCATTGCCAAGAATGGCAAGGAAGTCTGGATTCAGGCTTCCTACAACCCGATCCTGGATTTGAATGGCAAGCCGTTCAAGGTCGTGAAATTCGCGACCGACGTGACCCAACAGGTCATCCGGCGCCTGAAGAGCGAGACCGTCAGCGCGATGATGGAAACCGTCGCATCAGGGGCCGAGGAGTTGAACGTCTCGGTGCGCGAGATCTCCGAGAGCATGGCGAAGTCCCGCGCCGCCGCCGACGACGCGTTCGAACGCACGATCGCGGCCGATCAGGCGACCGGTCGCCTGGCCGAGGTCGCGCAATCGATGAACGGCATTCTGGCGCTGATCGGCAACATCACCAGCCAGATCAATCTCTTGGCGCTCAACGCCACGATCGAGGCGGCACGGGCCGGCGAGGCCGGACGCGGTTTCGCGGTGGTGGCGACCGAAGTGAAGAACTTGGCGGCGCAGGCGAAGTCGGCGACCGACGAGATCTCGAGCGAGATCAACGGCATGAAGGAAGTGTCCGACGATGTCGTGCGCGGGTTGCAGGGCATCAAGGAGTCGATCGATCGGGTACGTGAATACGTGACCTCGACCGCGGGTGCCGTCGACGAGCAGAGTGCCGTCACCGGCGACATGTCCGCCAACATGCAGCGCGCCGCGGCCGAGGCGAGCAGCCTCGGCTGACCGCTCCGGCGCGCCGCTTCACCCGAGCCGCCAGCGTCGTTCCGCCAGATCGGCGAGCGGTCGCCACAGGAAGCGGTTCGACAATGCCACGAATCGCGACATGACGGCGATACCGAGGGCGACGCGCGCCAGGTCGCCGGCGGCGGTCCAATGCGCGATATAGGCGCCCAGGCCCTGGGCCTCGACGGTGATGTCGCCCCAGCTGACCAACTCGGCCACGATCGAGGCGTTCCAGCAGGCGCCGGCGGCGGTGACCGCCCCGGTCAGCAGATAGGGATAGATGCCGGGCAGCATGACCCGGCGCCACCACAGCCCGCCCCTGAGCCGGAACGCGCGGGCCGCCTCGCGCAGGTCGGCCGGAAACGCCGCCGCCCCGGCGATGATGTTGAAGGCGACATACCATTGGCAGCCGAGCAGGAACAAGGGCGTCAGCCACAAGTCCGGATCGAGGTGCCAGAGGCTGATCACCAGGGCCGCCGGCGGGAACAGCAGATTGGCCGGGAACGAGGCCAGCAGCTGCGCCAGCGGCTGGGCCGCGCGCGCGAGCCGGGGCCGGAGCCCGATCACGACGCCGAGCGGCACCCAGATCAGCACGGCCAGCGCCGTCATCGCGATCACGCGCAGCGCCGTCCGGCCGCCGAGCAGGATCACTTGCCCGACCTCGGCCCAGCCCAGATGGGCCGCGATCAGGTCCCAGGCCTGGCGCCCGGCATTGACCAGCACCAGCCCGATGACCAGGTACCAGACGATATCGCCGGCCGTGAGGCCGGTCCCGGGTTTGACGATTGACGGCCGCGGCGCCGGGATCGGCAGGCGCAACAGCCATCGGCCGAACGCCGCCAGCGGGCGCGTCGCCAGATCGATGAGACGGGCGCGCCGATAGAGGTTGAGCGCCCAGGAGCCGTGGCGCTCGGCCGGGGCGGCATGTTCGAACTTGAACCGCTCGGCCCAGGCGACCAGCGGGCGGAACAGCAATTGGTCCATCGCCAGGATGACCAGCAGCATCGCCAGCGCCGCATCGCCGACGGCCGCCAGATCGCGCCGCTCGATCGCCAGCGCCAGGTACGAGCCGACGCCGGGCACTGTGACGCGGGTCTGGCCGACCGCGATCGCCTCGGACGCCACGACATAGAACCAGCCGCCGGCCATGGACAGCATGGCGTTCCAGACCAGGCCGGGCATGGCGAACGGCAGTTCCAGCACCCAGAAGGTCCGCCAGGGGTTGAATTGGAACGCCCGCGCCGCCTCGCGCAGGTCGCGCGGCACGAGGGTCAGCGACTGATACAGGCTGAAGGTCAGGTTCCAGGCCTGGCTGGTGAAGATGGCGAAGATCGCCGCCAGCTCGGCGCCGATCTGCCGGT
>Ga0302314_10007456_pt1 | contig 19664 bp, 19 predicted proteins | sample III_Palsa_N2_3_FD_200533 | JGI IMG/M metagenome (GOLD analysis project Ga0302314, IMG submission 200533) | Peat permafrost microbial communities from Stordalen Mire near Abisko, Sweden - III_Palsa_N2_3 | ecosystem: Environmental > Terrestrial > Soil > Palsa > Peat permafrost | place: Sweden...
GCCGCTGCATTCATCGTGTCCGTAGCCGTTGCCGGGTTCCAGGAAGTTTTTGCGTTCGCAAGCCCGCGGTTGAGCGCAGAGGCTTGCAGAGGGGTCACCTCATCTGGGATTGGCGCATTGGGATCGAAGGCCCCAGCTTCGTTCACGCGAAATGCCACCTGCGAATTCAGCTTATGAAGGTCCTTTACGGTTCCAGGATGGTTTTCACTCAATGCCCTATCAAAAAAATCATCGCCGATGGCACGCGTCGGCACCAATGAAACCGTGCCAGGTGCCTCCGACAAGAGGTTTGCCTGGTCTGCATGCAGACCCTGTAAGCTATCGCGCGCGCTGTCTACCACGGCCCGCGGCGTGAACCCTTCCGTGCTGTCTAGGATCGCCTTTCCCGGTGTCGCACCATAAGCCCTGTCAGCTCCACGCACCTTCAGAGCAGTCTCCGCCACCACCGGAGCAATTGCCTTTAATCCCGCACCCACCGCAGCTCCAGCAGCTCCAGCTCCTGCGCCACCTTCAAACGATCCGCCCTGAAGCTTGTTCATAACGCCGCCGCCGAGCGCGGAAGACCCAACCTTGGCAATCGTAGGCGCGGCCTTCTCCAACATCGGGATCTTCGAAAGAAGATTACGGCCCGTCGCGGCAATTTTCTCCTCACCACCGCCGGGGATAAGAAACTCGCCTGCCTGCTCGCCAATTTTCCCAATCTTCTGCGTTGTGTCCGCCGGCGTCTGCAGCTCCTTCGCATAGGCCGTCGCGCGCGCTGAATTTTCCGGCGTTGCCGACTGCCCGATCGGAGTCGTCATTACAGCTGGCAAATGCTTCGAAGCCCAGTCATCTGCGCTCGATATTGTGTGCAGCATCCCCTCTCCGGCGCCTTTCGCCAGATCGAGTGCCCCCGTGCCGATCTTCTCCAGCGTCGACGGGGGTTTCTGCCCAGCCATGTGCGTCTCAATCTCCTTCTGGATGTCATCCTGCGACATCCCATCAGGAAATTGCGCCGTGCTGCCGTCGGGCATCTTTACGGTCGGCATTACTGCTTCACCAGACCCTTCCCGGGAACATAAACATAATCAGGCTTCGCCCCACCTTCAGCTCCTCCAGTTGGCGCACTACTCTCTGTTCCGAGCCCCTTAGCCTTGCCTAGGTCATTCATCGTCTCCCCGATCTGCTTGCGCTGATCGTCAGAGAACCAGGTACCCGTCGTGGCGTGACGCAGATGCGCCTCCAGGCCACCCATCCAGCTCTGCGCATTCTTCAGCATGTCCATCTGCTGTTGCGACATGCGGAAGCCTGTCGAGGGCTTCGCCAGCTCGAAGAACTTCTCCATCAGCGCTTCATCACCAGGACCGGTGTGCAGTGTTCGCGGAACATACTCATTCGCGTAATCGAGCGCCTGCTTTACTGGTGCCACTGCAGCATCAGCTTTCGCCTTTGTCCCCGCCTTCTGCACGCCTGGCGCATCCCTGGTCTCGCCCGTCTTCGAATTGAACATGATCGGCTTGCCATCTTTGTCCTCATCGATCGTCCAGGTCCCCACATTGCTTGTTCCGGGCTGCTTCTCGCGGATCTTCTTATACGCCTGGATCGGCGTCATGCCACTCTGGATCAACGAGTCGTAAGTCTCCTGCTGAGGATTGCCCGGCTTCGCAGTAGGCTTCGCTCCGGGCGCTCCGGTTGCGATCCGAGTGTTTCCGGTCTTCTCATCGATCTCCAGCGGCTCGCCATTCGGCCCCGTGAAACCCGCGATCGATTTCCAGGACGACTGAGGATGTTCACGCGCATACGTTTCAGAATCGAGGTTGCCTTCTGTCGATAGCGCTGTATTGTGCGCATCAGCGGCCTTCGTCGGCGCTTCCAGCAGATCTTCTTTCGACTTCTGCAACCCAGCCTGCTCCGCAGCATCGCCCAGGTCATCCTTATCCAGCTGATCGATCCCCTTGTTGTCCTGGTGCATCCGGATCGCATTGTTCGCATCCGTGCCGCGAATCTGCGCCATCAGGTTCGGATCGGCGAAGTCCCCTGCGATGTTGCCGGCAACAGCCAGCCCGTGCAGGATCTTTCCACCCCATCCAGGATGCGCCGAGCCTGGTTGCCCGAGATGTGGCTTCAGCAACTGGCTGCGGTCCTCCTCGAGGCGCTGCCGCTCGTTATCGCGATCGGCTTGCCCAAACGTCTCCGCAGCCGGCGGAGAAGGAGGCGCAGGCAATATCGGCTGCGCAAACCGCCCCAGCGGCGTCTCATCGCCGATCATCGGGATGCTTGGCGGAGCTGCAGCCGTTGGCTGAGCCAGTGCAGGAGATTGCGCGGGCTGCGAAAGAAACGGCACATTCAACGGCACCGAAGGATCCGGTGCGCCCTCGTCTTCGTCATCGTCCAAAAAAGGGATCTTCTCGAGTGCCATTAAGCCGTCACCGATGTGCCACCGCTTGTCGTGAAGCCACCGCCGCGAAGCGCCGCCAGCACGCCTGTCATGTTTTGCATCCAGCCGCTGTTGTTCGCGTTTACCTCAGAATTGATATCGCCCGTCTGCACGCCCATGGACTTCAACATCGCGTCGGTGTCGGTGCCATACATCCCCTGCAGCCCCTTGCTGGCATCCTCTTGCTGGCCCAGCTTCACGTTCGCGTTATTCGCCGCAATGCCTTCGCTCGTACTCGCAGCAGCCTTGCCGCGCGATCGCTGCGCATTATCCAGCGCCGCCGTAAACCCGCTAGGGTTCCTGGAGCGCGCGGCCATCAACGCAGCATCGCCCGTCACCGCCGATGTCGTGCCGCCAGCGCCAGCCTCTGCCTGGTTTAGCTCCTGCGTCTGGTCCTGCTGCGATTGACCTTGCGGATGCAGCAGCTGCCCGGTCAGAAAGGGCGTAAGCGTCGACGAGATGCTGTCGGCATCCGCGCCTTCGCCGGCCGCTGTATTTCCGGCCGTCGTCGCGGCACCACTGGCCTGATTGACGGCCGCGCGATCGAGATGAAACTGCGATCCCCAGATCCATTTCTGTAGAAAATTCAAGCTGCCACCCTCTCACGCTGTTCCGTCGGTCGCGACCAGGAGTGCCACCCATCCCTATCGCGTTCCCAACCCAATTGCATCAATCGCTTCTTAAACTTCTTTTCCACGGACTGAGGAATCCAGGCGACAACATTGTCAATTCCTGACATCCACGCCTCGAGCAAAACTGCAGGCTGCAGCTCGCACATCGCAGCCATCTTTTCCCGCGGTCCGCCACTGCACCACAGATAGGTCTCGGCCTCGATCCGCAGCGCCATCGCGGCTACAACCTTGCCGTCGACCTCCAGCACCTTCTTCACGAGGAACAGTGCATGGTTTAGATCCGGCATGTTGTAGTCGATATACGACGCTTCATGCAGCGCCTTCACTGCTTCAAAGTCTTCCGGCCGGTAGTCTCGAACTGCTCCCTGCTCCCTATTCCCTATTCCCTGCATTTACTGCCCCACGCTGCGCTTCGGCCCCACCGCCGGACGCACGCTCACCTTGCCGAACCCTGAGCCGCCCTGGAAACCTGTGGGGCTCGCAGTGCCGCTTCCTGTGCTCGGCAGCAGCGTCATCGTCGTTGTCCCACCCACGCTCACCGGCGTTGCTCCGCTCGCGCCGCCATACACCGTCTTCGCGCTCGGCGGAGATCCCGGGTACTGCGCATACGTCTGGAAATGCCAGTTTTGCGCGTTGCCGTTATCGTCCATCGCCGGCAGCGGGAAAGGATGGCTCGTTCGTGAAGGTCCCATCGGGATCACGATCGGCTGCGAAAGGCTCTGGCTCGTCGACGCCTCCAGGAAGTAATGAATCCCTTTGTTCAGCGGGTTGTTGTCCGTGATCTGCGCATGGACGTAACCGCCGGAGGCCTTGATCGCCAGCCCGTTCGGCGCCGTAGGCGGTGCCAGTTGTCCCTTCGGCGAAACCCCCGCGTTCCGCGACACATTGTTGATCGCCGTCACGATCTTCTGCACTAGCGAACCCGATAGGGCATCCTTTTGCATCAGCATCGTCAACGCACGCCCACCGCTCAAATAGCCGCTCGCACTCATGTCAGCGCTATGCCTCGCTTCGTGTTCCACGGATGCGGCGCCATCTCCAGCGACTGCCGTCCGCACTCGATATAACCGTTGCCGGTGCCGTCGCCCTGCCCCGTGATCTCGATGAAGATCCTCTGTCCTGAAACCTCCAGGCGCCGCTCATCATCGTTCTGCGCCTCGGGCTGTAGCCTTAGCGCCAGTGGATTCGTTTGCGGCATAGTCGCCTGCAGCGTGTTCTGGTAGAACCGCAATCCGCCCAGGCCTGTCCCGTTCACATTTGCGGTCCAGTACGTCGCCAGCTTGCGCCCAGCGCCCAGCTGCAGGCTTTGTCCCTGCGTCGCGCCGACGAAACCATACGTCGTGTACAGCGGATAGAACGGCATGCCGTCATCGTTGCCCTGCTGCGGCACCAGCTCGTAGATCTTCCCGCTCGCAATCCCGTTGCACAGCAGCAGCGTCAGTTGCGCGCCCGTCGTCTGCCGCACCATCGCTGCATACGGCGCGGGGATCTGCCAGATCGACCACTTGCGCTTCTGCTCCAATGCCTTCAGCTGGCCCATGATCGTCGTATGCACCGGCGTGGCCGAAATCATCTCGTCGAACGTCGGGCAGCCCTCGTAATTGCACATCAGGATCACGTTCGGCTGGGTCGGGTTCGGGTTCGCCGGCGCGTTCGGCAGCCAGAAGTTCGGCGTCGGCAACGCTACCCCGCAATAAAACCTGCGATTGATGATGTCGTTGCGCAGCCAGAAGCTCTGTCCGTATGCCCAGTTCAGGCTCTCCCACAAACCCTTCTTCTGCGTCGGCGTAGGACCGTTCTGTAGCTGCAGCTCACGGCTGCACGGCTCTGGGCGGCCGCCGTTGAAGCCGAATACCCCGGCCTGCTCCATCGTCAGCAGCCATTCATCGCCATAGTCGTAGCTATTGATCCCGCACGTTCCCACTGCCTGAGAGATCGGCTGAATGTCCCAGCCCGGATCGTCGCCTGGTTCATAATTGGGGCTGTCCTGCGTGGAATACATCGAGTGTTCTTTTAACAGAATGAACTGCTCGAGCACGATCGCCCCGCCGTAACACGGCTGCGAATTATCTTCCGAAGTGTCGAGGTATCCGGTGTCCGCATCCACCGACTCCAGATCCTCGGCGTAGCTCATCCCAACATCCGTCGTCAGCACCGGCTGCAGCGTCGGAAAAACCTCCACGCGATCGATCTCCACGTCCGCGCCCGCGCCGATCCCCGCCGCATACACCCGCAGCAGCAGCGCCCCCGGGACCGTCGGCAGCGTCGTCGTGAGCAGTGTCCCTGTGTAGATCGCAAAGTCGTCGGTCATCTGTTCGAACGGCAGCTCGAATGCGCCATACGAAAGCCCGTTCGCCGCCAGGTCGACCGCCAATGTGCCTGTCGTGTTCCCCGATGGGATCCGCGCCGTCACCCGCACCGAGTACGCCGTGTTCGCCACCAGGATCGGCACCAGGTACGCATCTTCATACGCCGACTGCGAAATCAATCCCGCGGTCGCCAGCGTGCCGGCGCTCGTGTTCTTGATGTAGTACGAGTTCCCGAACAGCGCCGAGACCAGCAGGCTGCCATACTGGTCCGGCGCGGTCCATCCCAGCGGCGTCAGCTGCACGCCCGGCAGATAGCCGCCGTCGAAGCTCAAATTCAGAAAGTTCTGCAGCTTGTTCTGGCACAGCCCGAACGCCAGCCGCGAAGCATACTTCCGCACCCACGCCGGGTTGCCCAGCTCGATCAGGTCGAACAGGTTGTTGCCCTGCACGTCGATCGCTTCGGCCGCTAACAGCGTCGCATCCGGAAAGCTGAAGCTCGCCGTGGTTGTCACGTTGTCATTGATCACCAGCGCCGTCGCCGTATAGGTCACGCCGTTCACGATGTACTGCACCGGATCGGGAATCGTGAAGAAGTCTGCGCCCGGAATGCCGTTCGCTCCGGCCTCCGTCAGCGCGATCCCGCGCGCGATCACATTCGGCGGCCCGATCGGGATCTGCGAGGCCAAAATCGCCGTCGTGTTCTCCGGGCAGCTGAACGTCACCGGCGGGCTGGGGCACGTCTGGTACCCATTGCGCGTGATGAAGAACACAACGCCCTGCCGCGTGCCCGCGCCGATGTACTGTCCGTTGCCGGTAAATATCAGGAAGCCGCCCGTCGCATTCCCATAAATCGGCGAGCTCGCCGGCGGCACGCTGCCCAGCTGCGCCAGGCCGGGATCGAAGGCGAACTGCGTGCCGGCCGTCGTCGCCTGGCCTTCCTCGGCCGCGGCTGCATAATTCGTCGTCGCCTGGAACCCATCGATCGTGAACGTGCCGGTATTGGTTCCGCTCACCGTCGCGATCACCAGGTCCGTGCCGTTCAGCGTTCCATTCGCGTTCAGCGTGTTGGTAATCGTCACCAGCTGCCCCGCCGTGGGGTTCGCTCCCGTAGCCACGTTGTAGCTGTATGTCGCCACACCCGCCGTCAGCGAGGTCTGCGTAATCCCCATCGCTCCAGAGTTCAAGCTCTGCGTTATCGCCCACGTGGAGTTGTACTGAGAGACCGTTGTGTCGGCGATCGTGACCTGGCTGCCCACGTTTACGATCGGTACCGGCTCAGAGGTTGTCAGCGTCGCCAGCGTCCGCTGGTAGGTAATCGTCAGGCCGTCCTGTGCGGTCGTATAGCCGAAGCCGCTCGTCCCCACGACATACGTGAAGTAGTAGAACTGCCGCGGCTGCCCTGGAGGGGATCCCAGCCCCACCTCAGTCACTTGCACCGTGACCGGGCCGCCGGTGATGGGTCCAGTGTTGCTGTTGTTGTTGCGGCTGTAGAGGTACAGGTAGACCGGATTGCCGCTGTTGAACGCGGTGACCAGGTCCTCGTCCGGACCGGCCAATGTTGAATCTGAGTAATAGTCCGTGAACACATTTCCCGGCGATATAGATCCGGGTCCCGAGGAGTTCAACGCGTAGCAAGAGCTGCGCACCTGCTGCGCCGGCTGCGTGATCGTCGCGATCGGATAATTCGTCTGCGGCGTCGCGATACCCGTCACGGCCGTGGTTGATACATTCGCCGTAGTGAACGCAACCTCGAACTGTGTACCGCTCAATCCCGAGCCCAGCACAACTAATGTCTGCCCGTTCAGGAAATCGCCTGGCGCCGTCACATTAGAGAAGAGCACCGGCGTGCCTGCAGCCAGTGCATTCACTGAAGTGAGTGTCACGATGTTGCTGGCCACCGAGAACGCCGTGATCGCCACCGGCTGCCCCGCGGCGTTGGTTGACGCCGCAAACGTCGGCGATGCTCCCGGCCCCACCTGGCTCACGCGATCCATCGTCTGCGGATCGAGCGTGAACTTCCTCGGCAGGTCCGATCCTGTCGTCAGGTCGTTGAAACAAACAAACTCGCCGTCATCGGCCGTGCAGGAGCTCGCGAAGCTTCCCGGCGTCAGCCCATCCATCACCAGCGTCAGCACGCCGGGGTTGGTGGTGACGTTCTCCATGTACCAGGCGCCGGTCGCATCGACGGCCAGGTTCACCACCGTGCCGTCGTCGGCTACGAACGTCGTCAGATAGTTGAAGTTCGCATTCGCCGTGGTCTGTGCCACGGTGATCGAAACATAATCCAGCAGCACCTGCGCCAGGGGAAACGCTGTCGAAGCCGTGATCTGTACGCCGAAGCCGGTGTTGTTCACTGCCCCGCTGCCGATCGCCGCGCCCCACAGATCCGCCCCACCGCCCAGCGAGATCGTCCCAACGCCCAGCGGCAGCGTCACCGTCTTCGCCGTGCCCACAGCCACGCCATTCAACAGCAGCTGCACGCTCAGCGTCACGATCGACGTTGCAAAGCCCTTCACCGCAACCGTGATGCCCGTCGGCGTTACCGACATCGGCTGATCGAAGGCGAACGCCGTCACGTTCAGCGCATCGGATCCAGTCCCAGGCACGCACTGCGCGTAACTGCCGTCGTTCGCCAGGATGTTCGCCGGGTTCGTCCAGGCGTTACCCGTCACCGCAACGTTCGCGGCCACGTCGCCGCCGTTGGGCCCAGTGGCCGCGGCTGCATAGCTGTACACCGACTTGCAGCCAGGCCGCTGGTACCAGCGGTTGGTCATGTAGTCGATGTCGTAATTCCTCGGGCTTGCGCCTTCTGGGAGATCCTCGGGGCGGAGCGCACAGGCGAGTCCGCCCACTGTCTCCAGTGGGACGGTAACCGGCATCTAGGCCTTGAGCCAGTAGCTTCTGAAGCGGATCACGTCGGAGTACACTGCCCCCGGGATCGCCTCGCCGTTAGTCAGCTCCGTGCCGCCAAGGAAGATCCGCAGTGTGTCGAGTGCGGCGTCCCACTGGTAGTCATAGCCGCTGCCGCCGATCGAGCGGAAGTCCGCGTCATACGGCACCGTCTGGTTGCTCTGGGGAAAGACGCGCCCTCCGCTGGAGCCGGTAATACTGCCCAGCCACGTCAACGGCAGCCCGTTCGTCGCATAGGTGGAAGCCGCCAGAAGCGTCGCCGTGCCCTGGAGTACCTGGCTGTCCTTCATCATGTCCGCGCCCACGCCCGTCAGGCTGTTGAAGAGCTTGAAACTTACTGTTGCTGTTGCCATCTGTGTCTTCTCCTAAAGTCCGAGCCTCGGCCCGGCTTCACTTCCAAATGCGTTGGGCTCATACTCCAGGCCCTGCTTCTGCATCACGAGCTCGTTCTGCAGCTTGAACAGCGACATCGCCGCCGCAGCCTTCACATCCGCCAGCCGCTCCGGGCTGCTCCTGCCCGAAAGCCGGACAACAATCTTGTCCGCCAGCGCAGCCTTGCACCCCTTGATCGGGATGTAGGTGGTCGAAAGATCCACACCCGGCTCATACAGGTTCACCAGCGTGCCGAAGTAGCGCAGCCGCAAGTCCCGCGTCGTCAGCGCGCCCATAAAGCAGAGCCGGTCCTCGCGCCACTCGTACTTCCCAAAGCGGTGGCCCTGCCATGCGCTCGGCAATCCGCCCACGGCCTCGTCCACCGTCTCGAAGCGGCCGTTCGAATTGTTCAGCCGCTCGCCGATCGCAATAGGCTGCAGAAAGTCCAGCGGCAGCAGTATCTCCGGGTTCATACTCACGCCGTCGAAGTAGCCGGCTGTGCTCACATACACCTGCGTCGCCGGGTTAGGCGCCGCCAGGCCCTGCGAGCTGTTCACCGGCGTCAGGCCCAGCAGGATCACGTTGTCGCGGATCAGCATCGGCCCGTTCGTAGTCCGGAGATCCTTGCACAGCTCATCGAGCTCGGCGTTGAAGAAGTTGCTCAGCGTCACACTCACGGCCATGTTGTCGACGTAGATCTGGCCTTCGCCCACCGTGTCCGTCGCGCCGGCCATATCGTCCAGCACCTGCGAACGCACCAGGTCCAACACCGACTCGATCGACGGATACGTGTTATTCCCACCAACAGCCATGAATGTCCTTAAAAAGTGTCCCGGGCTGAAAGGGAGACGGCCCTCCGCCCGGGATATCGTTAGCGCGCCTTTTTGGCCTTCGTCGTCCCTTTAGGACGTCCACGGCCGCGCTGAACTTGTTCGGCTCCAGAGTCCTCGCCTGTGTTCTCATCGCGCTGCTCGTCGCCATCACTGACGTCGTCGTCGTCGGCATCCTCACCAGCGCTCAGCTCCGGGAACAAATGCCACTTGCTCGGCGGCACGTCCTCGATCTTCTTCACGCCGGCTTCCACCGTGCGCACCCAATCGATAACGCAGATCGTGCCCAGCAGCTCGTTCTTGTGGAACGCAGCACCTTGCGGGATCTTCTCAAAGCAGTTCGGGCAATCTACCTTCACACGCCGCGAACGCATCCAGCTGTACTCTTCACCGAAGTGCTCCGCCGCGGTCCGGATGTCCAGCCCCTGCGAGCTCCCCAGCACCTGCTGGATATTGCTGTCGCTCATACCCTGCAGGCCGCTCAGGATGTTGCGGTAGTACGCATCGCGCCGCGCTTCTGCTGCCTTCAGCGCCTTCTCAAACGCCGGAGTGCCTTCCTCCGCGCGCGTAAAGAACACGCCCTGTCGGATCAGATCGCACTCGCGGCTGCTGATCGAGTACTTCGCCAGCGCACTCTGCGGCGGCAGATGGTCCATGCTCGTCCCGAATACATCGGGGTTCACAATGTTCATTGCCACGAACTCCGCGCGCTGGATCCGCACAACGGTCTCATTGAACTGGTGCGGGTCCGCTTCCACGCTCTGCACCGGGTGAGGAATATCCATCACCTTGATGTAGGGCTTGTCGGCGGGGCAGGTGGGGATCGCCACCGTCTTGTAAACGCCGCCCTCGACGATGAACGAAAAAGGCGAATCCGCCATCTTTCGTCTGTTCACCGAGTAGAGGCCGACGTAGTACTCCACCGGCCGAATCTTGTCCCCACCCAGCGATCGCACATGCGGGTTATCGCTTGAGGCGAAGCCGCTCGCGGCCCCGGTATTGATGGGCTTTACATCTGTGTCTGTGATCAGTTGATCTGGCATAGTCCGTCTCCTAGCTCCCTGTAAAACTTCCCTGGTGCATGCCCGGCCGCACGCGCCCATACTTCTTCAAAAACGTTGACATTTGCTTACGCATCATCAGCTCGCGGTCCAGCACCTTCTGCGTGCTGTGTCCCTGCGCCATCTTTGCGCTCTTCATCGCGTCGGCGAAGTTCGTGTCGAAGGCCTTGTCATCCGCGGCCTTCAGCCTCTTCGCCAGCTGCATACGCTCGGACATCTTCATGCGCTGCGCGGCCTGCAGCATCGGCAGCAGCCACGCAAAGATGAACCCGTCCAGCTGGTAATGCAGCACTTCGAGACGGCCGTTGCGGAACTCCTGGCTCGTCATCTTGAACGCCACTTCGTAACGGCCTTTCCACGGATACTCGCCCAGCGTCGAAAGTCCGGTGTACTCGTCGCGGTTCTCGAAGTAGTAGCTCCAGGGCGAACCATAATCCTCGGGCGGATGCCACTCCATCAACATCCAGCAAGGCTCACCATGGCCGCTCACGTCGCCGTTCGACATCATCAGCTGCCGGTAGCCCAGGAAGTTGTCATGCGGCCAGTAGCCGCCGGCGCGAAACGTCTCCGTCTGCCCCCAGCCAATCTTCCACAGCGGGCCGCCGTAGCGGTTCTTGCCTACCGCGCGATCGATGCGCTCCTGGAACTCAGGCGGACACTTGCGGCGTTCAATTGCGGGCATATTCTGCCAGTATCTGGTCGACCTGCTGCGGCGACGGTTCTGTGCCGCGATCTACCTCGGGCTCAGCGCCGGCATCGGGATCCTCGAACCATCCGCGAATGTCGTGCTTGTAAGCCAGCAGGTACTCATCGCCCGGCTTCTCGTCTTCGAAGTGGATCTCCTCTTCTCCGGAGTACTTCGAAAACTTCGCCACCACATTTACCGGCACGTCGACGTCCTTGCCGATTGCCACCACAAAGCCATACTCGCTCTGCTCTTCCGCAATCTGCGGCGCAACAATCAAGCCTTCTTTCGGTTTCGGCAGCCGCTTCAGCAGCAGCCGGTCCGTTGCCGGCCGGAACGCAGCCACGACGAAGATCTTCGGCTCCTCGACAATCTGCTCAACCGGTTGGTCGGCCAGGTCCGTTCCATCCACCGTCGGTGCGTGAAAGTTCTCAATGATATCGAGGGCCATCACTTCACCTCCGGTTTCACGTCGGAGGCCTTCGCGACAGCAGCAGCTGCAGCGTCCTTCGCGGGCTCAGGTTTTACATCCTTCACGATGGAGCTTGTGGCTTCATCGAAGTGATAGCCAGGATGCTCCGCAGCGATCGCCGCTTCTACAGCGCGCACAGCGGCCAACAGGTTATCGCGGTCGGATTCGTTCTTTTTGATCTTGTCGGCGATCGACGAAGGCACGGACGCCAGCAGCTCGTCGCGGTCCTTCACATTTGCCTGGAACTTCTCCGCCAGGAACCCGAGCGCCACCTGCTCCGTCGTTGATATCGCCACCGTATCGGTGCGCGGCTTCAGCGCCGGCGCAGCGGGCTTCTGCGCAACCGCAGCCGCCAATGGAAACAACAGCAAAAACACACTTCTCTTCAGCCACTTCATAAAGTCCGTCTCCTTCATGGTTATGGGGCAGAGATGGGGAACAGGGAGCATTTCTACTCCCTATTCCCTATTCCCTATTCCCTGTTACACGCTCAGCTGGCCGGCCTGCTGGATGTACAGACCGTGGCGCGGGGCCCGGTTGCACAGCTGGAAGCCGCCTTCGTACACGAACATCTTGTTCGTGAGGTAGGTGCCGTTCGTGGTGCCGGTATCGGGTACCGGCATGATGGTGTTGCCACCGCCGAAGTCGTACAGCCCGATCTCCTTCAGCTCGCCGAACGCCCAGTTCTTCGGGAAGATCAAGTCCGCGCGGTTCGGGCTTGCCGTCGCGCTGGTCAGGAACTTCTTTCCGCCGAACTTGTCCGAGAAGTCCTTGCGGGACTTCGTCGGTACAGCGTCGCCGCCTTCGATGTTCTGCGTGATCAGCGAGCTGTAGAACTGCGAATCGATGGTGTACATCTGGTCCGGAGTTCCGTACCAGAAGCCCTCACCGAGCTCCTTCGCGCGATCGCCGCACGCCCTGGTCAACAGCACCAGTGCACGCTGCGCCACGCTCGGCGTAATCGGCGCGCCGGCGAGGTTGATCGTCGGGGTCGACAGCCGGCCGGGGTAGTTGGCTGCGGGAACGCCGGCGACCGTACGGGCATTGCCGTTCTGGTTCCAGTACTGCAGTCCGAGAACCGAAGTGCCGGTTGCGCCGGATGCGCCCAGAGGCATCAGGTAATCTCCCACGACAGTGCCGCCAGGCAGCGCCGTCGAGAAATACAAGCCCTGGACAACCGGATCGACGAAGCTGATCGTCGCCGTGCCGCGGGCCGTTCCGCCTTCCGACGGAAACACCTGGACAACCTGCTGATCGGTAAACCGGGCCGCCGCGTTCATGCCGACGATCGAAGCCGTCTGCGCGCCGCTGCCGCCGGTGGTGATCGTGGCCGTGGTGGGGATCTGGTCGAATGCGCCCGAACCGTCACCGTTGCAGAAAGCCTCGATGCCGTTCATGTACTGCTCGAGCGAGCGCTTCACCTCGTCCTTGGTGATCGACACGATGCCGCGTTCTGCGCCATCGGTCGCCATCTCGGCAAGGTGCGTGATTTCGGTCACACCGAACATCCACACCGGCTGCATCGCAAACGACGCCGTGGTCGAACCGGAACCGCGCAACAGGCTGGTGGAGTCACCCGTACCGACAGCGATCGGCGCGCCGCCCTGGATGAGCATGGATTCGCGCCAGGCCGCGCGGGTCGTGCCGCCACCGTTGGTAACGTTGGCTACGTCGACGTGCTTCGCGGACTGCTTGAACTCGGTGTAAAGGGTCTTAAACGTCGGCCACAGAATGGCCAACTCTTTGCCGACCTGCTCGAGTTCGATCGACTCGACAGCGGCTTCGTTCATTGGATTGGGCATAGTCCCTCCGGACAAAAGAAATCGGCCCCGTCAGGGCCGTTGGGTACTGCGTTCTTTTGGCTTCGGAAGGTCTTGGATTTCTACGGGACTTGCACCCGCATCCATTGCCCGTACAGGCGTTCTAGTCTTAAGCGTTTGCGCGCTGGGTGCCTGTACGTTGTGCTGCTGTGTTGCTGGTGAAACAGCCCCTCCGAAGAGGGGCTTTTGATCTAGGCCCTGATGAACTTCACGGGCACAATGCTCAGAAGTTCAAGCAGGTCATCAAACTCGGGATGCTTTGCAAGCAGCTCGGCCGCACGGCGGTTGCGCTGTTCGCGCTCGCGCAGCTCTTCAGCTTGCTTCGCGGCGTAATCCGCGCTCTCGCGGAACTGTTGGACAACAGGGCGGTTCTGCGCATTTACTGTTCGGCATATATCACAGTCGCATCCTGAACCGATCCAACTCGTCTGTAAGGACTGCTCTCCACTCCCAATCCCGGCGCTCTGCGTGGGGTCCAGCGCTTCATTTTTATTGCTCATGATCCGTCTCTCATGTTTCTCTGACGGTGGTCGTCACCCTTTTATCCCGTTGTCAGCAACAGGAAAACTTGTTGTCAGCGCCACTGAGCGCGTTTGCCGCTCTTCAGGACCGCCTTGCCGTTGATCACGTCGGTGTCCTTGTGGTCGTAATTGATGTCCTTCCGATCAGGCGGACCGGCAACCTTCACCCATCCCGTATCGGCGGCCGCTCCAGCTCCAGCGCCGGCAGCGCCCGGCTTCTTCTTCGGCGCCGTCGGATCGATTTTGTCTGTCTTCGGCGTCACCTTGCGCGGCCCGTAGTACGTCTCCACCACGTCGTCGATCGCCGCCTGCACCGTGCGGTCCGTAAAGCCGTTCAGGTGCGCCGCGGCCTCGGGCTTCGGCATCTTGCCGTCGAACTTCGACTGCAGGGTGCTCATGAAGGTCTTGTCGGCCTTGCGCCTGGTCTCGATCTCGCGCCACACATCCTGCCGCAGCTTCTCCACGGCCTTCGGGCTCAGATTTAGGCGCTTGATATCCGCCGCCAGCCCCGCATCGATCTTCCCGGCCGAGTACTCCAGATTCGAATTGAACGTCTGCGTGATCGCCGCGGTTTCCTTCTGCTTCTGGAACTCCGTCTTCTCCTGCTCAAACGCCTCGCGGTCCGGATCCTTCCCCGCCGGCTTCGCGCCCTGCATCAGCCCCTTGTAGTACTGCACCAGGCGTCCGATGAGGTCCTGCATCCCGGCCTTGTCGTCCTTGTTGAACGCATCCACCAGCGCGTTCAGCGCACCCGGCATGCCATCATTGTTCAGCATGGCCACCGCGTGCGGCGTGATGATGCCCTTGTACGCCGTCGGATTTAGTTTCTGAACCTCATCCAGGATCGGCCCCGTCAGCTTCACCATGCCCTCGGGAGCCTGCTGGAATATGTCCTTCAGCACCGTCTTATCGCCGGCCGCCAGCTGCGCATCCACGCGCTGCATCGTCGCATGGCTTTCCACCGCGGCCGTCACCGCATCGCGGCCGCCCACGGTGTCCATCCACTGCTTCACCTCGCGGGCCTCACGCACGGTCGGAAACACTTCCTCATACCCGCGCACCTTGCCCAGCCGGTTCGTAACTTCCTTGGCGAGGTCCGCCGTCTCGGGATTGGCCTTGAGCTGCGCCAGGTGTTTCCGAATCGCGTCGGGATTTTTGCGCCCGTCCTGCTTGTCGTCTGCCTGGCCTTTATCGATCGGTAATCCAGTATCAGGGTCGATCTCTTGTTCACCACCCTGCTGCTGCTGTTCCCCACCTTGCTCGCCACCGGCTTCGGGCGTCTCCACCACTGTGCCAGCCTCTTCTCCTTCAGCCATCAGGCCGTCGAGAACCAATCCTTCAAACTCCATAATCCGTCTCCATTACAGCGTTTTCCCTGACATCGAAATCTTTTCTTCCGTCGGCACACCCGTCGGCGTAACACCCGTCGTCGTACGCGTCACTTCATGCGGCTCCAGCGGCTGCGTCACATCCTGCGGCGTAACCGGCAAGCCGATCTCACCCAGCGCCGTCGCCTGCGCCGGCGGAGCCAGCTTGTCCACCGCGACCGTTGCCGTCACCTTCGGTACCAGCGGCTTCTGATTCTTCGCTTCCTGCTGCTTGGCGCTGGCGTCATGCTCCTGCCAGTGCAGCATCAGGTTCGCCCAGGCGTCCTTGTCTTCCTTCTTCTCGGAAACCGACAAGCGCCGGCCTTCCGGTGAATTGATCATGCCCAGGCAAACCAGTGCTTCGACCGCATCATTCTCCGAGCCATCCGCACGCACCGGAACGCTCGAAACCTCGTCCGGCAAGCCCTGCAGCAGCTGCGCGGCCTGCTGCATCATCTCCTGCGCCTGCTGCAATTGTGGCAACGGCTGGTCCGGCGTCTTCATCTGCTCGACTTCGAGCAACCGGATCTGCTGCTTGCCCTTCTCGATCGTGGCCTCGAGCAGCGCCTTCTTCGGGTTCGGCGTCGGCGCGCCCTTCAGCAGCACCTCAAACTCGCCCTGCTGCTTCTCCACCGCGTCGGCTGAAGGAATCACCGTGCCTTCCGGCATGAACTGTTTGAACAGCGCCGCATTGCGTGGATCGTTCATCAGCTCGATCGCAAACTCATTGCCCGCGCCGGCGGCCGAGAATATCTCGTTCCATCGCGCCTCGCGCTCTGCCCAGGTCTCCGGGAAGTTAGCATCACCCTCCGGATAGGCCACAATGTCGCCACCCTGCAGGTCGGCAATCTTTACACTCAACCGGCCCTTGCCTGGCAAAATCGAATCCACACTCGCATCGTCCGGCTGCACGCGCGCCGCCCAGCGGATCCCCAGCTCCGTCAGCTTCGCAATGCCACCGCACAGGGATTTCCAGCTCTCGCCCAGGCGCCCCATCGCATTGCCGTTCTGCAGCCGCGATTGTCCCAGCGTCTCCGGATCGTCATTGCTCGAAGCCGACAGCGTCGGCATCGCTCCCGTCAGCAGCTCCGCCAGCTCGCCGGCGAAGTACCGGATAAAGTCCGGCAGCGACGCCTGGTGCGTCGGCATCGGGAACGCCACCATGGTCGCGTTCGCATCTTCGCCCGGCGGCAGCATAAACGGCTCAATCGTGCCCACTCGCACCGAGCTGCTGCGCATCTTGTCCACGTTCCACACATCGCTCCGCAGCCCCACCCGCGGAATCGTCTTGCGGAAAAACTCGTCGATCAGGTCAACCCAGTTATTCAGCCGCAACTGCGGGTTCACCATCGCTTCAGTCAGCGACCGCCGGTTCTGTCCGGTTCCGGAACGCGCATGCATCCCGACCAGGACCTCGTCCATGCTCTCGTTGCGCACAAACCCCAGCTGCTTGCCGGCATGCACCGCCAGGAATCCCTTCGGAAACGTCTTCCAGAACCAGCCGCGCAGCGTCTTCGGGCAGGTGTCGTCCATGTACATCTCCGGACGCATCCACGTAAACGTCACCGTCACATCGCGCAGCAGGCTGTCGCCGGTCGTGCGCTGTAGCGCCAGGTTCACCGTGCACCGAGCAATGCGATCGAGCGCAATATCCGCGAAGTTCCCGCAGCCCTCGATCTGGTCGGTGATCCAGGGCATCATGCCCTTCACAATCGCCTTATCCCACTCGTCGGAGATCTGCCGCCACGGCATCTGCCGCTGCCCCGCCGCCATGATCGGGCACTTGTCGCTCAGCTTGCCGTAGATCTTCAGCAGCGAGCGGATCCGCGGCCGCTTGGGCGCTGCGGCAGCTGGTTCGCTGTTCCCTGTTCCCTGTTCGCTCCCGCCGCCTTCCGTTTCCGGTACCACCGGCGGCGTGTCATCCTCAAATCCCCACTGCTGCGCATCGGCCCAGGGAGCCATGTAGCCCAGGGCTCGGCCGTCCGTGCAGAAGAACCGCGCAATCTCCGCGCAGCGCTCGGGATAATCATTGTCGTGCGCGATGAAGTGCTTGTACTTGTTCGCGCCGTCAGCCGCGGTGATCGATCCACCGTTCCCCGGCTGGCCTGGGAAGATCTGCGTCCGCGGAACATCACGCGTCAACGCCGATACCAGAATGTCGTTATGAGCCCCGATCACGCTCGTCGGGTAATGCCCCTTTACAACGGCCGATCCATACGGCCCGAACTTCGACTTCGAATCCGATCCGTCGATCTCCCAGCCGTAGTTGTCCGCCGGCTTCAGGTTATGGAAGCCGCGGTCCATCATCTCCTGGCGCCAGGCGTTCTGCACCTCCAGCCGGCGCGCGGTCGGCTGGCACAGCGCCACCTGCTCAACCATCGCGTTCACCGCGTTGGTCTGCTCAAGCGTCAGCGTGTCTTCGTCATCATCGCCGGTGATGTCCTTCAGGAACGGCAACCATTCCTTCTGGTCCGACACCGGGAACGCCGCAAACGTGCCCAGCGGCATCGACGCAGGATCGAACTCCTCCTGGGGCTCCGTTGTCTCGTTTTCGTCTTCAGTCACCGGCGGATCGAGCAGCTCTTCGGCCATTACTTCTTCATCGCCTTCAATCCCTCGGCCGAGATTGCCCGTTTGCGCTCCAGCGGATTATCCGAGTGCTCGGCTGACTTCAACCGCGAAGCCGGGATCGTCTGATCGGTCGGGATGTGCAGCATGTGGTGTAGCGCACCCTTCTTCACGTTGAACTCACCCTCTTCGCCCAGGTCAACCTTCTTCGTTCCGTACATCAGCGGCTCCTTCTGATCGCAAACAGCAGCCACACCACGCTCATCCCGAAACCAGTTCCCACCAGGAACGCGCTGATCGGGTCGCTCACGCGGCTTTCTCCGCCGGCGCACACTCGCCACAGATCGGCCGCACTGAGCTGTTATCCGGCTGGCCATGCTTGTCGTTCTTACGCAAGCGGTGCATCGCCGGCTGCAGGCACGCCGCGCAACTCCGCGGCGTCCGCTCCCGGTAGTAATCGCGATCGACAAACAGCCGCGGGCTACTCAAACTCAGCCCCTTCCATGGCGCCGTCATCCTCGGCAGGAGCGCCTTCGCTGGCCAGCGCTTTGCCGCGATCGCTCGCCTCGTCAGCGCTGCCATGGTCGCTCTCGGTCGCATGTCCGTCTTCATGCTCCGAATGCACATGGTGCTTGCCGGCAGCGTGGTCGTGAGTGATGTGCACCACGTTCGCCGGGCCATGCGCCGCCACGGTCTCCTCGGGCGATTCCTCGCCCATGCCCTCGTCAGCGCCGCCGCCCTGGCCGGGCATCTTCAGCGGGTCTTTCTTCATCCCGCCACCACCGCCGCCCATCGGCGGAAGCTTGCGCTCATGCGAAAGCATCGCCTGGCGCCCGCTGAACATCTTGCCATCGCGCGCAGTCGCCATTAGCTGGCCGACCCTTCATCGGCCGAGGCCTGTATCTGCTCGACCACGGCGACCATGCCCTCTTCCGCCTTCGGCGAGCTCGGGGTAGGTGCGACGCCATTGGTCGGATAGTCCGTGCCGTCGCCCGCCTTGGTCCAGTCGCCGGCATCCTTATCGTCGCCGCCCGACTTCGTCTCGGCCGCTGCAACAGGCGGAAGGTGGTCCACTCTGCCCTGCAGCTCGTCGACCTTGGTCTGCAACGCGCCTACAGTCTCCAGCTGCGAAGCAATCACGGTCTGAGCCGCGATCGCCGCGCCCAGCTGCGACGCATCGATGTGGCCACCCTTATACAGGTCCGCAATCGCATCCACCGTCAGCGTCTCCAGGTAGTCGGACGTATAGGGCTGCGGTTCCTCTGCCGGCTCAGGCTCAACCGCCGTCAATCGTGCTTCGAGCTCGGCCACCTTGGCGGTCAGCTTTTCAATCTCTTCGTCATAACGCATCGTTTTTCTCCTGTTGTGTTGCTTCTGGTTCCACTTCCAAACTCATCGTCGACAGCTCATCCTGGAACGCCACCGGCCCACCGAAATCCGGGACCACTCTCGGCTTCGCCGCCGCGGCCTTCGCCAGCTTCTCGCGCATCGCATCCGTCTCAGCCACAGCCAGGCGGACACGCAGGTCCTGGATCACCGCCTGCAGATCCTTGATCCGCTCTGCCAGATCCTGACGCTGCTGCAGCCGCAACATCGCCTCGCGCTGCACTTCGAGGTTCCACAACTCTCGATTTCTCAAGAGCTCGTCCTCGATTGCCTGCAGCTGCCGAGACCGAACTAAAATATCGAGCGCCGACCGAA
>Ga0302314_10007460_pt1 | contig 19657 bp, 17 predicted proteins | sample III_Palsa_N2_3_FD_200533 | JGI IMG/M metagenome (GOLD analysis project Ga0302314, IMG submission 200533) | Peat permafrost microbial communities from Stordalen Mire near Abisko, Sweden - III_Palsa_N2_3 | ecosystem: Environmental > Terrestrial > Soil > Palsa > Peat permafrost | place: Sweden...
CCCCTTGCCGTATCTTCTCAAAGACTCGCGGCACGGCAATAAAGCACTCCGGCTTCACGCTCTTCATCGCCGCCGCCATATCTTCCAGCTTCGGCAGATACGCAATCACCGCGTCACTCGCATAGATCGCATAATCCAGATGCCGGGCCAGCGCATGACTCAGCGGCAGAAACGAAATCGACTTGTACCCCGGCTGAATCCGCAGCCCATCGGTCGAGTGCCGCAGGTTCTCCGCAAGATTGCTATGCGTCAGCATTACGCCCTTCGGATCGCCCGTCGTCCCTGACGTATAAACGATCGTCGCCAGCTCTTCCGGCTTCGTCTCTTTCACCAACGCGTCAAAGGCAGCATCCGCCGCTTCCAAACCCGGCGCAGCCTGCATCACTTCAGTAAGCTTGTCCGCTCCCGCAAACTCGCCTTCATCAAACGCCGCCACATGCTCCAGCGTCGGAATCTCACCCGCAGCCACCAGCTTGTCGTACTGCTGCTTGCCCGAAAGAAAGATCGCCCGCGAGCCCGAATCACGCAGGATGAAGCCCATCTGCTCCGGCGTCAGCGTCTGATACAGCGGCACATCCACCGCTCCAATCGCCAGCACGGCAAAGTCGACCACCGCCCACTCCCACCGGTTTTCGCTCACCAAAGCCACGCGGTCCCCGCGCTTGATCCCCCAGCGCTGCAGCAGCTGCACCACCGCACGCACGCGGCCATAAAACTCTTTCGACGAGATATCTTTCCAGCCGCCGCCAACCTGCTGCATGGCCACAGTCGCATCGCCACGGCTGCTCATCTTCTCGAACACGCTATTTACAGTCTTCAAATCAAGCATCCACTGTTCTCCTGTTACGCAACCCAGCCATGCTATCGCGCAACCCCATTGGATGCACAGTACATGCTTTAAAGCCGTGGGCCAATGCCCAAGCTTTGAAAGGCCGGTTTGATGGTTCTGGGCCTGAAGGGATGGGCTATAGTTCTTGCTTTGAAAGGGATGGGCTTCAGCCCATCCGTAGATGCGAGAACAAAATCGCGGCTTTAGCCGCTGAGGGAATGCCCAGGCAACTTACAATCCCCCGGCCCCGGTCGCAGACTTCGCACTCGGCGTCGTCTTCGGAAAATACCCCAGCCTCGTCCTCACCTGCAACCCGTGATATCCCTTCGCTTTGGCCTCTACATGTATCTGCCGATACCCACCCAACGTCGGTGACTTCGTCGATCGGTACTCAATCGTGTATTGCGTCCGGATATCCTGCGCAACCTCATGTGCAATCCCATCCACATCCTTCAGCGACTTCGGAAAGTAAGCCATCCCGCCCGTCTGGTCGCTCAACTCCTGCAACACTTCCTTGGCATGGTGAGCTTCACTCCGGCTCACATCATCGCCAAACAGCAACCCAATGCAATAGATCGCCGGCCCATCCATGTCCTGCACTCGCCGTATGGTCGACTCCAGAGACGCGGCCGACGCATTGTCCTCGCCATCCGTAATGATCAACAACACCTGCTTGGACTGCTTCGCATTCTTGGTTAAATAATCCGCCGAAGCAATCACCGCGTCATAAAGCGCTGTCCCACCGCTCGACTTGATATACGAAAGTCCCTGCTGCAGCTTCGCAATATTGTTCGTAAAGTCCTGGTCGATATAAGCCTCCGAGCTGAAGTCCACCAGGAACGCCTCATCCTCCGGGTTCGACAACTTCACCAGGTCCAGCGAAGACGCATCCACCGCCGGCCGCTTGTCGTACATCGACCCCGAGCTATCGATCAAAATCCCAATCGACACCGGAATATCCTCATGCTTGAAACCCACCATCGTCTGCGGTACGCCATCTTCATAAATCTTGAACGCATCCTGCGGCAGCGAGTCCACCTCACGCCCCGAGCTATCAATCACCGACGCATTCAGCCGAACCTCATAAGCATTCGCCTGCAGCGTGTAATGCCCATCCTGCTTCGTCACCTGCCCCTGCGCATCCTGCGGCGAAGCAGCCTGTCCAGCCTGCGAACCTCCCGCCGGAAGCTGCTTCACCTCCGGCGCTGCCACCGGATCAGAGTCGGTCCCAAGCGACGGAGCCGCCGTCGTCTGCGCTCCGGCATACCCACCCCAAACGCCGCCCAGTCCCACTACAACGGCCAACAATCCTGCAATCCTGCAACTACGGCGCATAACACCCCTCATCCTTCATTCAACCACTCACACCGTTTAGACAGCCCAGTCGTCCTTCCAATTTACGCCACGCTTCACAAGGCTGCGGCTCCTGCTCTTTCGCCAAAGCTCAGCCCTGCCTCTCTATGATGTCGCACCTCTGCTTCGCGGCTACCCAAGTCAAATCCCACAGACCTCAACGCCAACACCCTAAAGCCCTAGCCCCCATCTCTACTCCCTGTTCCCTACTCACTACTCCCTGCTTTATTGACCCCACCCCACCCGTGTGCTCTAATTCGCCGTCTCCTCGTCGCGACTTTTCGTCGTTCCGAGCCAGCAGGCCGTGTTCGTTTCGACCACTTTGACTCGTGTTTAAGGAGGAACTCCCTTCATGCACTTCGTCTCACTCGCAGCAGCGGTTTTCAGCTTCCAAGACCTCACCACAGCCACCCCCGCAACCGCTCCCTCAAGCGACACCCTCTGGCTCTGGATCGCCATGGGCGTCGGCGTCCTTGCTCTCTTTGCCGCCTTCGCTCTCGCCAAAATGGTCCTCGCCGCCGACAACGGCACTGCAGAGATGCAGGCCATCTCCAACGCCATCCGCGAAGGCGCAGAAGCCTTCCTCTCGCGCCAGTACCGCACCATCGGCATCCTCGCCGTGGTCATCGCCATCATCGTCTTCTGCGGCTACAACTTCTCACCCCGCACCCACGACGTCGCCATCAAAACCGTCATCGCCTTCCTCGTCGGAGCCACCTGCTCCGGCCTCGCCGGCTTCACCGGCATGTACGTCTCCATCCGCGCCAACATCCGCACCGCCGCTGCAGCTCGCAACTCCCTCAACGGCGCTCTCCAGGCAGCCCTTCGCGGCGGAGCCGTCACCGGCCTCGTCGTCGTCGCGCTCTCCCTGCTCGGTGTAGGCGCTCTCTTCTTCTTCTTCGGAGGCCTCGACCACCCCCAGCAAGTCCCCTACCAGCTCGTAGGCTTCGGCTTCGGAGCCTCCCTCGTCGCCCTCTTCGCCCAACTCGGCGGCGGCATCTACACCAAGGCCGCCGACGTAGGCGCCGATCTCGTCGGCAAAGTCGAAGCCGGCATCCCTGAAGACGATCCCCGCAACCCCGCCGTCATCGCCGATCTCGTCGGCGACAATGTAGGCGACTGCGCTGGCCGCGGAGCCGACATCTTCGAGTCCACCGCCGCCGAAAACGTAGGCGCCATGATCCTCGGCGCCGCCCTTTACCCCGTCTTCGGCATCAAGGGAATCCTCTTCCCTCTCATCGTCCACGCCATTAACCTCATCGCCTCCATCATCGGCGTCGCCATCGTCAAAACCAACGACAGCGAAGATCCCATGTCCGCTCTCAACCGCGGCTTCTACGTCACCTCCGCGCTCGCCCTCTGCGGCTTCGCCTTCGCGGTCTACCACATGCTCAACGGCGTCAACGTTCACCCTGAATGGCTGCTTGCCTGCGGTATCACCGGCATGGTCACCGCGTTCCTCTTCGTCTGGATCACGCAGTACTACACCGAAAGCAAGTACCGCCCCGTCCAGTCCATCGCGGAAGCCTCCCTCACCGGCCCTGCCACCAACATCATCAGCGGCCTCGCCGTAGGCATGGAAACCCCGGCACTCCCAGTCATCGTCATCTCCGCCGCGCTTCTGCTCAGCTACTACTTCGGCGTCCGAGGCCTCGCAGACGTCCACATCGCCGGCATCGCCACCTACGCCAAAGGCATCTACGGCACTGCCATCGCCACCATGGGCATGCTCTCCTGCGCGGCCTACATCCTCGCCATGGACACCTTCGGCCCCATCACCGACAACGCCGGCGGCATCATCGAGATGTCCAACCAGCCCGACTCCGTCCGCGACAAAACCGACAAACTCGACTCCGCCGGCAACACCACCAAGGCCCTCACCAAGGGCTACGCCATCGGTTCCGCCTCGCTCGCCGCGTTCCTGCTCTTCTCCGCCTACCTCGAAGAGATCAAGACCATCGTCATCGGCAGAGTCCACGACGCCCAGGCCCTTGGCATCCCGGCCTTCATTCCACCCGGCTGGTCGTTCACTAACATCAACCTCGCAGAGATCCCCGTCTTCGTCGGCGCGCTCCTCGGCGCGATGCTCACCTACCTCTTCAGCTCCCTCGCCATCAAGGCCGTAGGCCGCACCGCGCAAATGGTCGTAAAAGACGTCCGCGACCAGTTCCGCGAAAACCCCGGCATCATGGAAGGCACCAGCAAGCCCGACTACGCCCGCTGCGTCTCCATCGTCACCGGCGCCGCCCTCAAAGAGATGGTGCTCCCCGGCCTGCTCGCAGTCGGTTTACCGGTAGCCGTAGGCCTCATCTTCCGTCACCTCAGTGCCAGCTACGGCAGCGGTTCTGAAGGCTTGCTCCCCGGCGCCTACTCCACCGTCCCCACCATCAACGGAACCCCCATCAACCTCGCCGGAGCCTCCGCCGTAGCGGGCCTGCTCATGGTCGGCACCATCTCCGGAATCCTCCTAGCCATGCTGATGAACAACGGCGGCGGCGCCTGGGACAACGCCAAAAAGTGGATCGAAACCGGCCAGTACGGCGGCAAAAAGTCCGACGCCCACAAAGCCGCCGTAGTAGGCGACACCGTAGGCGACCCCTTCAAAGACACCGCAGGCCCCAGCCTCCACGTCCTCATCAAGCTGCTGGCCACGATCACGCTAGTCCTGGCCCCACTCTTCCTCTAACATCACCAATAAATCCGCAGCCCATCCGTGCCACAAACGCACGGGTGGGCTGTTTTCCTTTGCGAAACTTAGCTCCCTCCGCGACCTTTGCGTTCAAAGCCTTTGCTCTTCCCCGACCGCGGCACGAATCCTTGCCCAAAGTACAATAGACCTATGGCACGTTTGTACCCCTTCCGCGCACTCCGCTACGATCCCACCCGCGTCAACATGACCGACGTCGTCACCCAGCCTTACGACAAGATCTCTCCCGCCATGCAGGAGCAGTACTACGAGGCCAGCCCCTACAACCTCATCCGCGTCATCCTCGGCAAACACAAGCCCAAGGACACCGACGCCGAGAACGTCTACACCCGCGCCGCTGCCACTCTCAAAGACTGGCGCGCCGAAGGCATCCTCAAAGAGGAAGAAGAGCCAGCCCTCTACGGCTACTCCCAGACCTACAAGGTTCCCGGCAGCGCTGCGGCCGATGGATCAGCCGAAGTCCGCGAGCGTCGCGGCTTCATCGCCCTCGGCCATCTCTACGACTACGCCGACCAGGTCGTCTACCGCCACGAGCAAACCTTCCCCAAGCACAAGTCTGACCGCCTCGCTCTCTTCAAGGCCACCCGCGCCTACTGCGAGCAGATCTACATGCTCTACTCCGACCCCACCTTCACGGCCGAGCACATCATCTTCGACGCAAACAGCACGCCCGACCTCGAAATCACCGATGAGTACGATGTCCTCCACCGCGTCTGGAAGCTCACCAACCCCGAGCTCATCCAGAAGGTCCTCGATACGATGTCCGACAAGAAACTCATCATCGCCGACGGTCACCATCGCTACGAAACCTCCACTGCCTACATGCACGAGCGCGCCACCGAGCTAGGCCTCGACACCAAAACCCTCAACACCGCCGACACCTCCTCCAGCGCCACCGCAGTCGCTGCTCCCGTAGCCACCGCCACGCTGCCCGTGCCGGAGTTCCCCGAAGCCGCCATGATGATGACCTTCGTCAACATGGACGCACCCGGCATCACCATCCTGCCCACGCACCGCGTAGCCTTCGGCCTCATCGGCTTCCACGGCCGCGAGTTCGTCACCAAGGCCGAGCAGTACTTCCACATCGAAGAGATCCCCAACACCCCCGACGGCCACTTCCCCGGCCACACCAAGCTCCTCAAGCGCCTGCACGACACACACGGCGTAGCCTTCATCGCCGCCACCCGCGACGGAGACTTCCTTCTCACACCCAAGCCCGAAGCCATCGCCCCGCTCCTCGCCGATCTCTCCCCAGCCAAAGCCTCACTCGACGTCACCCAGCTTCACAAGGTGATCCTCGAAAAGCTCCTCGGTCTCAGCGAAGAAACCGTCCGCGCCGGCGGCCACATCCGCTACCTCCGCGAAGCAGACGACGCTCTCGCCCAGGTCGGCAGCGGCAACGCCGACGTGGCATTCCTGATCAAGCCCGTAACCCTCGATCAGATGAAAGAAATCTCCCTCAACCTCGAAGTCATGCCCCAAAAGTCCACCGACTTCTACCCCAAGCTCCTAAGCGGCCTAGCCATGTACACCCTCGACTAAGCCATACGTTCTGGAGTTGTCATTCCGCAGCACAGCGGAGGAATCTGCTTCTAGCTCGTAGCCGCACAATCTGGGTGCCCCATGTACGCGACGGTCTCATCGTCGCGTACGTGGGCATCGCGCGCTTAGCGCGACCGCTCTCCCTCAAACTTGCAAGCTTCACCGCGAAATCCCTTCCAACGGCGAGCTAGCCGTCGCATAAAGCTTCTTCCCCATCCTGCCAGCCAGAAATGCCTCCCGCCCAGCCTCAACACCCTTCTTCATCGCCGACGACATCAAAACAGGATTCCGGGAAGCCGCCATCGCCGTATTCAGCAGCACTCCGTCGAACCCCATCTCCATCGCCAAAGCCGCATCACTCGCCGTCCCCAACCCCGCATCCACAATCAGCGGAAAGTCGGGGATCAGCTCCCGCATCATCCGCAGCGTGTAGGTATTCGCAATCCCCAAACCCGTCCCAATCGGAGCCCCCAGCGGCATCACCGCCGCTGCTCCCACATCGATCAGCCGTTTCGCAAACACAATGTCATCCGTCGTATACGGCAACACCGTAAAGCCTTCCTTCACCAGCACGCGCGTGGCTTCAACCGTTGCCTGAACATCAGGATACAGCGTCGCCGTATCGCCGATCACCTCAATCTTCACCCAGTCCGAAAGCCCCACCTCGCGCCCCAGCCGTGCAGCACGAATCGCTTCCTCCGCCGTAAAACACCCTGCCGTATTCGGCAGCAAAAAGTACTTCTTCGGATCGATAAAATCCAGCAGCGACTCCTTCGAGCGGTCCAGCTCCACCCGCCTCACCGCAACCGTCACCATCTCTGCACCCGAGGCCTCAATCGCAGCCTTGGTCTCCGCGCCATCCTTGTACTTCCCTGTCCCAACAATCAGCCGCGACTTGAAAGTCCGTCCCGCAATCACCAACTCATCCATGCCTTAATCCTACCCCTTTACCGCGCTCTACTTCGCGTTCCAGAAACCGCACTTGTGGTTCTCATACACCGCATTGCTCGGAGCGATGCTCACACCATCCGCACCCAACCGCATCACCATTTTCCCCTGCCCATACAACGGCCAGCCATCATTCTTCCCGCGATTGAACCCCACCCAAAGCTTGATCATCTTGTCCCCCAGCCGCCGCTGCACCTCACTCAGCGGCCCTTCCGCCGATTGATAGTTGTACAGATACTGCAGCTCCGAAGTATGGAACGCCCCCGGGCTATACCCCGCAGGCCGAGGAATCGGTGGCCCCAGCGACTTGAACGGAGGCACCGTCCTGTCCGCAAACTCATACACACTCACCCGCGTAGACTTCGCCAGCACACTCGCACTCTCAAGCGCCGGGCAGATAAAGATTTCATCCCCCAACTCCGCCCCCAACACATACTCGCGGTGCGCATAATCCGTCTCCGGATAAAGCTCCGCCACCTTCGCCGCCCGTCCCTGAAAATCACCCGCCAACTGCTTCTGATATCCCTCTTCGCTCAGCGGATAAAGCCCATGCTGAAACGGCCAAAGCTCATCCTCCGCAAACCCGATCAACACCGGAACTTTATTGATCTTCCCCGCAGCAACCGCCTCCCCCACCCCAATCGGCAACAGCGGCCCTCCGTAAGGAGCAGCCCCCTTCGCCGTCGGCTCCTGGCTCCACGCCGCCAAAATCTCATCCGCCGTCTTCGCCTTCAGACAAGCCTCCGCATCCTTCCCATCGCACCCCAGCTTCTTCGCAAACGCCTCCCCCGTAGCTTCAGCCTGCGCCATAGAATCTCCGGTCTCGCAAGATCCACTCTGCACAATCGCCTGCCGAAACAGCCCAGCAGCAGCCGGCGAAGCCACTAGCGCGCACGTATCTCCCGCACCCGCCGACTGCCCCGACACCGTCACATCCATCGCGTCTCCACCAAACGCCCCAACGTTCCGCGCCACCCACTTCAACGCAGCCAACTGGTCCTGCAACAGAAACGTCCCCGCATTCTCGCCCATACTCGGCAACGCCAGCAGTCCAAACGCATTCAGCCGATACGCCGGCACCACCACCACCGCATGTCCCACCTCGGCCATCCGCACGCCGTCATAGATATTCGGAGACCCCCAAATGTTCCCACCGCCATGGAGGAACACCATCACCGGCAGCTTCTCCCCAGCCTTCACCCCGCTCGGCCGATACACATCCAGATAAAGGCAGTCCTCACTCAAGCTCTTCAGCCCATCGCCGCTCAGCGGAGCCGCACACGGCTGCGCCAGATGCGTCGCGTCTCTCATCCCAGCCCACGCTTCCACCTGCTCCGGAGCCTTCCACCGCAACGCCCCCACCGGAGGAGCTGCAAACGGCACGCCCAGAAACGCCTGCGTCGCAAACCCCTCAACGCCCCGCACCTCACCGCTATCGAGCCTCACCACCGGCCCACTTTGTGCCGCTGCAGAAACAGCCAACGCCAGCACCGCCGCACCTAACCCACCCGTATGGAATCGCATAAGCCATCCTAAACGCATCCTGTGTACCCACCCGATCAATACCGGCAGCCCCTAAAACTGTCAGGCAGCCTTTATGCTGTACCTCGCATCACAATTTTCTACAGCAAAACTCAGGCTGGCTTTGGAGCAGGATAGCCACCTTGTTCTCCAGGAACGACCAGCCCCGTAAGGAACGCATGCCCGCAACAATCCTGCTTATCGACGACAACGCTGTCCAGGCAGCAACCCGTCAAACCATCCTCAAGCGAGCTGGTTACTTCGTCATCGCTGTCCTGAACCCCGAACGCGCTCTTGAGCAATTCCGCAGCAACGAGTTCCCCGCACCCATCGACCTCATCCTCACCGACCACGTCATGCCCGGCATGAACGGCACCGAGTTCGTCCGCGAAGTACGCCAGTTTGCCCCAACCGTACCCGTCCTCGTCATCAGCGGTCTCGCTGAAGCCGAAGACGAATATGCCGGTCTCAACATCCACTTCCGCCTCAAGCCCCTGCTCCCCGACAACCTCCTCGCCAGCGTCCACCGCCTCGTCACCGGCACCGAGTAGCCTTAGCTATTAGCCAGACAAACCGCAGAAACACCAGCAAGCTGTTGCTTTACTCCGCGAAACTCCGCTCTTCTCCGTTGCGCCCTTTGCGTTCCAGGCTTTCGCTCTTGTGTCATTCCCTCCACAAACCCTCCATTGAACGGTACTCGCCTGCCTTGGCGAGAAAGTTTGAGAGAATAGGAGACTGAAGGACGCAGACGCCAAAATGCCACATCCCATGCCGTCATTCGGCGAGCTCTCGCTCTACATTGCTCTCATCCTGTGCGTGTACACGCTGCTCTCGGGCAGCTTTGCGCTTTGGGCCATCTCCACCGGCCGGCAGCTTGCCATCTCCGCCGAGCACCTCCGCGAGACCTCGCGCCGCGCCGGCCTCGCCAGCTTCCTCTGCGTCTCCTGTGCGGCCTTCGCGCTCACCTACGCCTCCTTCACCAACGACTACTCCGTCGACTACATCCTCCACCACACCAACCGCGCCCTGCCCTGGTACTACAAGTTCTCCGCGCTCTGGTCTGGTCAGGAAGGCTCGCTGCTCCTTTGGGCATGGCTGCTCGCCGCCTATGGCTTCGTTCTCCGCCTGCGCCACAAAGTCGATATCACCCTCAGCGCCTACGCCTCGACTATTCTTTCCGCAGTTCAGGTCTTCTTCCTTCTGCTTCTCGTCGTAGCGGCCCCGCCGTTCTCGCTCGTTCCCGGCGGCATCGCTCCCAAAGACGGCTTCGGTCTCAACCCGCTCCTCCAATACCCCGAGATGGTCATCCACCCGCCGATGCTCTACCTCGGCTACGTTGGTTTCTCCGTCCCATTCGCCTTCGCTCTCGGCGCTCTCATGATGCGTTACCCCGGCGAAAAGTGGATTCACATCACCCGCCGCTGGACCATGGTCACCTGGCTCTTCCTCACCTGCGGCATCTGCCTCGGCATGCACTGGGCCTACGCCGTTCTCGGTTGGGGCGGCTACTGGGGATGGGACCCCGTGGAGAACGCCAGCTTCCTCCCTTGGCTCACCGGCACGGCCTTCCTGCACTCGGTCATGATGCAGGAGAAGCGCGGCATGATGAAGGGCTGGAACGTCTGGCTCATCTTCTCCACCTTCATGCTCTCGATCCTCGGAACGCTGCTCACCCGTTCCGGCATCGTCAGCTCCGTCCACGCCTTCGCGCAAAGCTCCATCGGCACCTGGTTCACGACGTTCCTCGTCATCACCGCGCTCGTCTGCCTCTTCACCTTCTTCTACCAGCGCGACCACCTCAAGGCAGAAAACCGCCTCGAGTCCCTTGTCTCCCGCGAGTCCAGCTTCCTCTTCAACAACCTCATCCTCCTGCTCGCCTGCTTCACTGTCCTTTGGGGCACGCTGTTCCCCGTTCTGTCGGAGTTCGTTCAAGGCTCCAAAGTCACCATGGGCCCGCCGTTCTTCAACCGCGTAGCTGTCCCCGTCGGTCTCGCCCTGATCTTCCTCACCGGCATCGGCCCGCTGCTGCCGTGGCGTTCCACGTCTCTCCGAGCCATCCGCCGCAACTTCATACTCCCCTGCATCGCAATCGTAGGAACCGCACTCATCCTCATCGCCTGCGGCGTCCGCCCCTGGAAAGACGACGACGCCACGGCCACCATCTACGCTCTCGTTTGCTTCTCGCTCAGCGCCGGCGTCATCACCTCCATCACCTCCGAGTTCCTACGCGGAGCCGGAGTAGTCCGCACCCAGACCGGCAAAAACCTCTTCACCTCCATGTTCACGCTCGTCCGCCGCAACACCCGTCGTTACGGGGGATACTTCATCCACTTCGGCGTCATCGTCATGTTCATCGGACTCTCCGGCTCTGCCTTCAACCAGTCCAAAGAACTCGAAATGGGTCTCGGCGACTCCATCCAGCTCAACGGCTACAAGCTCATCTGCCAGAGCTACACGCAGGACTCCAACCCCAACTACGACACCGACTACGCCCTCCTCGACGTCTACCACGGCAACAAGAAGATCACGCAGCTCGCACCCGAGCGCCGTTTCTACAACGCCAGTCAGCAGACCGACACCGTCGTCGCCATCCACTCCACGCTCGCCCGCGACATCTACGTCGTCTTCGAAGGCCGCAACCCCGAAACCGACCGCCCCATCATCAAGGTCTACCTGAACCCGCTCGTCAACTGGATATGGATCGGCGTAGGCGTCATCATCTTCGGCACCTTCATCGCCCTCGTCCCTCCGTTCAAGCCAACAAACCGACGCCCAGAAAACCCGCAACCCGAAACTCGCGACTCGCAACCCATATCCAAACTTCCTACCCCTGTCCTTGCCACAGCCGCAAGTTCCGGAGCGCCTCATGCTTAAACGCTCCCTCCAAATCTTCTTCGTCTGCTTCGCCGCCTTCACCATGATGGCTGCCGACAACTCCACCACGCGCCTCGACCACATCGGTCACAAGCTCGTCTGCCAGTGCGGCTGCGGCCAGATCCTCATGGAGTGCAACCACGTCGGCTGCCCCGTCTCCGGCCCCATGATCGACACGCTCCGCACCCAGCTAGCCGCAGGCCAGAGCGAAGGCGCCATCCTCGACTCCTTCATCGCCAAGTACGGCCCCATCGTCCTCGCCGCTCCCATCCGCGGCGGCTTCGATAACGTCGCCTGGATCGTCCCTTACGCCAGCTTCCTGCTCGGCACCCTCGGCGTAGCGTTCCTCATCCGTTTCTGGCACCGCCGCTACAATCGTCTCAACCCGGCCTCCGCACTTCCCATACCACCAGCCACCCCAAACCCCATGCGAGACCGCATCCGCCGGGACACCGATTACCTCGACTAAACAAATCTCCACTCTCTCGAATCTCCAACTAAACTGTTCGCTGTTAACTGTTCGCTGTTAGCTGCTTCTCTGCCTTATGACCCGTCTCGATCTCCTCAAGATTCTCGTCGGCCAGGCTCGCACCAACGGCTTCGAGTTCCGCCGCTGGTACACCGCTCGCCTCGGCGTTCCATGGATCAGCGCAGACGCCGCTCTCGCGCTCCTGGACTCGCAACGCCGCTACTACGCTCTTCTCTTCTCGCATGAGTTCGCCAGCACCTTCTGGAAGCCCGGCGCGGACATCACCTTCCAGGTTCCCACCCAGACCTTCGACCGCGTCATGCCCGACGGCTCCATCGCCACCGTCACCCGCAAGGGCTTCACCCGCCGTTCCAGCCGCCCCGACGCCTGGCGCTACCACCTCCGCGAGATGTCCGTCGCCGACGACCCCCTCCGCTACATGCGCAAGTACCTGGCCGTAGACGAAGACCTCGAAGACGACCCCACCGAAGCCGAAACCGCCAGTCCCACGCCCGATCAACCCATCACTCCCAAAGCAAAGTCCGTCGCAAAGAAGAAACCTACAACCCCAGCCAAACGCGAACCCAGACCCCTACCCGAAGGCCTACCCGCCTTCCTTCGCCGCCCTTACCGCTAACACACCACGGTTAGGAACGCGCTACGCTCAGGCCGCGCATCACTTTAAAGAATTGTCACCCTGAGCGTAGCGAAGGACCTGCTTTTCGCTCGTAGCCGCACAATGCGAGTGCCCCATCCTCGCCGCGCCCAAACTCTCAAGAAAACACCACAAACCCCAAATCGCGGCAGGCCGGGGTCCCAAACGGACGTTCTTTGTCCGTTGGGGTGGAGCGTGGGCTATCGGGCAAAGCCCGACCGCTCTCCTCAACCCAGCGCAACCAACCAACCCCAACCACACTACGGCAGCAACGAGTCCCCATCACTCCCCGTCATCTCTTTCAACGCCTTCTCCGCATCCTTCCGCGGCTTCGGCAAAGGATCAAGCTCCAGCGTCCGCTTGTACTCCTTCACGGCCTCATCCAGCTTGCCCATCTTGCGCGCCGCTTCAGCCACCGTAAAGTGCGCCTCCGGGTCATTATCCGAGATCGACACCGCATCCTTACCCCGCAGATACGCTGCCCTGAAGTTGTTGTCGTTCATATAAAACTTCGCCACCTGGATGTCGTCCGCCTCGCGCTCATCCGGAGTCTGCCTCGCCACCGGCGGCAGCTTCTTGCGTCCCCGCTTCGGCGCAGGCGTGTCATCAGCCTTATAGGGATTCGGCGCGCTATTATCGTCATCCCCCGCCCCACTGGAACTGGAGCTGGAACTAGAGCTGCTGGAGCTGGAACTGGAACTCCCCGAGCTGCCCGCATCATGAAACCCACTCGCATCCGAAGGCTGTCCACTGGGATCAGGCGCGTTCCCATTCGCTGGCGCTGGCGCACTCGGCTGCGGAGTATCCGGAGCCCCACCTGACTCACTGGTATCCCCACCCGGAACCTCCGGCGTATTCGCGTCGCCAGGAAACGGAAACTTCTGCGTCGCGCTTGCAGGCGGCGCACTCGGAGCAACCGTTGCAGGCCCAAGCGCAGGAGCCGGCAACACCGGATCAGCCGCTGGCGCACACGTCGTGCTCGACGTCGTCGTGGAGTTGCTCTTCGACCCCGAGTACGTGCACCCCGAGCCCTGGCCCTCCGGAGCCGTCTTGATCGGATGCAACGGCGTAGGTGCCGCCGCATCCTGCGCCCACACGGCTCCTGCGGTTGTCATCAGCGCACTCAACGTCGCCACTACGAACTTCCCAGCTATCCTTCGCCCCATATCTCCATTAGACGACATTCCCGCCCTCTCGATAACCCCCGTCACAAATTTGTCCTCTCGACCGGAGGCGGCGCACTTTGCCCCCGTAGTGGAGAGACCTGCTTCCTAAACCACCGCAAAACTTTTGCTATACTCCGCCCATGCCTCCCCGTTCCAATAAGACCGCCAAGCGCGCCACCCCGCCTCGTCTCATGATCCGCTCTTCAGACATCCACGCCGCCGGCTGCGTCACCCTCGACCCCGTCCGCAAAGGCCAGCGCATCCTCGAGTACAACGGCCCTCGCCTCTCCAAAGGCCTCGCCGACATCCGTTACGCCGACCGCATCGTCACCTATCTCTTCGGCTTCGGAGAAAAGGGTGAAGTCATCGACGGCTTCGGCACCGGCATGTTCCTTAACCACTCCTGCAACTACAACTGCGAGACCGAAGACCGCGAAGGCCGCGTCTTCGTCACCGCCACTCGCAACATCGCCGCCGGCGAAGAGCTCGTCTACGAGTACAACCTCTACGACTCCGACCTAACCGACGTAGCCGACTGCTACTGCGGCGCCAAGCAATGCCGCGGCACCATGTACTCCGACCTCGAACTAAAACGCCGCGAACGAGCCTTCGCCCGCCAGAAAGCTTCAGCCTCTAAGTAAGCCAGAGCTTTAGGGAGTGCCCTCCTATCCGGCGGCACTCCCTCCTGGTGCGAATCGATTCTTCGGGGAATGAATCAGTTTCCGAATTACCGACAAACTAGCGGTAACTGACGCAGAGCGCGTTTATGGTTACTTATCTGTATTGAAAACTATCGCTCTTTGAACGATGGGATCTTGCTTTCAGTTAAGCTCTCAGCTAGATGTGACCGCCCATCACATCATACGAAGACGCGAATCTTTCCCGTTTCTTGCGCTTTCCGGACTTGTCTGCGGGTCTGCTCGTCCAGAGCTTCCTCAAGCACCAGGGATTCGAGAATTAGCTTTTGCTCTCCGTAGAGCAAACATCCAGTTCGGGTTGCGTCATAACGATACTTTCCCAGGGTGATTTGAAACGTTATCCCCGGGATGCTAAGCGCGTAGACGCGCCCGACCATCCCTTTTGCTCTGAGGTACACGGAGTGCGATGTTTGAGTGAGGGGTAAAGTATTCCGGACGATAACATGCACGGAAACGTCCGGCGGCGGAGGTCCGCCTAGGAGGTATTCACGAATCGACCCTTCGTAAGGACCAAGGCGGATCGGGGACTCACGCTCATGAATGAAGATAGACCGCCAAAGCATTGACAAGGCGAAGTAGACCAGCTGCTGATGCGGAACGCCTGTTTTGGTTGCGTCGTAATATCGCGTCCGGCCATCGCTCTTCTGAAGCCCGTCGCGGATCATGTCCATCAACGGAAAGCTCCCGTCGGGTTTGAGGCTGATTTTCGCAACGTATCTCTCGCCAAGCGCGTTGAACCGCTGGTTCTCGCACTCGCGGCAAAGCAGATGACGCCAATTTTGTCGCTGTGTCTGTTCAACGCCGTCATGGGTAATGTGAATCGGGTTCTTATTAATTGCGTTGTTCTCGTCCCGAAGTGCCTTGTAGACGAAGCGGGGAAATTCCAAATGGGACCGGCAGAGGAGGATGTTCTCGGTACGACACAAGGGGCAGGTTCCGACGACTGGCATGCTTATTCTCCAAGATCAACCCTATTACGCGTGTCAACCGGTCTATGAAAACTCGTCCATAGGTTCCATGGAAAGAGAGCCCACTCGAAGTCTCATCCGCCTACGAGGTGAGATTGGTAACGATATGTCGGCTTGTAAGAACTTGCGTTCACAGGTGGATGCTGAGCCCATCTAAACCTGACCACCATTCTTTATCAACACACAAAAGCCCAGCCCGAGAAACTTCCTCGGGCTGGGCCACTTCAAAACTTCTCAACCATGTCACCGCATTCTAGTAGTAGCGGCCATGATCGTGGTGCTGATAGTAGTGGTGATTGTGATAGTAGCGATGAGGGTGTCCAATTTTGACGACCACTTGCGCACCCGCCATTGGTACCAGCGGTGCGAGGAATAACAAAGCGAGTAAACCAAGCCCGAGCTTCTTCATAACAGGTCAGACGCCGCAACCACCTACCGGGTTGTGACCCTAAACCCTTAATCCAGCCCCCAATCAACAGGCCAAAATTGGTTGCTTTTCCGCCAGTTTTTCTCGCTACTTCATACTCCCGCCTTTCCACGTCCACAACCGATACAATCAACTTCGCAGATGGCCTATCAGGTACTAGCCCGTAAATACCGCCCCCAGCTCTTCTCTGACGTCGTCGGACAAGACCACGTCACGCGCACGCTCCTCAACGCACTCGCGCAAGGCCGCATCGCGCACGGCTACATCTTCTCCGGCCATCGCGGCATCGGCAAGACCACCATCGCGCGCATCCTCGCCGCTGCCCTCAACTGCACCTCCGTCGTTGGCTCGCCCGAACGCCCCACCGAAGAGCCCTGCCAGGTCTGCGTCAACTGCCGAGAAATCTCCAGCGCCTCCCGCCAGGAGTCCAGCATCTTCGAAGAAGCCCACAGCTTCGACGTAGAAGAGATCGATGCCGCCACCAACCGCGGCATCGACGACGCTCGCCTCCTCACCTCCAAGATTCAAACCCGCCCCACCAACAAGTCGAAGTACAAAATCATCATCCTCGACGAGGCGCACCAGATCACCGACGCCGCCTGGAACGCGCTCCTCAAGACCCTCGAAGAGCCACCCGAGTGGGCCGTCTTCATGTTCGCCACCACGCAGCCGGAAGACATCCCGCAGACCATCCGCTCGCGCTGCCAGCACTTCAGCTTCCACGCCGTAAAGCTTGACGACATCATCGCGCAGCTTCGCATGATCTCCGTCAAGGAAAACATCACCATCGACGACGCCACGCTCTCGCTCCTCGCCGAAGCCGGCGACGGCTCCATGCGCGACGCCCTCTCCATCATGGATCAGGCCATCGCCTCGGCACCTCTCGCGCCTGCGGCCCCCGGAGAACCAGCAGGCCGTCCCGTCCTCGAAGTCTCTCAAGTCCGCGAGCTCATGGGCTCGGTCTCGAACGTCGTCTACGAGCAGCTCCTCGAAGCCGTCCACGCCAACAACAGTGCCGACGTCCTCTCCACCATCAACCGCCTCCTCGACGCCGGCAACGGTGCCCCGCAGCTCGCTCGCCAGTTCGTCCGCTACCTCCGCAACACCATCGTCGCCAAAATCACCAATCTATCCCCCGAAGCCGACGCCACCGGTGTAGCCGCCGACCTCCTGCAAATCTCTCCCGAGGAGCGCAACCGCGCCGCCCGTTCCGCGTCCCTCTTCACCGAAGAAGAGCTCTCCCGCTTCCTCATCATCATGCTCCGCACCTTCGACGAGCTGGGCTACCGCCAGGAGCAGCGCTTCCACCTCGAGCTAGGCCTCCTCAAGCTGGTCCACGTCCAACGCCTTATCCCCATTGAAGACCTCCTAAGACAGCTAGGCGCTCCCGCAACCACCAAAACCAATACCACCCCCACAGCCCCGCGCTCAACGCCACCACCCTCCGCGCCCCCTGTCCGCACCACAGCTCCAACTCCGCCCACCACAACGTCGAGTTCCCCCTCCGCAACTCCGGTTTCACCAAATCCAGTTATATCCACCACACCTCTGGCTTCATCCACCACGACTCCCGTTTCACTGACAACGACTCCGGCGTCACCCACCACAAATCCAATTTCATCCACCACAACTCCGGGTGCCCCGGGTCCGGACTCTCGGACCCGGGAAAGCAGCACTACAGCAACAGGCTCAACCTCAACCCCGTCCTACTTCTCCAAATCCCCCTTCGACTCCGACAACACCCGCAAAACCCCCACCACCTCAGCGACCTCCGCGATCGCCTCCACCGAAGGCTCACTAGCCCTTGCTGACCGCCCAGCTCCACCACCCGAAAGCATCACCCCACAACAGAACACCCGCCCACACCTCGTAGTAACTCCCCCGGAAGTCACACCGACTCCAACACCCCAGCCTCAAGCAGCAATCCACACCACCCCCATCCACACACCCGATCTAACCGCCGAACCCATCACCGCCCCCGCAGACGCACTCGGCTACGATCTCCCCGCACTGCAACACGCCTTCGCCACAGCCCTCGCCAAAACCCACGAGTCAGCCTCCCACCAGATCGAAGACGCTGAATTCTCCATCAAAGACGGCACCCTCGAGATCCAGACCACCGTCTCCATCAAGATGATCCCGATCCTCTTCAACGCCGCCGCGGATCGCACTCTAAAAGCTGTCCTGCGCGATCAAAACCTCGGCACCCTCAAGTTCAAGCTGCTCCCCGGCACCGCTGCCGCAGCCTCCGCAGCCACGCCCAAGTCAAACCGCCCCGCAGCCGCCGGCAGTGCCGCAGACCTAGCCTCCAAGCATCCAAGAGTGCAGCAGGCACAAGAAATCTTCTCCGCCGCCATCATCAAAGTAGACGACCTCCGCGGCAAATAATTAGCCACAGCGACCTTCGCGCTTTTCCTTCGCGCCCTTTGCGTTCAAAGCTTTTGTCGTTGCTCTTACCACCCCTGAAAGGCACCATGGATCTCTCTGACCTCGGAAAAATGCAGCAGATGCTCTCAAACGCTCGTGAGATGCAGTCGCAAATGGAACAACGCCTCACCGAAACCACGGTAGAAGGCACCTCCGGCGGCGGAGCCGTCTCCGTCCGCATGAACGGCAAAAAAGAGCTCCTCAAAGTCACCATCGATCCCTCCGCCGCCTCAGCCGCAGCCGGCGACATCACCATGCTCGAAGACCTCATCCTCGCCGCCGTCAACGAAGCCAACCGCAAAGCCGAAGCCGCCGCCCAATCCAACGCCGCCAACATGCTCGGCGGTCTGAACCTCCCCGGCCTCTAACAACTAAGAACTAACAACTAGCAACGAACAACCGCCCTATGGCCACCAGATTCGCCGAACCCATGGCCCGTCTCATCGACGAGCTCCGCAAGCTTCCCGGCGTAGGCACCAAGTCCGCGCAGCGCTACGCCTTCCACATTCTCCGCGCCTCCAACGACGACGCCACCGCACTCTCGCACGCCATCCTCAACCTCAAGCAACACCTCAAGCTCTGCTCCGTCTGCAACAACATCACAGACGTCGACCCCTGCAGCTACTGCACCAGCTCCTCACGCAACCAGCACGTCCTCTGCCTCGTCGAAGAGCCCACCAACATCAACGCCATCGAAAAGACCCGCACCTACAACGGCGTCTACCACGTCCTCCACGGCACCCTTTCGCCAGTAAACGGCGTAGGCCCCGACCAGCTCCGCCTCCACAACCTCTGGCCCCGCCTCAACCAGGCAGAAGAAGTCATCCTCGCCATGTCCCCCACCGTCGAAGGCGAAGCCACCGCCCGCTACCTCCTCGACGCCATCCGCACCAACCACCCCGCGCTCCACATTACCCGCATCGCCACCGGCGTCCCCGCCGGCTCCGACATCGAGTACGCCGACGAAGTAACCATGACCCGAGCCCTCGAAGGCCGCCGCGACCTGTAGCGCACCACAACTTGACTCACTCCAAATCCCATCTTTGACCCACCACCAGATCTCGTCATCCTGA
>Ga0302314_10007461_pt1 | contig 19656 bp, 20 predicted proteins | sample III_Palsa_N2_3_FD_200533 | JGI IMG/M metagenome (GOLD analysis project Ga0302314, IMG submission 200533) | Peat permafrost microbial communities from Stordalen Mire near Abisko, Sweden - III_Palsa_N2_3 | ecosystem: Environmental > Terrestrial > Soil > Palsa > Peat permafrost | place: Sweden...
TGCTTGCGCGATCGTCCGTCGTTGCGTTCTCGGGTAGATCATATTCGAGGACTACACCGTCCGGACGCACCGCCGCAACGCGTTCGACATAGCTGTCGCGATCCGTCGATGTGCCGCGCTTGCTGTCAACGCGGTTGCCGTGCTCCTCCGTCTCGCGACTGGTAGTAATCTGAACGGCATCCCCAACGCTGGGGCTAGGTGTTGCCGCTGCGGTCTCAATGAGGGCAGCCGCAAGCGCGAGCGCGATCTCCGATCTCTGCATTGTTTATTCCCTCCTTTTGCCACCGTAATTACGGCCGCTTTCAGGCGTAGCGAAGTGACCCGCAAACGGCAAAGAATGGGCGATAGCTGACGTCCTCACTCCCCTACCGAAACGGCGGCTCATCAAAACTCCGCAGCTTGCGCGAATGCAGCTTCGTCCCCTCCGCCCTCAAAATGTCGATCGTCTCGAGCCCGATCCGCAGATGCTGCGAGATCGCGCGCTCGTAGAAGCGGTTGGCCTGGCCAGGCAGCTTGATCTCGCCGTGGATCGGCTTGTCCGACACGCACAGCAGCGTCCCGTACGGCACCCGGAACCGGTAGCCCTGCGCCGCGATGGTGGCGCTCTCCATGTCGATCGCGACCGCGCGCGACTGGTTGAAGCGCAGCGTCGTCGCGGTGTAGCGCAGCTCCCAATTGCGATCGTCGGTGGTGACGACGGTGCCGGTGCGTAAGCGCCGCTTGAGATCGTCGCCGCTCTCGCCCGAGACCTTCTCCGCCGCCGCGAACAGGGCTTGCTGCACCTCGGCGATCGGCGGGATCGGGATTTCGACCGGCAGCACGTCGTCGAGCACATGGTCGTCGCGCAGATAGGCGTGCGCGAGGACATAGTCGCCGATCGTCTGGCTCGGGCGCAGGCCGCCGCAATGGCCGATCATCAGCCACGCGTCGGGGCGCAGCACCGCGAGATGGTCGCAGATCGTCTTGGCGTTGGAGGGCCCGACGCCGATGTTGATCAGCGTCACGCCCGCGCCGTTCGGCCCGATCAGATGATAGGCGGGCATCTGCACCTTGCGCCAATTGCCGTCGGCGATCGCGCGCTCGGGATCCGCGGTCTCGCGCGTCACCAGCACGCCGCCTGCGACCGAGAGCGCCTCATACGGGCTGTCCGGCCTCTTGAGCTCGCCCAGCGCCCAGGCGACGAACTCGTCGACGTAGCGGATATAATTGGTGAACAGGATGTAGGGCCGGAAATCCTCCGCCGGCGTCCCCGAATAATGCTTCAGCCGCGCCAGCGAGAAATCGACGCGCGGCCCCTCGAACAGCGACAGCGGCCGCGTCGGGACCTGTCCAGGATCGGGGGAAAAGGCGAACAGCCCGTCGGCGATCTCGTCACCGATGTCGGACAGCCGCACGCTCGGGAAGACGCGCGCCAGCTCGGCCGCCTGCACGCCGTCGAGTGACAGTTCGTCGGCGCCGTCGAGCACGTAGGAATAGGGGATTTCCTGCCGCGACCGGCCGACCGATATCCGCACCTTGTAGTCGCGCACCAGCAGGCCCAACTGGTCCTCGAGATAGCGGCGGAACAGCCGCGGCCGCGTGATGCTGGTGGCATAGCTGCCCGACTGGTTGAGCCGCGCGAAGGCACGCGTGAAGCGCGGGATCGCGCCCTCGGCCTCGTAATCGACGCGCAGCTCGGGATAGGCGAACAGCCCCGCGGCGCGCGCCGCCGGATCGGGCGACGCGCCTCCGGCGAGATAGGCGGCGATCGCGCGGCGGAGATCGCCGACCGCGGTATCGTGGCGCTCGGTCAGCGCGTCGAGGATCGCCGGGATGTCGGCGGCGGTGGTGGTCGTGACGGTCAAGGAAAGATGTCCCTCTCTTCTCGTCGTTGGCGAATGGCACGGGCGGATGCGGGCGTTTCGCGGGCCGAGTGGCGCGGCCGTCGCGTCGTGTAGCGCAGGATCGTGACGCTAGGGAGAGGCATCACGGCAGGCGGTAGAAATCCGCCAGCCGATCGAGCGCGAGCGTCAGCACGACACGGCCGGCGCGCGCGGGCCAGCCGAGCGCGCGCTCGGCGGTCTCCATCCCCTCGCCCGCGCACACGATCCGCCACAGCACGTCGCGCAGCCCCGCGCCGACCGCGTCGAGCGCCGCGTCGGTGCGGCGCTTGGCGCTGATCTGCGCGACGGTGGCGTCGAGCCGCTCGCCGGTGGTGGGCGCGCCCGCATCCCAGCGCATCGTCACGCGCGGGCCGAGCCCGGCGACGGTCCAGTCGCCGCGCAGCCGCTCGCCCGCCTCATATTGCCGATCGCCGACCAGCCCGCGCGCCTTGAGCCAGCCGAGCGGCGATTCGGCGCGATTGACCGTGACGCTGCGCGGCAATCGCGTCCGCCTGCCCGTGACCGGCTCGCCATCCTGCGGCGGCGCGCGCTCGACGAGCAGCCGGTTGTCGCCCCCCGCGCGTCGGCGCAGCCACACTTCGCCCGCCGCGCCGATCGTGATCGCGCCCTGCGCGCGCCGCACACAATCGCGCGCCTCGAGCTCGGCGACCAGCGTATCGGGGGCGTGGAGCGATCCCGCGGTCCAGCCGCCCGGCCGGCGCCGGAAGCGCCGCCCCGCGCCCAGCGCCTCGACCACCCGTTGCCCGTGCGCGCTCAATGGAGACATCATCGCCTATGTTCCTCTTTCGTTCCGGCTGGAATCGCATGCCACAGAGGATATGCTGTAGGAAATAGAATAACCGATCCGGTTCAGGGAAAATCGTCATGATCACGCGTATCCGCGATGTCCGTCGCGCCAAGGGAATGACGCTCGCCGAAGTCGCCGCCGCCTGCCGGCCACCGACCACCGCACAGACGATCGGCCGGCTCGAGACGGGGACGCGCACCGTCTCGGTCGGCTGGCTCAACCGCATCGCCGCGGCGCTGGGTGTCGAGGCCGCGGATCTCGTTCGCCTGCCCGACGTGATCGATCTGCCCGTCGCCGCGATCCTCGGCGCCGACGGCGCGATCGCGCCGCGCCAGCCCTCGGTCGCGACCCCGCCGCGTCCCGAAGCCGGCGCGCTCGCGCTGCTCGTCGAGGCGGGCCAGGGCGACTATCGGGCGGGCGACACGATCTGGCTCGACCGGATCGCGCCCGACGCCTTCGGTCGCGCGCTCAACCGCGACGTGCTGATCCCGCGCCCCGCCGGGCGCTTCCTGTTCGGCCGGCTGATCGGGCGCGATCCGGGCAAGCTCCAGGTGTTGCCGCTCGCCGGCGGCGGTCGCCAGCAGGTGATCTCGGACCCCGCCTGGCTCGGCGTCGCGACGCGGCTGGTGCGCCCGCTCGGGTAGCGCCTCGTCGATGCCGGCGACGGCGGAGGGCTTGCCCTAACCTGGCAGCCGCCGCGCCATCCAGGCGACCGGCAGCGTCGCCGCGCCGAGCAGACCGATCACACCGGGCACGCCGATGCCGGCGCGCAGCAGCATCACCACCAGCGGCACCATCACCACCGTCATGATCGCGTTGACGACGTTGTTCGCGGCGATCGCGCGCGAACGCTCGGCGGCGGCGCCCGCGGTCTGCAGGATGGCGTAGAGCGGCACGACGAACATCCCGCCCGCGATCGCGATCCCGGCGAGATCGAGCAGGATGCGCCAGTTCGCCGCTGCGGCGACGAAGTCGCGCACGCCGATCGGCGTGGGCGGGCGGACATGCGCATGCGTTGCCCACCACAGGTCGATCAGCAGCAACCCCAGCACCAGCGCCGAACCCGGCACGGTGCGCGCCGAAACCTTGCCGCGCAGCAGCGTGTTGACCGCGACCGAGCCGATCGCGACGCAGACCGAGAAGACGAGCAGGAACAACGTCGCGACCGATTGCAGCCCGCCCAGCACGTCGCTGACCAGCGGCGCGAATTCGGACAGCAGCACCGCGCCGACCGAGAAGAACCAGCTGATGCCGAGGATCGCCAGCCACACGCCGCGATCGCGATAGGCTCCCGCGACGATCCGTGCGGTGCCGCGCAACGGATTGCGGTCGATCCGCAGCCCGGGTGCGGCGGCGGGCGCGGCGGGGATCGCGAAGCTGGCGGCCAGCCCGAGCAGCGCCAGCGCGCAGGCGACCAGCCCCGATTGCCAAGGCGCGATCACGCTCGCCAGTAACTGGCCGCCCAGGATCGCGAGGAAGGTGCCCGCCTCGATCACGCCGGTGCCGCCGACGATCTCGTCCGCGCGCAGATGCTGCGGCAGGATCGAATATTTGACCGGGCCGAAGATCGTCGAATGCACCCCCATCGCGAACAGCGCGGTCAGCAGCAGCGGCACCGAGCCCAGCCGGAAGCCGATCAGCGCGAGCAGCATGATGCCGCACTCGGCGGCTTTGATCGCGCGCACCAGCACCGCCTTGTCGAACGCGTCGGCCAGTTCGCCGGCGAGCGCGGAAAACAGAAAATAGGGCAGGATGAACAGCCCCGTCGCGATCGTCGCGAGTTCGGCCGCCTGGCCGGGTGCTGCGGCATGGAGCCCGAAATTGGCGAGGAACAGCAGCGCGAACTTGAGCAGATTGTCGTTGAACGCGCCGAGGAACTGGACGGCGAACAGCGGCCCGAAGCGGCGCGTGCCGAGCAGCGAGAGTTGGGCGACGGCCATGGCGGGCTCCAATCGGGACGGCGCCTCCCTGTAGAGCATCGGCCGCCGGCGGCAATCGGGCTTGCCTGCCGCCCCCAGCCGGCTATGACGCGGCATACCGGCCAGGCCGGGGCGGTTAGCTCAGTTGGTAGAGCAGTTCGTTTACACCGAACGGGTCGGCGGTTCGAGCCCGTCACCGCCCACCAGTGCCATGCTTCCGCGTGTCTCGGGATTCACCGAAAGCCTTTGCGACAGGGCTGACCGACGTTGCGGTCAGAGAGAGCGCCGCTTCGTCCCGGCACCCCAAGCGGGTCATGCGCGCATCCACAGATCGGCGGGCGTTGCCGCACGCGCAACGGCCATGTGCCTTTTTAGCCCTGCCAGTCACCACCGGCGCGCCGTACACAAAGCCCTCCTTCGGGGCGACGATCCATGCTTCAGCCCAGACCGTCGCAAACGCTCGCATCGATCCGCAGCCGGGGGACGCTCCGCGTCAGCTTCGTTCGGCAACCGGAGCGCACCGCGATCGGGGACTGCTTTCAGCAGGGGTGTCTGCGGATCCGAATGCTGCAGCCGACGGGCGAACGGTCCGAAGCGGTGCTGCTGAATACCGCCGGTGGGCTCGCATGCGGCGATCGGCTCGACCAATTGCTGCGCTGGGGCCCCGGCGCCGCGCTGACGGTCGCGACGCAGGCGGCCGAGAAGATCTACCGCGCGCTCGACCAGGGCGCGACGGTCGCGACGCGGCTTGAGATTGCGGACGGGGCGAGCGCGGAATGGTTGCCGCAGGAGACGATCCTGTTCGACGGCGCACGGCTCGATCGCGACCTTCGGGTCGACATGGCGGAAAACGCCGAATTTCTGGGGGTCGAGGCAGTTATTTTGGGGCGCGCGGCGATGGACGAGACGATGTCGGGGGGCTTGCTTCGCGATCGCTGGCGCATCGTGCGGAACGGTCGCCTCGTCTATGCCGACGCGCTGCATATCGACGGCGGCATCGCGGCCAGGATGCGAAAACGGGCGTTGGGCGCGGGCGCCGCCGCCTTCGCCACGATCCTGCACGTCGCGCCCGATGCCGGGGCTCGGCTCGATCGGTGCCGGGAGGCTTTGGAGCCGGCACGGGGGCGTGCCGCCGCGAGCGCCTGGAACGGGATGCTCGTCGTCCGGCTGCTGGCGCCCGATGGCGCGACCTTGCGTCACGATCTCGCGCCCGCGCTGGCGGCGCTCCGCGACGATCGTCCTCCGCCCCGCGTCTGGAGTTGCTGACCGATGAAACTCATCCCGCGCGAGAAAGACAAGCTGCTGATCGCGGTGGCCGCGATGGTCGCGCGGCGCCGGCTCGAGCGCGGCGTCAGGCTCAACTATCCCGAGGCGGTGGCGCTGATCAGCGACTATATCGCCGAGGGCGCGCGCGACGGGCGATCGGTCGCCGAGCTGATGGACGCGGGCGCCCGCGTCGTCACCCGCGACCAGGTGATGGAGGGGATCGCCGAGATGATCCACGACGTCCAGGTCGAGGCGACCTTCCCCGACGGGACCAAGCTGGTCACCGTCCATGACCCGATCCGATGAGGGACACGCACGCCGCCCCTTCGCGCCGCTTGCGTTCCGCCGCGCAGGCGGGGCCCCAGGATTTCAGGCGATGTCGCCTGCAGCTTTGGACCCCCGCCGTCGCGGGGGAACGAGACGGAGAGGTCAGCCGCCTATGATCCCGGGAGAAATCCTCGCCGCCCCCGGCGAGCATGTCCTCAACGCCGGCCAGCCCGTGACCGAGCTGATCGTCGCCAACGGCGGCGATCGCCCGATCCAGGTCGGCAGCCATTATCATTTCGCCGAGACCAACGCGGCGCTCGCCTTCGATCGCGCGGCGGCGTTCGGCCACCGGCTCGACATCCCCGCGGGCACCGCGGTGCGCTTCGAGCCCGGCCAGACGCGAAGCGTGCAGCTCGTGCCGATGCGCGGCGACCGGCAGGCGATCGGGTTCCGCGGCGACGTGATGGGAGCGCTCGACTGATGGCCTATCGCATGTCCCGCCCGGCCTATGCCGCGATGTACGGCCCGACGACGGGCGACAGGCTCCGCCTCGGCGATACCGCGCTGATCATCGAGATCGAGCGTGACGCGACGACGCTCGGCGACGAGGTCAAGTTCGGCGGCGGCAAGGTGATCCGCGACGGCATGGGCCAGAGCCAGCGCAGTCGTGCGCAGGGTGCTGTCGACACCGTCATCACCAACGCCGTGATCCTCGATCATGGCGGCATCGTGAAGGCCGATATCGGCCTGCGCGGCGGGTGGATCGCGGCGATCGGCAAGGCCGGCAACCCCGATATCCAGCCCGGCGTCACCATCGTGATCGGCCCCGGCACCGAGATCATCGCGGGCGAGGGCAAGATCGTCACCGCCGGCGGCATCGATGCGCATATCCACTTCATCTGCCCGCAGCAGGTCGAGGAGGCGATCAGCTCGGGGATCACCACGATGGTCGGCGGCGGCACAGGCCCCGCGACGGGCACCAACGCCACCACCTGCACCCCCGGCCCCTGGCATATCGAGCGGATGCTGATGGCCGCCGAAGGCCTGCCGGTGAACCTCGCCTTCGCGGGCAAGGGCAATGCCAGCGAGCCGCAGGCGCTGATCGAGCAGATCCGCGCCGGCGCCGCGGCGCTCAAGCTGCACGAGGACTGGGGCACGACGCCGGCGGCGATCGACTGCTGCCTGTCGGTGGCCGACGATCACGACATCCAGGTGATGATCCACACCGACACGCTCAACGAGAGCGGCTTCGTCGACGACACGATCGCCGCCTTCAAGGGCCGCACGATCCACGCCTTCCACACCGAGGGCGCTGGCGGCGGCCATGCGCCCGACATCATCAAGGTCGCGGGGCTCGCCAACGTCATCCCGTCCTCGACCAATCCGACGATGCCGTTCACGATCAACACGATCGACGAGCATCTCGACATGCTGATGGTGTGCCATCATCTCGATCCCTCGATCGCGGAGGATCTGGCGTTCGCCGAAAGCCGCATCCGCAAGGAGACGATCGCGGCGGAGGATATCCTCCACGATCTCGGCGCGCTGTCGATCCTGTCGTCGGACAGCCAGGCGATGGGCCGCGTCGGCGAAGTCGTCACGCGCACCTGGCAGACCGCGCACAAGATGAAGGTTCAGCGCGGCCCCCTCCCCGGAGAAAACGGCGACAACGACAATCTGCGCGCGCGGCGCTACGTCGCCAAATATACGATCAACCCCGCGATCGCGCAGGGTCTGGCGCATCAGGTCGGCTCGGTCGAGGTCGGCAAGCTCGCCGATCTGGTGCTGTGGGATCCCGCCTTCTTCGGCGCCAAGCCCGATCTGGTGATCAAGGGCGGGATGATCGTCCACGCCATGATGGGCGACGCCAACGCCTCGATCCCGACGCCGCAGCCGGTCCACAGCCGGGCGATGTTCGGCAGCTTCGGCGCGGCGATGGCGGCATCGTGCATCAGCTTCGTCTCGGCGGCGGCGATCGAGGACGGCGTCGCGCAGCGGCTCGGGCTGCGGCGCGCGGTGATGGCGGTGCGCGACACGCGATCGATCGGCAAGCGCGACATGAAGCTCAACGACGCGCTGCCGGTGATCGAGGTCGATCCCGAGACCTACGAGGTGCGCGCCGACGGCGAACTGCTCGTCTGCGAACCCGCCGCGGTGCTGCCGCTGGCGCAGCGTTATTTCCTCTACTGACGGACTTGCCCGTGCACAGGATCCTCACCGTCGAACGTCTCGGATTGGAGATGCCCAGCGACCGGCTGCGGCTCGATTTCGATCGGCGCAACCGCCGCCGGATCGTGCTCGAGACCGAGGCGGGCGAACGGCTGTTGCTCGACATGCCGACCGCGATCCATCTGCGCGGCGGCGACGCGGTGCGACTCGACGACGGCCGGCTGATCGCCGTCGAGGCCGCGAACGAGCCGCTGCTCGATATCACCGCGGCGAGCAGCGCGGCGCTGGTGCGCATCGCCTGGCATCTCGGCAACCGCCATCTGCCGACGCAGCTTCTTCCCGGCGACGATGGCGGCACGCTGCGCATCCGCGCCGATCACGTCATCGCCGCGATGGCGGAGGGGCTCGGGGGCCGTTGCACCACGCTTGCCGGCGCGTTCGACCCGGAGGGAGGCGCTTATGCCCACAAGATTGGCGGGGGGCATCATGGCCACGCGCATGCGCACGGAAATGCCCACGGAAACGGGCACGATCATCACCATCCGCACGCACCGGACGAACATGCGCCCCACGCCGCGCACTGACCCCGGGTTCGAGCCGGCGCAGCTGTTCGATCTGCTCAGCTGGATGTCGCCGGCGTGGCCGATCGGCGCCTTTGCGCATTCCGGCGGCCTCGAATGGGCGGTCGAGATGGGCGACGTCCATGATCGCGGCTCGACCGCCGACTGGATCGCGGACCTCATCGAACACGGCGTCTTGTGGAACGAGCTGGTGCTGTTCCGGCACGCCTATCGCGCGACCGAGCAGTCCGACCCCGCCGCGCTGCTCGCCGCGGCGGAGCTGGCCGACGCCGCCGCGATCGGCTTCGAGCGTCGGCTCGAGACGATGGCGCAGGGCACGGCCTTCCGCCGGATCGGCCGCGCGATCCTCGGCGAGAGGGTTTTCTGCGAACTCGATCCGCTGGACGACGAAAGCCTCGCCTACCCGATCGCCTGCGGCTGCCAGATGGCGAACCGCGGCATTCCGCTCGGCCATGCGCTCGCCGCCTTCGGCCACGGCATCGCGGCCAATCTGGTGTCGGCCGCGCAGCGACTGGTGCCGCTCGGACAGACCGACGGGCAGCGCGTGCTGGTGGACCTCAAGCCCGTCCTGCTCGCCGCGGCCGGGCGGGCGGCGGCGCTCCCCGATGGCGATCCCTTCGAGCAGATGGGCGGCATGGCGCTGGCCGCCGACATCGGCTGCATCGCCCACGAAACCCAATATACGAGGCTGTTCCGGACATGAGCGATACGACATCCCCGCTGCGCGTCGGCATCGGCGGCCCGGTAGGATCGGGCAAGACCGCGCTGATGGACGCGCTCTGCCGCCAGTTTCGCGACCGCTACCAGATCGCCGCGATCACCAACGACATCTACACCCGCGAGGATGCCGAGTTCCTGACCCGCGCCGGTTCGCTCGAGGCCGACCGTATCCTCGGCGTCGAGACCGGCGGCTGCCCGCACACCGCGATCCGCGAGGACGCCTCGATGAACCTTGCGGCGGTCGATCGGCTCAATCGGCGCTTCCCCGACCTCGACGTGATCCTCATCGAGAGCGGTGGCGACAATCTGGCGGCGACCTTCAGCCCCGAACTCGCCGATATCACGCTGTACGTCATCGACGTCTCGGCAGGCGACAAGATCCCGCGCAAGGGCGGGCCGGGGATCACGCGCTCCGATCTGCTGGTGATCAACAAGATCGATCTCGCGCCGATGGTCGGCGCCAGCCTCGAGGTGATGGATCGCGACGCCCGCCGGATGCGCGGCGAACGGCCGTTCGTCTTCGCCAATATCAAGGCGGGCGACGGCGCGCGCGCGATTGCAGATTTCATCGTCACGGCGGGCGGCCTCGACGCCCGCGCCGCCTGAAACCGAAGGACAGACACGATGCGAACGATTGCGATCCGCACGCTTCCCGCCCTGGCGCTGCTGCTCGCCGCGACGCCCGCCGTGGCGCATCCCGGGCATGATTACGGGACCGGGCTGGCGGCCGGGCTGATCCATCCCTTCACCGGCCTCGATCATCTGACCGCGATGCTGCTGGTCGGCATCTGGTCGATGCGCTGCTACCGTGATCGCTGGTGGATGCTGCCGTTCAGCTTCATGGCGGCGATGAGCATCGGTTTCCTTGCCGGCCACGCGCCGATCGCGCTTCCCGCGGACGGCGTCATCCTCGCGACGTTGCCCGTGCTCGGCATCATGGCACTGTTCGCGCCGCGGTTGCCGATCGCGATCGCCGCCGGCACCGTCGCCGCGTTCGCCGTCGCGCACGGCTATGCGCATGCCCGCGAGGCGAGCGGCGGCCATCTCGGCTTCGCGGCGGGGATGCTCGTCGCCACGGCCGTCCTGCACGGCCTGGGATTGATGCTCGGCCGCGCGATCCAGCCGCGTCGACAGCCGGCTGCGGCACGCCATCCATGACCGATGCCGACGCACCGGTCGTTCAGCCGGGCACGATCGCCGGATAGAAGCGCGCCGCCGCCTCGTGCGAGACGAAGCCGTCGTCGAGATCGCGCGCGACGGCCGCGGGCGCGCGATCGGCGGGGTCGCCCAGCCCGGCGCCGCCCGGGATTTCGAGCACCAGCCGGTCGCCTGTCGGAATCCGCTGCAGCCCCTTGGCGCGCAGCAGCGACCCGGACGACAGCCGCACGATTCCCGCCGCGCCCATGCCGCCACCGTCGCGACCGCGCGCGGGCCGATCGACCCGCTCGAACATCGCGAGCACCTCGAACGCGCTCTCGTCGCGCATCCCGACCTCGACGGTCTGCCCCAGCCCGCCGCGCCGCACGCCGACGCCGCCACTGTCGATGCGCAGTTCCTTCTTCCAGATCACGATCGGCGCGCCGCTCTCGGTCACCTCGACCGGCATCGCCCGCACGCCGCTCGGAAAGGCCGTGCCGGACAGGCCGTCCTGCGCGGGGCGCGCGCCGCTGCCGCCGCTGTTGAAGAAGATCGCGTCGAACGGATCGCCGGCAAGACCGTCGCCGCGGCCCGGATGCTGCCCGCGCAGCTGCACGCTCCACAGGCACGAACTGCCCTCGGCGGGCACCCGATCGGGGATCGCCTGTGCGAGACAACCGAACACCAGATCGGGCAGCATCTGGCCGATCACATGGCGTGCCGCGACCGGCCAGGGCCGCTGCACGTTGAGGATGCTGCCTTCGGGCGCGACGACCTCGAACGGCTGCAGCGCGCCATGATTGTTCGGCACCTCGGGCGAGATGATGCAGCGCAGCCCGAACAGCGTGTACGCCCGGCAATAATTGAGCACGACGTTGATCCCGCGGGGCACGCAGGCGTCGGTTCCCGCGTAATCCATTCGCACGCCGTCTTCGGTGATCGTCAGCGTCGCGCGCAGCGTCACCGGGTGATCATAGCCATCGATCACCAGCTCGCTCGACCATGTCCCGCGCGGCAGCGTCGCGATCGCGCGTTGCGTCGCCTCGAGCGAGCGCGCGACGATATGATCGGCGACGGCACGCAGATCGTCGAGCCCGAACTCCGCCAGCGTCGCGCGCAGCCGGTGCGCCGCCGCCTCGTTGCTCGTCACATAAGACAGCACGTCGCCCTTGACCTGCAGCGGCGTCCGCACGTTGCGGCAGAGGATGTCGATGAGATCGTCGTTGAGGCGGCCCGCCGACATCAGCTTGAGCAAGGGGATCTGCAACCCCTCCTCGAAGATCGAGCGGCCGTCCGGCCCCTGGCCCAGCCCGCCGATGTCGACCTGATGGCAACAGACGCCGAACAGGCCGACGACGCGGCCGCCGAAGAAGGCCGGGGAAACGACGGTCACGTCGTGGAGGTGGCCCGCGGTCAGCCAGGGATCGTTGGTGATGAAGTGATCGCCCTCGCACATCGTGTCGGGCGGAAACTTGTCGAGGAAATGGCGGACGCCCTGCGCCATCGAATTGACGTGGCCCGGCGTACCGGTGACCGCCTCCGCGATCAGCCTGCCCTCCATGTCGAACAACGCTGCCGAAAGATCGCCGGCATCGCGCACCGTCGTCGAGAAGGCGGTGCGCATCAGCGTCTGCGCCTGTTCCTCGACCACCGAAATCAGTCGCGTCCAGATCACCTGCATCCGCAGGTCGGCAAGTGCCTGGCTCATTGTTCGATCTCCTCGGCGCGACGATCCAGAACGAGATAGCCGCGCGCATCCATGACGGCATCGAACGAGGCAGGGACCACAGTCGTCGTCTCGCGCTCGACGATCAGCGCGGGCCCGTGCAGCCGGTCGCCGGGGCAGAGCCTGGCGCGATCGAACAGGCCGAAGGCGCGCCGTCCGCCGGTCGCGGGTTCGGTCACCATGCGGGATCGTTCGGCCGCGATCCAGCCGCGCGCGGCCACGGCGGGCATCGATGCAGGGTCGGCGAGCCTGGTCGAGACGGTGACGCGCCAGGTCAATATCTCGATCGGCAGGTCGATGGTGATGCTGCCATATTGCGCTCGATAGGCCGCCTCGAACCGGCTTCGCAGCGCGTCCGCGCTATCGGCGCCCAACCCACCCGCGGGAAGCTCGAACGGGATCTCGTAGCCTTGCCCGAGATAGCGGCCGAGGCACACGCGGCGCTCGGTCTGCGGCGCATCCGGTGCGCCGAGCGTCACGAGCGCGCGCGCCTCCGCCGCCATGCCGTCGAGCAGCGCGACCACGCGCGGGACGTCGAGTTCGTCGAGCCGCTGATGGAAGCTGCGCGCCACTTCGTAGGATACCGGCGCGCGCAGGAAGCCGACCGCCGATCCGACCCCCGCCCCCGACGGGATGATCACGCGGCGGACGCCCAGCTTCTCGGCGACGCGCGCCGCGTGGAGGGGTGCTGCGCCGCCGAACGCGATCAGGCACCGGTCCTCCAGCGTCGTCCCCTGCTCGACGGCATGGACGCGCGCCGCGCTCGCCATCGTCTCGTCGACGATTTCGCTGACGCCGAGCGCGAGCACCGCCGCATCGCCGTCCCAGATGCCCAGCCCCGCCAAAGCCCGCTCGGATGCGTCTGCATCGAGCGTCACCTTGCCGCCCGCGAACGCGCCCGGATCGATCCGGCCCATCACGATGTCCGCGTCGGTCACCGTCGGGCGCAGGCCGCCGCGCCCGTAAGCCGCCGGCCCCGGCTCCGATCCGGCGCTGTGGGGCCCGACCGCGAGCCGCCCGGCGCCGTCGACCGCCGCGATCGATCCGCCGCCGGCGCCGATCTCGACCATCTCGACCACCGGAATGCGGAGCGGCAGGCCGCTGCCTTTACGGAAGCGATGCGCGCGGCCGACCTCGAAGGTCTGCGAGGTCTGCGGCATGAAATCGTCGATCAGGCAGATCTTGGCGGTCGTGCCGCCGACATCGAGCGCGAGCACGCGCTCGATCCCGCATTCCGCGGCGATCGTGGCGGCGAAGATCGCGCCGCCCGCGGGACCGCTTTCGACGAGGCGGACGGGGAAGCGCGACGCGGTGTCGACGGTGGTCAATCCGCCCGACGACAGCATCAGGAACAGCGGGCACGGGAAGCCGAGCGCCTTCAGCCGATCGTCCAAGCGACGCAGATAGGCATCGACCAGCGGCTGGACATAGGCGTTGGCGACGGTGGTCGAGAAGCGCTCATATTCGCGCATCTCGGGCGACACCTCGCAGGAGAGCGACAGGCTGACGCCGGGCATCTCCTCGGCGAGGATCGCGGCGGCGCGGCGTTCGTGCGCGCCGTCGAGATAGCTGTGCAGGAAGGCGACCGCGACGCTGCGCACGCCGGCTGCACGGAACTTGGCGGCCGCGGCGCGCACCGCCGCCTCGTCGAGCGGCAACAACATGCTGCCGTCGGCCGCGATCCGTTCGGCCACGCCAATGCGCAGCGCTCTCGGCACCAGCGGCGCAGGCTTCTCCATCGCGATGTCATATTGGTCGAACCGGCTTTCGTTGCCGAGCGCGAGCACGTCGCGGAACCCCGCGGTGGTGAGCAGCGCGGTCGCGACGCCGCGCCGCTCGATCAGCGCATTGGTCGCCAGCGTCGTGCCGTGGACGACCAGCGACACGTCGGCGGGCGTCAGCGCCGCCTCGGCGAGCAGCAGCGCGATGCCGTCGAGCACCGCGCGCTCGGGTGCGTCGTAGGTGGTGAGCAGCTTGGTCGAATGCCGGCGAGTGCCGACTTCGAGCACGACGTCGGTGAAGGTGCCCCCGATGTCCGCGCCGATGCGCGCCGATGCGGGCTCAACGATAAATGTCATGGGGATCCATCGATAGGGTGGAATAGAAACGGGCGAGATGATCGGCGACGCGCACCGGCGGATAGAGCGCTTCGCCGTCGCCGACGATCTCGGGCAGCGGCGCTACGGTAACGGCCCGATCGGGATTGGCAAAATAGGGGATCGAAAAGCGCTCGACGCCGCCCCTGTTGCGGACGCGGTGCAGGTTCGAGAGCAATCGCCCGTTCGACCACCACATCATCATGTCGCCGACGTTGATCGTGAACGCGCCCGCGATCGGCGGCGCCTCGATCCACACGCCGTCGCGGCGCTTGACCTCGAGCCCGCCCTGCGCGTCCTGCGCGAGGATGGTGAACGGCCCCTCGTCGGTGTGCGCGACCATGTTGGACGCGTCGTCCTGCGTCGCCGACGGCAGGACCGGGTAATAGTTCAGGCTGAGCTGCGACGGCGGATGGTGGAAGAAGGCGTCGAAATGCCGCTCCGCCAGGCCCAGGCCAAGCGCGAAGGCGTGCAGCAGCTCATGCGAGAGCGCCAGCATCGCCTCGAGATAGGCCTCGCTCGCCTGCCTGAATCCGGGAACATAGGCTGGCCAGCGGTTCGGCCTGTCGAAGATCGCGGCATGGCCGGCATCGTCGGGATCGGCGGGCCATTCGGGCTGGAGCCGATATTGCTCGAACATCCGCGTGTTTCGCGACAGCGTCTGCGGGGCCGCTGCGGGAATCCAGCCGCGATACCATTCCGGCGTCGCGCTCGCCTCGGCTCGCACGCTCACGGGAAAGGCGAAGAAACGGCGCGCGCGCATGAAGACGGCATCGACGCTGCTCTGCGCCACGCCATGGCCCGCAAGGTAGAAGAAGCCGATGTCCTCGCACGCCCGAACGATCTCGTCGGCCACCGCGCGTCGATCGGCGGCATCGCCGTTGAGGAAGGGGGCGAAGTCGATCATCGGGATCTCGGCGAGCGCCACGGGGCTTGCCGCTATCCGATCGTCGTCGCTGCGTTGGCTTCGGCTCACATTCCGGCCTTTCCGACATCGCCGCTGCGGCTGCCGTGCACCATCTAGCGCAACAGCACTGCCCTCTCAGGTGCTTTTTCCGCGACTGCGCGTCGCCTAATCATCACCGTAGTTGCCGAGGCGGGCGGACTAGGAAGGTTTCATGACGCTCGACGAGGCAATGGCAATCGACGCGACGCCCGCCGCGCCGCGCCTGCTCGCCCCGGCTGGTCGGAGGGTGCCGGGTCGGGATATCACCATCGACGCCGGCACCATCATCTGAGGACACGCACATGCTCGATCTCGGCGCCTTCCGGCGCGACACCCAGATCCTCCACGCCGGCCGCGATCCCGCCGCCAACCACGGCGTGGTCAATCCGCCCGTCTATCATTGCTCGACCGTGCTGTTCGAGTCGGTCGAGGCGCTGATCGAGACGCGCAAGGATCGCGCGTCGGGCGCCTATGTCGGCTTCACCTACGGTCGCGAGGGCACCGCGACGACACGCGCGTTCGAGGATGCCGTGACGCTGCTCGAGGGGGGCTATCGCGCGGTGACGACGTCGTGCGGGCTCGGCGCGATCTGCGCGTCGCTCACCGCCTTCCTGTCGGCGGGCGACCATCTGCTCATCGTCGACAGCCTCTATGGCCCGGCGCGCGCGTTCTGCGAGGAGTTCCTGCGCAAGTTCGGCGTCGAGATCACCTATTACCCTCCCTCGATCGGCGCCGGGATTGAAGCGCTGTTCCAGCCGAACACCAAGGTCGTCTACATGGAATCGCCCGGTTCGCTGACCTTCGAGGTGACCGACGTGCCGGCGATCACCAAACTCTGCCGGGCGCGCGGCATCACGACGATCCTCGACAACACCTGGGCGTCGCCGGTCTGCTTCCGGCCGCTGGCGCATGGCGTCGACGTATCGATCAACGCCGCGACCAAATATATCTCGGGCCATAGCGACCTGATGCTGGGCATTGCGGTGTGCACCGAGGCGGCGTTCATCCCGGTCAAGAAGACCGCGTCGGGCTCGGGCTATTGCGGCGGCCCCGACGACGTCTACATGGCGCTGCGCGGCCTGCGCACGCTGTCGCTTCGGATGAAGCGCCATCAGGAGTCTGCGCTGACGATCGCGCAATGGCTCCAGGCCCGGCCCGAGGTGGCACGCGTGATGTATCCCGCGCTTCCCGGCGATCCCGGCCACGCGCTCTGGAAGCGCGATTTCGAGGGTGCGTCGGGTCTGTTCGGCGTCGTGCTCAACGCCTGCAGCGACCGCCAGTTCGCGGCGATGCTCGATCATATGGACCTGTTCAAGCTCGGCTACAGCTGGGGAGGCTATGAGAGCCTCGTCGTGCCGACCTATCCGTCCGATCTTCGCTCGGCGGAGAGCTGGGTGGCGCCCGGCCCGTCGCTGCGGCTGCACGTCGGCCTCGAAGACCCCGAAGACCTGATCGCCGACCTCGAGCGAGGCTTCGCCCGCGCCGCGGCGGCCGCCTGATGGAGCCCCACGATCCCATGACCCTGATCGACATCACCGTCGGACGCTTCGTCTTCGTCGCCCGGCTCGAGGAGACGTTGGCACCCGCCACGTCGCGGCGTTTCCTGTCGATGCTGCCCTATGACCAACGCATGATCCACGTCCGCTGGAGCGGCGAGGGCTGCTGGATCCCGATGGGCGACGAAGCCTATGACCTGCCGTACGAGAACCCGACGCGCTATCCGGCGCCGGGCCAGTTCATCTTCTATCCCGGCGGCTATAGCGAGACCGAGATCCTGCTCGCTTATGGCGGCGTCGCCTTCGCCAGCAAGCTCGGGCCGCTCGCCGGATCGCACTTCCTGACGATCGTCGAAGGGCTGGAGCAGCTCCCCGAGCTCGGCCGGACCACCTTGTGGGAAGGCGCGCTGCCGATCCGCTTCACGGCGCGCGGATGACCGCGCACCCCTTCCTGGATGGCGCTGCCAAGCGCCTGTGGATCGGCGGCCGCTGGGTCGAGGCCAAAGGCGGCGCCACCTTCGAGACGCGCAACCCCGCGACCGGCGCGCTGCTGGCGACCGTCGCGGCCGCCGGCAGCGTGGACGTCGAGCGCGCCGTCGCTGCGGCACGCGAGGCCTTCGCAAACGGCCCGTGGCCACGCTTCAGCCCGTCCGACCGGCAGCGCGTGCTGCTCCGCCTTGCCGACCTCCTCGAACGCGACACCGAGCTGTTCGCGCAGCTCGATACGCTCGAAATGGGCGCGCCGATCCGGCGCACGCGCGGTGGTGCCGCGATGCTCGTCGACCTGCTGCGCTATTATGCCGGCATGGCGCGCGCGATCCAGGGCGAGACCGCGACGCCGTCCGATCCCGGCCTGTTCGCGTGCACGCTGCGCGAGCCGATCGGCGTCTGCGGCGCGATCATCCCCTGGAACGGGCCGCTCTGGGCTTCGATCCTCAAGCTCGGCCCGGTGTTGGCGACGGGCTGCACGCTCGTGCTCAAGCCGGCCGAAGACGCGTCGCTGGCGCCGCTGCTGCTCGGCCGTCTCGCCGAAGAGGCGGGCGTTCCGCCGGGCGTGTTCAACATCGTGACGGGCACCGGCGCCGTCGCGGGCGCGGCGCTCGCCGCCAGTCCGGGCGTCGACAAGCTGTCCTTCACCGGATCGGATGCCACCGGGCGCGCGGTGGTCGCGGCATCAGCGGGCAATCTCAAGCGGCTGTCGCTCGAGCTGGGCGGCAAGTCGCCGCACATCGTGTTCGCCGACGCCGATCTTGCGAAGGCGGCGGCGGCGACGGTGACGGCGGCTTTCGGCAACAGCGGCCAGGTCTGCAGCGCCGGCACGCGCCTGTTCGTCGAACGCGCCATCCACGACGAGTTCGCCGCCGAGGTCGCGAGGCTCGCCGCCGAGCTGCGGATCGGAGACGGGCTGGAGACGAGCACCGATCTCGGCCCGCTCGTCTCGGCAAGGCAGCTCGATCGCGTCTGCGGCCATATGGACGATGCGCGCAGGGCGGGCGCCGGCGTGCTGTCCGGCGGCGAGCGCCTCACCGGCGGCCTGTTCGATGCCGGCCACTTCTTCCCGCCGACCGTGCTCGCCGGCGCGACCGACGACATGCGCGCCGTGCGCGAGGAGATTTTCGGCCCGGTGCTCGCGACGCTCGCGTTCGACGACGAGGCCGAGGTGACGCGGCGCGCCAACGCCACGCCGTTCGGCCTGGGCGCGGGCGTGTGGACCCGCGACGTCGGCCGCGCGCACCGCATGGGCCGCGCGCTGCAGGCCGGATCGGTGTGGGTCAATTGCTACAACACGATCGACCCGGCGGTGCCGTCGGGCGGGATCAAGGCGAGCGGCTATGGTCGCGAATATGGCCCGCACCATCTGGAGGAGCATCTCCAGACCAAATCGCTGTGGATCGGCATCGACTGACGAGGCCGATCGCCGGGCCCGCTACATCCACTTGGCGACGGTCGGCTTCTCGAAGGACGCCAACCCGTCGATCAGCGTATCCGGATCGGGTGCGACGACGATGCCGTCGCGATGCTGCGGCGGCAGGAAGCGGTGGCGGATCATCGTGTCGACATAGGCCATGAACGGATCGTAGAAGCCAAGGACGTTGAGCAGGCCGACCGGCTTGTCGATGTCGCCGAGCTGGTTGAGCGTCCACGCCTCCATGAACTCCTCGGTAGTGCCGATGCCGCCGGGCAGCGCGATGCAGGCGTCGGCCAGCGACAGCATCCGCTCCTTGCGCACGCGCATCCCGTCGACGACTTCGTGCAGACTGAGCTGCTTGTGGAGATGGTCGCGCTCGAACAGGCGGCGCGTGATCACGCCGTGGACGGAGCCGCCCTCGGCGAGCGCCGCGTCCGCGAGCACGCCCATCAATCCCTTGTGCGTGCCGCCGTAGACGATGCGGATACCGCGGCGCGCGAGCGCGCTGCCCAGCGCCGCGGCGGCATCGGTAAAGGCATGGCCCTCGCCGGTGTTGGAGCCGCAGAAGACGGCGACGGCGCCGATCGAACGGGTGGGCGTTTCGCGTTCTGCCGGCATGTTCGCTCCTTGAGACGGGTGGACGGGACGGCTGGTATCGGAGCCCGGCGACCGCGACAATGTCGCGGACCCCACGCGATCAGAGCGTCGCGCCACCGTCGACGACGAGTTCGTGCCCGGTGATGTTGCGACCGCC